>ERZ857827.899-NODE-899-length-36094-cov-6.965454_pt1 | contig 36094 bp, 32 predicted proteins | sample MGYA00519761_ERZ857827 | MGnify/ENA primary metagenome ERZ857827 (study PRJEB31778, sample SAMEA3449370) | human gut metagenome | biome: human gut; feature: human-associated habitat; material: faeces | place: United Kingdom | collected 2010/2012 ... | reverse complement strand
ACCGCCAGCAGGCAGCCATTGTTTTTGATGTGGCCGTCGATATGGTCAAGCAGTCACCGGCGCTGAGCAAGCGGATCAAGATCATTCCGTCCATGAAGCGCATGGTGTACCAGCCCACAGGCAGCATCTATCAGGTGCTGTCCTCGGAGGTGGCCACAAAGCATGGCTTGAACGTCAGCGCCTGCATTTTCGACGAGCTGCACACCCAGCCCACCAGAGCCCTTTATGATGTAATGACCCAAGGCTCCGGCGATGCGCGAAAGCAGCCGCTGTGGTTCTTTTTGACGACAGCGGGCACCGACCGCAACAGCATCTGCTGGGAGGTACACCAGAAGGCGCTGGATGTGCTGGAAGGCCGGAAGGTCGATCCGCGTTTTTATCCGGTTATCTTCGGTCTTCCGGATGACGCGGACTGGACGAGCGAGGCGAACTGGTACAAGGCCAATCCCTCTCTGGGGCACACAATCACCATCGACAAGGTGCGGGATGCGTTCCATAAAGCGCAGGAAACGCCCGCCGACGAGAACCAGTTTCGTCAGCTGCGCCTGAATCAATGGGTGAAGCAGTCCGTTCGCTGGATGCCCATGGACAAGTGGGATGAGTGCGGCGGCGTGGTTGATCCGTATCAGCTGGAAGGCCGTGCCTGCTACGCCGGGCTTGACCTGTCCAGCACCTCCGACCTTACGGCGCTGGTGCTGGTATTCCCGCCCTGCGATGACGAGGAGCCGTATATGGTCATGCCGTTCTTCTGGCTTCCGGAGGAAACCTTGTCCTTGCGCGTCCGGCGCGATCATGTGCCGTATGACCAGTGGGCGAAACGTGGATTTATCCATACCACAGAGGACAACGTTGTCCACTATGGATTTATCGAGCAGTTCATCTGCCAATTGGGTGAGCGGTATAACATCCGGGAGATCGCCCATGACCGATGGAACGCCACCATGATGGTACAGACGCTTGAGGACGACGGATTTACCATGGTGCCCTTCGGTCAGGGTTTTAAGGATATGTCGCCTCCGACGAAGGAACTGATGCGCCTTGTTTTGGAGCACAAGCTGTGCCACGGCGGGCATCCTGTGCTGCGCTGGAATATGGACAACGCCTATGTGCGCACTGATCCGGCTGGCAACCTGAAATTAGACAAAGAAAAATCAACCGAAAAGGTGGACGGCGCGGTGGCACTGGTGATGGCGCTGGATCGGGCGATGAAGAACCTGAACGGCGGCGATTCTATCTATAACCATCGCGGGTTTATCGTATTGTGAGGTGCCAAAATGCCAAGAAAACCCAAACGCCCCTGCCGGTATCCGGGATGTCCGAACCTGTCGGACGGGGTGTACTGCGAGGTGCATCGCGCCCTGTTTGCACGGGAGAACGCCGCCAGCCGAGGATATGGCAGCCAGTGGCGCATTGCCCGTGCACGGTTTCTCCGCAGTCACCCGCTGTGTGCGGAGTGCATGAAGCAAAGTAAGCTCACTCCGGCCACGGTGGTTGACCACATCATCCCGCACAGGGGCGACATGAAGCTGTTTTGGGATGAACGCAACTGGCAAGCGCTTTGCGAAAGCTGCCACAACCATAAGACCGGCAGCGGTCTGTAATGGAGGTATCCATGAAAAATCCATTCTCATATCTGTTTCGGGCGCGGGACAAGCCCCAAAACGCCGTATCCGCCGCTCCCAGCTTTTACTTCGGTATGAGCGGTTCCGGCAAGTCGGTCAGCCCCAACTCGGCCATTCAGGTTTCTGCCGTTTACGCCTGCGTGCGCGTCATCGCCGAAACCATCGCCAGCCTGCCCTTCCATGTGTATGAAGCCACGGACGAAGGCAGTCGGAAGGCCATCGAACATCCGCTGTACCGCCTGATCCACGACGAGCCGAATCTGGAGATGACCTCGTTTATCTGGCGGGAAACCATGCTGACGCATCTGCTGCTCTATGGGAACAGCTACTGCCAGATCATCCGCACAGGCCGCTCGCAAATCGACAGCCTGTATCCGCTGCTGCCGGATCACATGGAGGTGGACAGGGACAGCAAGGGTAACCTGACCTATACCTACACCACCAGCGACGGCAAGACGTGGGCACTTGACCCAAGCGAGGTGCTGCATGTGCCCGGCCTCGGCTTTGACGGCATTGTGGGGTATAGCCCCATTGCGCTGGAGAAAAGCGCCATCGGCCTTGGCATCGCAGCCGAGGAATACGGCAGCAAGTTCTTCTCCAACGGTGCCCGGCCATCGGGTATCCTGACGCATCCGAATACCGTCAAAGACCCTGCGGCGCTACGGGCCAGCTGGAACGCTGCCTATGGAGGCTCCGGCAACGCCAGCCGTGTGGCTGTGCTGGAAGAAGGAATGTCCTTCGTTCCGCTGAGCCTGCCCAACAACGAGGCGCAGTTCTTGGAAACGAGGAAATTCCAAGTTTCTGAAATCTGTCGCATCTTCCGTGTGCCGCCGCACATGATTGGCGATCTTGACCGGGCGACCTTCTCCAATATCGAGTCGCAGAACATTTCCTTTGCCGTCCATACCATCCGGCCATGGCTGGTAAGAATTGAACAGGCCATCAATCGCGCTCTTTTCCCGGATAACGAGAAGGGGCGCTTTTATGTGCAATTCAATCTGGACGGCCTCATGCGGGGCGATTATAAATCCCGCATGGAGGGCTATGCCATCGCTCGGCAGAATGGCTGGATGTCCACTAACGACATCCGGGAATTGGAGAATCTCAACCCGGTTTCCGAGGAGGAAGGCGGCAACGCCTATCTGGTCAACGGCAACATGATTCCCATCAGCCTTGCAGGGCTGGGCGTACTCATGGGGCTTGCCATTCAGAATGGTCAGGAAGGCAGTCAAGATACCAGCCAAGATAACGCGCAGGATGCGCCGAAGGAGGAATCTCCGCCTGAAGATAACGGGCCGCCCAAGCGCGGCAGGAGGAAAAGTAAATGAAGAAACGCTTCTGGAATTGGGCCAGAGACGAAACCAACCCGGAGGAGCGGACGCTGCTTCTGGAGGGGCCGATTGCGGAGGAAAGCTGGTATGGGGATGAGGTAACCCCTGCCGTGTTCCGGGAGGAGCTGTTCTCCGCAGACGGGCCCATCGTTATTTCCGTCAACTCTCCGGGCGGCGACACCATTGCCGCTTCGCAGATCTACACCATGCTCCGGGAATACCCGGGCGACGTGACGGTGAAGATCACCGGCATTGCAGCCAGCGCGGCATCCGTCATCGCCATGGCGGGCACCAAGGTCTGTATGAGCCCCACGGCCATGATGATGATCCACAACCCCTTCACCATCGCCATGGGCGACAGCGAGGAAATGCGCAGGGCGGGTCAGCTGCTGGATGAGGTCAAGGAAAGCATCATCAACGCTTACGAGCTGAAAACCGGCCTGTCCCGCACCCGCATCAGCCATATGATGAACGACGAAACATGGATGAACCCCGTGAAAGCCAAGGAGCTTGGCTTCTGTGATGAGATTCTCTTTTCGGAGAACGAGCCGCAGGAAACGGGAGAGTCCATGTTTTTTTCGTCCGCCAGCGTGCAGCAGCGCGTGATGAACAGCCTGCTGGAAAAGGTGCAGACCGAAAAGCCGGAAACAGTGCCGCGCACCAGCGCGTCCGCCCTTGCCGACCGACTGGATCGCCTGAAATACGACTATTGACTGGAGGAAAAAACACATGTCTATGAATGAAATCCGCGCCATGCGCGAAAAGCGCGTCAAGCTGTGGGAGGCCGCCAAGGCGTTTGTGGAATCCCGCAAGGACGTAAGCGGCACCCTGTCCGCCGAGGACAGCGCCACCTATGACCAGATGGAAGCCGACGTGATCCGCATGGGCAAGGAAATCGAGCGGCTGGAGCGTCAAGAGGCGCTGGATCTGGAGTTTGACCGCCCGACGGCCCGAACGCTCACGGATAAGCCCATCGCGCCCGAAGGCAAGGCTGAAAAGACCGGCAGGGCTTCGGATTCCTATAAGGCCGCCTTCTGGCGCACTATGCGCGACAAGGCTGTGCCGCACGAGGTGCTCAATGCTCTGCAGGTGGGCACCGATTCCGAGGGCGGCTATCTCGTGCCGGACGAGTACGAGCATACCCTGATCGAATCCCTTGAGGAAGAAAACATCTTCCGCCGCTTTGCCCACATCATCCGCACCAGCTCCGGCGACCGCAAGATTCCCATTGTGGTGTCCAAGGGCACGGCCAGTTGGATCGATGAGGAAGCCGCGTATCCGGAGAGCGACGACGCTTTCGTTCAGACCTCCATCAGCGCCTATAAGCTGGCGACGATGATCAAGGTTTCCGACGAGCTGCTGCACGATTCCGTGTTCGATGTGGCTTCGTATATCGCCCGCGAGTTTGCCCGCCGCATCGGCGCTGCCGAGGAGGAAGCCTTCTTCACGGGCAATGGCACCGGCAAGCCTACCGGCCTGCTTCATACCACGGGCGGCGCGGAGGTGGGCGTGACCACCAAGAGCACGACAGCGCTGACCTTCGACGAGGTCATGGATCTGTTTTACAGTCTCCGCGCCCCGTACCGCCGCAGCGCTGTGTTCCTGACCAATGACGCGACCATGAAGGCGCTGCGCCAGCTGAAGAACGGCAACGGCGACTATATCTGGCAGCCCAGCGTAACGGCGGGCACGCCCGATACCATCCTGAACCGCCCGGTCTACACCTCCACCTTTATGCCCACCATTACTGCCGGTGCCAAGGCGATGGTGTTTGGCGATATGAATTATTACTGGATTGCAGACCGGGAAGGCCGCAAGTTCCAGCGGCTCAACGAACTGTATGCGCCGACCGGTCAGGTGGGCTTCCTGGCCTCCCAGCGCGTGGACGGCAAGCTCATCCTGCCCGAAGCGGTCAAGGTGCTGCAGATGAAAGCGGCGTAAGGAGGGATGACGGATGATGAAAGCTGATCCTGAAAAAGACATGACCCGGAACACCCACAACTACTTTGCCCACGGCGGCAACGAGCTGGTCATTGGCGGCAAGCTGACATTCCTGCCCGGTGCGACCATTGAGGGCAGTGACGATCTGTTCGGCCAGTCGGAACCTGCCGCGCAGATCGCCTATATTGCCGACAGCGAGGCGACCACCATTGCGGCTCTGAAGGACGACTTCAACGGCCTGCTGGCCGCCCTCCGCAACACGGGCCTGATGGCATCTGGTCAATGAGGTGACGCAGCATGATCGTCACCGTCGACGAGGTGAAAACCCACCTGCGCATCCAGTACGACGATGAGGATGCTTATCTGGAAAGCCTCATCAAGCAGGCTCAGGCAGCGGCTGAGGATTACTGCCGGGTGCAGTTTCCTAAGCCCGCGCCTGAGCCTGTTCGTCTGGCCGTCCTGCTCTTCGTCAGTCACTACTATGAAAACCGGGATAACCCGGATCGGGTCATGTACGCCACCATGCGCATTGCCTTTGAAAACCTGCTCTATCCCTACCGCGATCCACAGAAGATGTTTTAAGGAGGTGACCGTGCTTGCGCGGCTATAAAAACTTTGAAGCCAATCCGCATCCCGGCAGTCTCCGGCATCTGGTGGAGATCGGGTATACGGAGAATGCCATCAACGAGAACGGCTTTCCGGAGCCGACCGATCACGTCCTGTGCAAGGTATGGGCAGCGGTCACGGACGCTGGCAACCAGCACTACCGCAGCGCCGACATTATGAATACCGAGGCCGTGGTGAATTTCACCATCCGCTATCGTTCGGACGTTGTGCCCGGCATGTGGGTGCGGTTTCGGGGCAAGAAATGGTTCATTTCTACCTTGGGCGAATACGGCTTCCGCAATACCTATCTGGGTCTGAAGGCCTCCATCTCCGAAGGGGTGAGCGGCTGATGAAGCAGGTGCAGGACGCGCTGAAAAACATCGGCATTCCGGTCATGGCGGGCGTTTGGCGAGCGACGACTCCCAGCCAGAACCCGCCTGTGCAATATGCCGTGTATTCCACCACCATGACGGAGGCCAGCCATCAGGACGATTCGGTGACCAGTTACCGCACCTTCGTGTACCTGAATTTGTGGAGCGATATCGATCCCACCGAAATGGCGAACCGTATCCGGCAGGCCATGTACGCGGCGGGCTTTTCCATCGTGGAGGAAAGCGACCGGGGCTACAACCAGCCCGAGTACGACACCGCCACCCGGCAATACGCCGTGCAGTGGACGTGGTGCCTGAGAACGGAGGTGCCGTATGCCCCTTGATACGGACGGCTTTGACAGCCTTATGACCGACATTGCGGGCATGGCCAGCCGCATGGACGCGGACGGCGCGGGCGCTCCCGTGGCAAAGCGCATTCTGGAAGCTGCCGCCGTCCCCATCTACGAGCAGATGAAGGCCAACGCTTCCAGCGACCCCAAAATCATCACCGGCGTACTGAACCGCTCCATCCAGACCGGCAAGGTACGCAAGCGCAGGTACAGCGGCAGGAGCATCACCATCGGCGTACACCGCAAGGAGGAGGGCGCATACTACGCCCCGCCGGTGGAGTACGGCCATGGCGGGCCAGCCCCCGCGCCTGCGCATCCTTTTATTCGTCCCGCCTACGATACCCGCTCGGATGAAGCCTATGAGATCATCCGGGACGGGCTGCGGGACGCTATCGACCAACTCTAAAGGAGGATTAGACACATGGCAACGCCTACTGCTTCCCCGCAGGTTTCCTCGACGGTCGGCCTGAAAAACGTGGTCATCGCGCCACTGACCAAGGATACCGAAACCGAGCACACCTATGGTGCGCTTCAGCTGATGGCGGGCGCAATCGAAGCGTCCATTACCCCTGAAAACGCCGATCCGGACGTGCAGCACGCCGACGACGTGGAATTCGACGTGCTGTATCCCGATCCTGAACTGACCTTCAAGACCAAAATGGCGGATGTGCCGCTGGCCATTCAGGAAATGGTGTTTGGCAACCAGATTGACGACAACGGCGTACTGGTGCGCACGGCTTCCGACCGTCCGCCTTACTTCGCCGTGGGCTTCAAGTCGGAAAAGTCGGACGGCACCTTCCGCTATGTCTGGCTGTTCAAGGTCAGAGCCAAGCCCGTCACGGAGAACTACGCCACCAAGGAAGGCACGAACGTCACCCGTCAGACCGGCGAAATCGAATGGACGGCCATCAAGCGAACCCACGATAACCGCTATCAGGCGGTGGCGGACGAAGGCCAGAACGGCTTTACCGCTGAAAAGGCCGCTACCTTCCTGACGGAGGTGTACGAGCCGACCTTTACCGCGCCCGGCCCGTAACAACAAACCATTTCAATTATGCACACCGCTGTCGGTTCATCCCCGGCAGGCGGTGTGTTTTTACATGGAGGTGAACCCATTGTCTCTGGAAGCCCTAAGCCGAAACGGCCACAATCTGCAGTTGGGCGAGTTTGAATGCGCTGGGCCGTATCAGATTCCTGTGATTCAGCCTGTGCCCGCTGCGGAGAAGGTACGCTGGATTCCTTTCAACAGCGCCCGGACGGACGCGCTGCGCGGGGCGCATGGGGTTCACTTCTTCATCGACGATTACCTGTTCGAGCGCTGCTGGAATGACCCTGACCGGTATGCCAAGCTGCTCAGCGAGTTTCAGGCGGTGCTTTCGCCGGATTTCAGCCTGTTCACGGATTACCCGCCTGCGGTTCAGATCTACAACCACTGGCGAAAGCATCTTCTGGCCGCCTTTTGGCAGCAGATGGGGCTGACGGTGATCCCGTCCATCTGCTGGAGCGACGAGGACAGCTTTGCTTGGTGCTTTGACGGCGAACCCGTAGGCGGCACCGTGGCTGTTTCCTCGGTGGGCACACAGAAAGCGCCGGAGGCAAGGCGGCTGTTTCTGCTGGGCTACAAAGAGATGCTTGCCCGGCTGAAGCCTGAAAAGATCATCTTCTTCGGCGACGTGCCGGAGGGCTGCACCGGCAATATTGAGAGGCACACTTCCTTCCACGCTGGACTTGCGCACGCGCAGGAAAAGAGGTAATGTCATGGGGGGAAGAGGCGGACATAGTCACCGGATGACTTCCGGTCGTGGAGCCAGCGCCATTGATCGACTGACCAGCATCACGCAGCTGAACAGTTGGCTGCGAAATCAGGACTGGTTCCGGCCCGGTAGCTATATTTCTCTGAATGGCGTAGACCTTGAAGCGGCGCGTGGTATTGCGAAAGCCTATCAGCAAGTTTTTGAACGCTATCCCCAGCTGAAGGGCTTTTTCAGCGGAGTCAAGTCTTTTGATCTCGGCAGTGGTACTTATGCAGATTGCAATCTGGCGACCGGCCAGATTCGCGTCAGCAACACCATGTATCGGCGTTTGAAGGAGCTGGAACGCTCCTATGCCCGCGATATTCGTGCAAACTGGCATCCTGCGGGTACGGATTGGGCCGCTATTCTGACGCACGAAATCGGCCATGCGATTGACGGCTATATTACGCAGCACAGCGACGGCGGCCTTTTTTTCAATGACTGGTATCGGAATTCAAGTGAGCTGCAGGCGAAGATCGCTGGAAAGCTGCATGTGGGTACATCCACAGCGGATATTTCCCGCCAGCTTTCCCGCTATGGAGCGACCAACACGCTGGAGTGGTTTGCAGAGTCCTTTGCCGAAGGTATGCGTTCTGAAAACCCAAGGCCCATGGCACGGGAATTCATGATTGAACTGGATAAAATCTTGAGGAGGCTGAGATAAATGTCCATGGCAACGCCGCGCTATTACGATGATCCGGATTTTCAGAAATGGTATGATTTTGAAACGGGTCAATTCAAAGAAGGCGCACCGCAGGAATTAATCGAAAAGGTCAAAGCCGAAGATGAAGAACGCAGGCTGGCTTATGAGCAGGCGCTGCGCGATGGCTTCATTTTATAAAAGGAGGAAACCGTATGATCAGTTGTACCCTGAACGAGAAGAAATACACCGTTGACTTTGTGTCCGGCCGCGCCCTGCGAGAAATGGAGCCCGCCGCCCAGATGTATGGGCGCATCGTGGCCATCTCCAATGCCGCGCTCAAGGGCGAGGTGCCGGAGGATGCAAAGAACCTGTCCATCGGCGAGGCGCTGGACGTGATGATCCGCTGGTTCTGTCTGCTGTTCGGGAATCAATTCACCCCGGACGACGTGCTGGATTACTACCCTGTGGATCGCATGATGCACGACATTGCGCTGGCGCTCATGGCGGTTCAAACGCAGACCACGGAGATTCTGGACGAGTTCCCTACGAAGGCAGCGAAGACGGAGGAGGCGGCGACGCTTCAATCCTGACGCTGCCTGATTTCATTTATTCCACCTATAACAGCCTGCTGGAAGGCGGCTGGCGCATGAGCGAGATCGACGGCATGGATATGCTGGGGTTCCTCCGCGTCCGGGCATGGAGCGCCCGAAAGGAAAAAGAGAAAAAGCAACCGCGCCGTGCCTATATCGATCAGGTGTGGCAATCCCTGAAACCGTGAGCAACAGCCCACGGATTTTTTGTTTATCGAGGTGAGTACCAATGGCTGAAACCCTCCGCGACCTTGTGGTATCGCTGTCCCTGCAAACGGACAATTTTACCCGGAACATCAAGTCCGTCAATAAGCAGATCGCTGAGGCGGAGAGCCAGTTCAAGTTGGCAGCCTCCGGCGTGGAGGGCTTTGAGCGCAGCGCCACCGGCCTTGCCACCCAGCTTTCGACGCTGGAGCGCCGCCTGTCCTTGCAGAAGGATGCTGTGACGCAGTATGAACGGGCGCTTTCGGCGGCGAACGACAAGCTGCAGGAGTGCTTTTCCCGCCAGAACGATTACGCCCAGCGCCTAACCGACGCGAAAACCGCACAGCAGGCGCTCAAGGAACAGGTGGCTGCGGCAGCACAGCAGGTCAGGACGTATTCGGCAACGCTCGGCGAGAACGACTCTGCCACCATTGCTGCCAAGGCCAATCTGGATGCGCTGAAAGCGGAATACCGCAATTCCTGCGCTGAGGTCAAAAAGCTCACCGGCCAGAATACGGCGCTGAAGAAAACCACCCAGAATGCGGCGGATGCTGTGACCGATGCAACCACCAAGCTGAATACGGCGCAGGCGGCGGTCAGAAGCACACAGGCGGAGATCAACCAGTGCAATCAGTCCCTGCGTCTGGCACAGACCAACTGGGACGCTGCCGGGAAATCCATTGATGCCAGTAAGGCCGCCATCGTTACTTTCGGCAAGCAGATCGAGCTGGCGGAGAGCCGGTTCAAACTGGCCACGGTTGGCATCAAGGACATGGACACCAGTGTGACCGGCCTTGCCGCCAAGCTGACGCTGCTGAATGACAAGCTCCGCCTGCAGGAGCAGAGCGTTCAGCAATACGAGAATGCGCTGCGGGGCGCGAAAGAACAGCTGGCAGCTGCCCAGCTGGCCAACGATCCGGAGAAAATCCGGCAGGCTTCCGATGCCGTTATTGACGCGGAAGCTGCCCTGAACCGCGCCAAGGCAGCTGTTGCGTCCACCCGCGCCGAGATTGCCAAGACCAATCAGCAGCTGAACACAGCGAAATCCGCATGGACGGAAGCGGGCAAGAACCTCGAAGCCTTTGGGAAAAAGTGTGACTCCGTCAGCAAGAAAATGACTGCTGCAGGCCGGACACTGACCACTGTCATGACTACGCCCATTCTGGGCCTCGGCGCAACGGCAGTCAAGGCTTCCATTGGATTTGAATCATCCTTCGCATCTGTCCGAAAGACCGTGGATGCCACTGAAGCCGAGTTTGACCAACTGGCCGAAACGTCTAAGCGCATGTCTACCGAGGTCGCGGCGGGCACCGATGAGATCAACGAGGTCATGGCGGCGGGCGGTCAGCTGGGCGTTGCTACAGAGCATCTATCCGACTTCACCCGCGTCATGATTGACCTCGGCAATTCCTGCGAGGATTTGAGCGCGGACGAGGCTGCGACGACCATTGCCCAGTTTGCAAACATTATGGGCACCAGCCAGAGCCAGTTCAGTAACATCGGCTCCACGCTGGTCGATTTGGGCAACAACTTTGCAACCACGGAAAAGCCCATCATGGAGATGGCGCACCGCATGGCTGGCGCGGGCAAGCAGGTGGGTCTGACCGAAGCACAGGTGTTGGGCTTTGCAGCGGCGTTGTCCTCCGTGGGCATCGAAGCACAGATGGGCGGTTCCGCTTTCTCGAAAGCACTGGTAAAAATGGAGGTTGCCTCGGAGACGGGCGGCGAAGCGTTGGATGACTTCGGTAAAGTGGCCGGGATGACGGCACAGCAGTTTAAGACGCTGTGGGACAATGACCCCGCCGCCGCATTTCAGGCGTTTATTGTAGGCCTGTCCAAGCTGGACGATGAAGGCGAAAGCGCCATTAAGACGCTGTCGGACATCGGCATTAACGAAATTCGCCTGCGCGATACGCTGCTCCGCGCCACCAACGCGACCGAACTGTTCTCCCGCGCACAGAACATGGCCAATGCTGCATGGGAGGAAAACACGGCCTTGACCAATGAGGCCGGGAAGCGCTACAGCACCACGGCCAGCAAGCTCACGAACCTCAAAAACAAGGCGCTGCTGTTTGGGCAGCAGATCGGCGACGGCCTGAATCCCACCATCCAGCGCCTGATTGAAGGCGCGGACAACCTGCTGAGTAAGTTTCTTCAGATGGATGAAGTACAGCGCAAACAGATCATCCAGTATGCGGCCATTGCCGCTGCCATCGGCCCGGTACTGCTGCTCTGTGGTAAAGTGACCAAGGGCATCGGCAGCATCTCTACCGGCATCGGCAAGTTTGCTACAGCGGTCGGCAAGGCAGGCGGCTGGATCAAGGGCTTCCTGAGCGTGCTGGGCAGCTCGCCCACCGTATGGCTGGCCGTTGCCGCCGCGACCATCTATGCCACCGTAGCCATTGCGGATTATGTGTCCGGCGCAAAGCAGGCCCGCGAAGCGCTCAAGGGGATGCAGGAAACCGCTGACAAGTGGAAAAGCACGGCGGCGGAGACCTTCTACGGAAACAGCAAGGGTCTCTCCTTCTTCGGCATGTCCAAGGAGGATTTCATCAAGGACAAGCAGTCCGCGCAGGAATGGCTGAACGGCCTGATTGCCGTCTGGACGGACGGCGAAAAGGAAAGCAACGAGATCGTCGCCCATTGGACGGACTCCTTCAAAAGCCTGACAGACAGCACACGCACCGAGCTGCAGGCGCTCAAGGACACAGCCGACAAAAGCGGCTATACCAGCGTATCTCAGGGGCTGGCAGCGGACATTCAGGCGCTGGATCAGATGGATACGGAGATCGAGCGGCTGCTAAAAAAGCGGCAGAACGGCTTCCTGACCGAAAAGGAAAAAATCCGCTTGCAGGAGCTGATCGACACCCGTGAGGCCATTGAAATCAAGTATCACCTGACCCCGGAGGACGTGGACGGCTTTAATACCATCCGGCAGAAGCTGGAAGCGGAGGTCGCCCGCGCACAGGCGCGTGGGAAACAGGACGCGGATGTGACCGTCTACGAGAACGCGCTGGTGGCAGCTGCCGAGGGACTTGCTGCCGTCAATCAGCAGATTGATACACAGTACGACAAGGAATACGCGCTTATCCAGCTAATTGAGGACAGCGCCGAACGGCAGGCTGCGCTGGATCAGCTGAACAGCGAGTACAACGAAAAGCGCCGAGCTGCAGCAATGGAATATGCTCAGCTACTGGCCGACGTTGTTCTGCCAGTCTGGCAGCAGGAGGACGTTCAGAAAGCTGCCGCCGATGTGGATGCGCTAACCCAAAAGCTCCGGGAATACAGCGCGGCGACGGAAACCGAAAAGCCTGCGCTGCTGGAAGATTTGAACGCGATCTCCGCCGCCATGGATGAGGGCGCGATGACCGAGTACATCGCCATGCTCACCCAGATCCAGTCGCTTCTGGATAGCGGCATGACCGAGGGCGAGATTCAGGCCATGTTCCCGGAAATCGACTTCACCACGGCGCTGGAGCAGATCGCGGCCATCCAGACCTTCCTCAACAACCGTGAGGTGGAGCTTCCCGGCCTGACCTCCATGTTCGGCGAGGCGCTGCCGGAGGAAGTGCTCAAAATCGCGACCGATCTCGACATGACCGGCGCACAGGAGCGCTGGAACACCTTTGCGGAAAACCCCGGCGCGATTACCACGGACGTGATTGTGTCCGGCTATCAGGAGGACGCTGCGGCACAGCAGCTACAGCCCAAGGTGGAGGCGTTTATCGCCAAGTATACCGAAGTCCCGGAAGGCGCGGATAAGGCTGCGCTCACGCCCGAAGGGCTGATTGGGCTGGTCAGCGCCTATGCCGAAATCACGAATGGCGCGGATGTGTCCGGGCTGACCCCTGAAAACGTCACCGCTATGGTCAGCGCCTACAAGGAGCTGGCGGCGGGCGCGGACGTTTCCACGCTGAAGCCTGAAGAGATCACCGCCTACATCTCCAAGTACATGGAGAAAAAAGGCGTAGACATGAGCGGTCTGTCCCCGGACGGAATCACCGCCTTTGTGCTGGCTTATCAGGAAGTGACGGGCGGGGCGCTGACCACCGAGCTGACCCCGGACAACATCACGGCCATGGTGACCAAATACCTCGAAGCGGAAAATGTGGATGTGTCCCAGCTTTCCTCTGCGCAGATCGAAGCCATTGTCAGCAAGTTTGCCGAGGCCACCGGCTGCGACAAGTCCGAGCTTTTGCAGAATTTCACGGCGTACATCGCCAAGTATGACGACAGCAACGCCGTCAAGCCCAAGCTGTCCGTGACCGTCGGCATCTACGGCTATGACCTGATCGCCTACAGGAAGTTCATTGCCGAGAATCCCGTAGAGGTACAGGGCATCGTCAAGCTGGGTGAGCTGTACGAAAACCCGCAGGATGTGCTGCTTGACCCCAAAACGAAATTTTGGCAGGATGGGCAGGAAATTCCGGTGGAGGCGGTGCCCAAGGAACTGCTGACCGCCGACAAGGTAGCCGTGCTGGACGAGGACGGTACGCTGCACGTCATGGTGGCCCCGGACGTAACCGGCGCACAGGAGTCTATTGACAAGCTGCGCACAGAAGTGGCCGAGGTGGATCAGTTTGGCACGACGGCGCTGGGACGCGCTGCCGGTCTGCTGCCCACCACTACGCTTGACATGATCGACTCCGCGCTGGAACGCATTGAAACGGCAAAGGGCCGCTTGGGCCAGTGGTGGAGCTTCCTGTTCGGCGGCGACAGCGGCATCATGGGCACACTGGACACCAGCATGAAATACGATTTCCCGGCAGACCGCGTGGCGGAGCTTTCCACCTATGTGGCTGAAATCGTAGCCGCCATCCAGCAGGGACAGGAAGTGAAGCAGGAGGATCTGGAGAACCTGCAAACCATCCTGACGTTCCTGCAGGAGCTGGATACCAACGAGGTCGGCACTCACATCCTTGAAGGCGTGGGCGAAGGCATGACAGCGGCAGGCTGGGACAGCGACGCGGAAACGGTCGCCTCCAACCTCGAAGCTGCTCTAAACATGGCGTTGGACATCCATTCGCCCTCTCAGCGCGTCAAGCCCGTGGGCGAAAACGTGTCGGCGGGCGTAGGTGAAGGCATGAGCGGTTACGATTTTACCTCGGCTGCCGGTGCCTTGGCAGCCAGCGTTGAAGGCGCTGCCACCAGCGCACTGCCGGGCGATGTGCTTTCGTCCTTTGGCACCAGCGCCGCAGAGGGTCTTGCCAGTGCGCTTTCGTCCTACAGCATGAGTTCAGCGGGAGTCAGCGTGGCTTCCGGTGTGCGCACGGCCGTCAGCGCTAATCTGACGACAGCGACGCTTCGGTCTGCAGGCGTAAATGCCATGGCGGGTTTGCGAGCCGGTATTTTTGCCGGGCGCTCCGGCGTGATCTCCGCCATGCGCTCTGCCGCCCGCGAAGCTGTGAACGCCGCGAAAAAGGAACTCAAAATCAAGAGCCCTTCGCAGGTGTTCCGGGACGAGGTCGGCGTGATGACCATGCGCGGATTCGGCGCGGGTGTGCTGAAGGAGAGCAAGGAGCAGGCAAAGGTTATCCGCAACGCTTCCCGCTTTCTCACTGGCGAAGCGCGGGAAGGCGCTATTGTCCAAAGCAGCAGCGACAACCGCAAAACCTATAACAACAACGTGTCCTCCACCATTCAGGTACAGCAGATGGTGGTACGGGACGAGCAGGACATCCGCTCTCTGGCGGTAGAGATTGCGACGCTGACCAGACGGCAGCAGCGTGGAAAGGGGCTGAGAATGGCATGAACGACTGGTTCTCTTGGAACGGTGTGAAATGCACCGAATACGGCATTCATGTGCTGGAGCAGCCGCCGGTCACGCGCCCATCCGAGCGGGTGACGTTTACCGATGTCCCCGGTCGGTCAGGCAGCCTGACACTCCTGCAGGGGGACGACGTGTATGACGACCTGACGCTGACGGCTGTCTGCATCATCTCGGACGCTTTGCGCATCCCCGAAATCTGCACATGGTTGAAGGGCAGCGGAAAGATCGTCTTTGCCAACCGGCAGGGCGGTTTCTATGAGGGGCGGGTCGTCAATCAGATCCCGTTTGAGAAGATTCTGCGCGGCAACCCGCACCTCAGCTTCGCCATGAACTTCCGCTGTAAGCCGTTTTGGTACAAAGAAAACGCGCCGGAGATTACCGTAACGACCTCCGGCACGTTCATCACCAACCCCGGCAGCGTGTTTTCGGAACCGGTCATCACGGTATATGGTTTCGGAGAGATTACCCTCATGGTGGGCATGATCATTGTGGAACTGGACGGCATTACGGACAGCATTACGCTGGACACCCCGCTCATGGAAGCCTACAAGGGCGCGACTGGCATGAACGGCTGCATGAGCGGGGATTTTCCGACGCTGCTGCCCGGCCAGAACGCCATTAGCTGGACAGGAAACGTGACGAAGGTCGTTATTCAGCCGAATTGGAGGTATCTCGTTTGATCTGTGTATATCCTGCAAACTGCACCGACTTTTCGGGTAATGGCCTCGGCGCGGTCACGCCCATGAGCTGCACCGTGACCGAAACGCTGAATGGCGAGTGGGAACTTACACTGGTGCACGACATCGACGAGCGCGGCAAATGGACACGGCTTTCGGAGGGCTGCATCCTGCGATCTCCTGTGCCCGCCGCCATGACTCCCAGCGTGGGCTTGGTCACCCAGCAGTACCAGACCAGCACCTACGATGTGCAGATCTATAAGATCACGACCAAGAGTGGGCCGCTGCACCTGCGTTCCGGTACGGGCACGAATTACCGCATCTTGGGCAAGTACAAAAAGGGCCGCGAGGTCATCGTGCTCAACAAAACCACATCCAGCTGGTATGAGGTGACCGCTCCGGATGGTAAGCACGGCTATATGGCCAGCCAGTATCTGACCTTCCAGCGCACGGAAACACAAGTTGTCCAGACCAACGTGGGCTTTCACAATCAGGTCATCGAAGCCCGTCAGCTGCGAGATCAGCCCTTCCGCATTTATCGCGTCGTCCCGGAGCTGGACAAGGTCACGGTCTATGCACGACACATTTTCTATGACCTGCTCGACAACATGGTAAAAAGCCTGAAGCCCTCGCCCTCTGCGGTGGGGGCTTCCGTCGTTCAGAGCCTGTCGGGGGCCTGCCTGTCAGCACATGATTTCTCGTTTTATTCCGACCTGACTTCAACCGCCGAGGACGTGGAATGGGAAAACGTCAATCCTGTGGAAGCTATGCTGGGTGAGAACGGACTGGTCAGCAAGTACGGTGCGGAATTGGCCCGCGACTGGTACGACGTGTTTCTGGTCAGGCGCGTGGGCAATGACACGGACGTGTCCATCCGGGAAAAGAAGAATCTGACCGGTATTTCCTACGACGTGGACGAAACGGACGTAGTCACCCGCATCATGCCCACCGGCGAGGACGCAGATGGGAACATCCTGTACCTGCCGGAATTGTATCTCGACAGTCCGAATCTCAATGCCTACACTCACCCGAAATGGATTCACCTGCCGGTATCGGAGGCAAAAGAAGTCACGGACGGTGACGAACCGAAAAGCAAGGCGCAGTGCTACGCCGAAATGCGCAAGGCCGCGCAGGCGGAGTTTGACGCAGGCTGCGACCTGCCCACGGTCACGCTGAAGGTGGATTTCGTGAACTGCTCGGATGCCGAGGAATACAAACAATACGTTGCGCTCACCGACATCTTTCTCGGCGACAGCGTGCGCGTAGTGGCTCGACGCATTGGCGTGGAAGTGTCCATGCGCATGACGCAGTACACCTATGACTGCCTGACGCGCAAATATACTTCCGTAACATTGGGCACCGTGGCCGATGCGCTGGAAGGCAGCATGGTCTCCGCTCGGCAGCTGGCCAGCGGCTCCATTACCGGCGCAAAGCTGGCGCTCAATTCCGTGGGCAGCGGCCAGCTGCAATCCGGCTCGGTGGGCAGCTTGCAAATCAAGAACGCGGCCATTGGCTCCGCCCACATTCAGGATGCCAGCATTACGCGGGCGCACATTGCCGAAGCCCTGATCGACGCTTTGAACGTCAATGCCCTGAACGCCGTTACCGCTAAGATCAAAGAACTGGCGGCGGGTGCGATTACGGCGGACGAACTGTACACATCCATTGCCATGATCGCAACGGCGCAGATCACCACGGCCAATATCGTCAACGCCAACATTGACTGGGCGCAGATTGAGCGGCTGGCGGCGGACATCGCGGAGATTTCCAAAGCCCAGATCACGACCGCCAACATCAACTCGGCCAATATTGATTGGGCGGCCATCACGACCCTTTCGGCTGCTGTGGCCAGCATGGTGAAGGCTGATATTGGAACCGCCGACATCGATTGGGCGCACATCAAGGACTTGGCCACAGACACGGCCATCATCACGCAGGGCACAGCGGGCGAACTGTATATCGCAAAGCTGGCCGTGACTGAGGCAAACATGGTCTCCCTGACGGTGGGCGAGCTGGTGGTCAAGGGCGCAGACGGTCATTTCTATTCAGTATCGGTCGATGAAAGTGGCAATGTGGTGTCCACCCTCAAGCAGGTATCCAATGACGATGTGGCCGACCTGAGCATCAACGGCGGCGAGAAAATCATCAAGGGCAGCATTACAGCCCAAACGCTGAATGTGCAGAACATTTTCGGCGATAACGCCGTCATCCGCTCCCTGATCGCCGCCAATCTGGACGTGGACACGCTGTTCGCACGCGAGGCCACCATCAATGCCCTGAACGCCATGGACATCACGTCCAACACCTACCTGCGCCTCATGGTGGCGGGCAAGGCGGACAAGGACGATATGGACGCGCTGGGCGAGAGAGTCAGCGCCGCTGAACTGAAGCTCACCGAAGACGCCATCGTTTCCACGGTGCGCGGCAGTGAGCAATATCAGCAGGATCAGGCCGACCTGCTGGCGCAGATCACCCAAAGCGACCAGATTGCTGTGGCGAACGCCGCACCGGAAAATTCTGCTGAAAACGCGCTCTGGCTGGATACCTCTGTCCAGCCGAACGAGCTCAAGCGCTGGAACGGCACGGCTTGGGAATCGTGCGGCGCGGACGTGGATCTCTCGGCATTCTATACGAAAACCGAAATGGACACCCGCTTCGAGCAGACCAGCGCGGCCATCGCGCTGAAGGCGGATGCGACGACAGTCGGCGCTCTGGAGCAGCGGGTGGAGGCAGCCGAGCAAAAGGTCACACCGCAGGCCATCACCTCAGCGGTGACATCTTCGGCGCTGTACGCCTATGAAAAATACGCCGGGCGCAATTACTGCCTGAACTCCGGCAATACGCACACCTTCGTGGATAACAGGTATCAAAATCCGAACGGCACTATGACCAACTACACCGGGTGGAACATGAGCGTATCGGAGGATCTGTTCGCGCACAGCGGCAATGGCGCTAACATTCGCATCTCCTTCGATATCAAGCGGACGAACGTAAATACCAGCGCCTCCTCGACGGCTAACGTGTACACCGGCATTTGGGTGTATTACCGCTATCTCGATACGGACGGAACTACAGTCAAGACCACCGGACGCGGCTGGTATCTGCGCTCAACGGACGCAAGCTTTGTCGCTACCGACGGGGATTGGGTACGGATGCAATACGGCCCGCTGAGCTTGACCAGCTATCATCCCACCAGCATCGCGTATTTTACGTTGGGCACCGGCGGCTCCAACGGCGTGACGGGCACGGTGCAGTTTCGGAACATCAAGCTGGAGGTGCTGGACAGATGGACGGCATGGAGCGCAGCGCCGGAGGATCTGTACGGCATGGTCTCCCGGATGGTCAACGCCGAATCCCGCATCACCCAGAACGCGAATAACATCGCGCTCAAGGTCAGCACCTCGACGTATAACACCGAAAAGGTCTATCGCGGCAGCACAGCGCCCACAACGCTCTACACCAATATGCTGTGGCTGGACACCAGCGCTACGCCAAATTTGCTCAAACGCTATACTGGCAGCGCATGGGTGGCGGCAGGTGCTCAGGAGGTGAAAAGCTCCGGCATCTATATCGGCCCCAACAACGTGGCGATCACGACCGAAAACTTCCTGCTCCAGCTGCTCGACCCGGCCAACAACGAAAACGTGCTCATGGAAATGAGCGCCAACGGCAATGTGGGCTTTAAGCAACTGTATGCCGACGAAGTGGTTTCCAATTCCGTGGCCAGCGCTTACGGCGGGCCGATTGCGCTCCATGTCAACACTTCGTATTCGGGTGCCAGCGACACCTACTTTCGTTCTCTGGGCGACGCGGTGAAGGCGGTCAATAACCGGTTTTTGCGCTCGGACGTTTATATCTATCTGCCCAACGGTACAGGCGAAATCTACGAGCCTGCCGGAACGCAGATTCAGGGCGTTTCCGGGCCGGGAAAGCTGATCATCTACGGTTATGCCAACAGCCGCCTGAACAGCTTTATCTCCGTCAAGGGCTGCTCGGCGCATATCTGCTTCCAAAACGTGTCCCTGCGGGAAATCCGAACGCTGAACGGCTCCAACCGAAACCCGTATCTCATCGAGCTGCAAATGAACCATCATGTGGAGATGAACAGCTGTACGTTGGATGCGAACAACGTGACCTATGACTCCGTCTACTGCCGCACCACGCACGTGAACCTCTATAACTGCGGGCTGTACAACGCCTTGCAGGGCTTGGAGGTCTACATGGGCTGGGCGTATATGCAAAACTGCAAGGGGTCGTGCTCATGGTCTATGGTCTCCTACGCCGGGTATATCATCTGCAGCGGCTCGGTGCCTTCCGGCTCTCGGAACAGAGGCAACAATGGCCAGATCTACGATACGGGCGTGAGCATAGATTACGGAACAGCCATCCCGGTGGTTACGCCGGACAACACGGCGCTGCTTTACGCGACAACGACCAAATCCTATCGCGGCGGATGGCGCAGTGATACGCAGGATGTGGTGCAGGGCGTGTACTCGGCCAGTGGCTATAAATCCTCGCTCAGCTGGAATTACGGCTGTATGTGGTTCAGTACGCTCAGAACCATTCTATCCGGAACGACAATCAAGTCGGCGACATTGACTTTGAACCGCAAAACAGGCAGCGGCTCCGGCAGCGCGAAAACGCTGTACCTGTGCGCCATCACCAACACGTCCGCCAGCGGCGCGCCCAGCATTGCGGTGAACTACGGGGCCATCGGCAGCATTGGCCGAGGCGAAACGGCAACGTTCGCCATTCCCGTAGCGGCAGTGCAGGGCTTAGCCAGCGGCGCGTATGGCGGACTGTGCCTGTATGAGAGTCCCTACAATTTCGGATCGTCCACCTATTCCAAATGCTATATGCGCATGAGCGGCTCGGACACCAGCCAGCAGCCCTATCTGCGAGTGGTTTACAACGGCGGCGACGCTGTCGGCTAAAAAGGAGGAAGAAAAGTGCAAATCGTGATTCCCTTGGAGGGACGGGTGCGAACGGTCATCCGCTCCTCTTTTGTTGCGGCCAAACGGCTCACGGAGAGCCAGTATACCTTGTCCGGCGACAATTTCCAGATGACGGGCGTGACGGCGGAGCAGGTGCTGATCCTGCCGGACGCTGTGGAAGTATCCGAAGGCCAAATGGTTACAGATGAAATGAAAATGCAGGCGTCGCCCTTCGAGGGCTTCATTGCCGTCAGCGCGGAGGATGCGCTGCCCAATGTGCTGGGCCTACTGCTGCGGTCTGCCGTGGCGGACGGAAAGCTCACAGACGAGGAGCTGCTTTCGGTACAGCCCGCGCTGGAAGGCCGCGTCTGGCAGCCGGGTCTTTCCGTACAGGTAGGCGATGTGTACGCCTGCGGCGGTTTTCTCTGGCGCTGCATTCAGGCGCACACCACGCAGAGCGACTGGCTTCCTGACAAGGTGCCCGCGCTCTGGCACAAGGTGGAGATCGTTCACGAGGACGAAGTGCGCGTCTGGCAGGCGGGCGTGAATTACGCCGCAGGCGACGAGGTCGCCTACCCGGATGCGAGCGGTACGCTGTACGCCTGCCTGCAGGGCCACACTGCTCTGGCGGGATGGGAGCCGCCGAACGTTCCCGCGCTGTGGAAAGCGAAAACCCCAAACGAACCAGCGCCGCAGATCGCGCTGAACTGACTCAGGGGCCGCTCAGAAGGGCGGCTTTTGAAATACACAAACGGAGGAATTTATGATGAGAAACTTTTCCATTGACATCGTCTGGGCAAAGGTGCAGATGGCCTTTACGGTCATTGGCGGCTGGATTGGGTACTTTGTGGGAGGCGTAGACGGACTGATGACGGCGCTGCTGTTTTTCATGGTGCTGGACTATGTGACCGGCCTGATGTGTGCGATTGCGGACAAGAAGCTGTCCAGCTCCGTAGGCTTCAAGGGCATCTGCAAGAAGGTGCTCATCATCATGCTGGTGGGCGTGGCGCACGTCGTTGATCTCCATGTGGTCGGCACAGGCGATGCGCTGCGCAGCGCGGTGGTGTGCTTCTACCTGTCCAATGAGGGCGTTTCCATGCTGGAAAATGCGGCGCACTTGGGACTGCCTGTCCCTGACAAGCTGAAGGGCATTCTGGCGCAGCTGCATGGGCGCATGGACGAGCAGCAGGAAGGAGACCGGTAATGGCGGAGCGGATCAATACGCCGTTTACCAATGAGCACTTTGCGGCTTACTGTCTGAAGATGGTAGGCCAGCCCTATTGGTACGGCTGCTGTGGGTATAAGGCGAAAACGAGCCTCTTAAGCCGCAAGGCCAAGCAGTATCCATCCCATTACACCGCCTCCCGCATGAGCCGGTACAAGCAGGATATTCGGGACAGGAAGGTGGTTTGCGACTGCATCGGCGGCGCGAAGGGATATGCGTGGACGAACGGCGGTCAGGCCATGCTGGATGCTATCGGTACGGATGCTGCCGTGCCCAATAAATACGGCGCGAATGGCTGCCCTGACAAGGGTGCCAATTCCATGTTCGCATGGGCGAAATCCAAGGGCATGGATTGGGGCACGATTGACACGCTTCCGGAGATCGTCGGTCTGGCGCTACACACGGACGGCCATGTGGGCTACTACGTCGGTAACGGCTATGCCGTGGAGTGGCGCGGCTTTAGCTACGGCAGTGTGCGCACGAAGGTGAAGGATCGCAAGTGGAAGTACTGGTACAAGCTGCCCTTCATCCAGTACCGGGAAGCTGCCGCTGAAATCCCCGCACCACAAATTGCGCTGGGAAGCCGTCTGCTGAAGCGCGGCATGGTGGGTTCCGATGTAAAGGCACTGCAGGAGCTGCTGATGCAGCTGGGCTACGCATTGCCCAAGTATGGCGCGGATTCTGAATTCGGCGCTGAAACGGAAAAGGCGCTGCTGGCGTTCCAGAAGAAAGCTGGTCTGGATGCGGATGGCAAGTACGGCGATAAAACCCACGCTGCACTTATGGACGCTGTGGCAGATGATGATGGGCAGCCCGACATGCCGGAGCAGCCCGCGCCTAATGAACCTGCGCCCGCTGGTACGACGGTGGTGATCGTTTCCGAAGGCGGGAAGGTGAACGTCCGCTGCGGCAACGGGACGGAATACGAGCGCCTTTCTACCGTTGCGCCGGGCAGTACTTTCCCGCTGGTGGCGACCGCGCAGAACGACTGGCACGCCATTGTCATCGGTTCCCGCGTGGGCTGGGTATCTGGAAAATTCGCAAAAATCATTTAATAGGATCGGATTGAGCTGTTTCCTAAAGCAACGGCTCAATCCGATCTTCTTTTTGAGGTAAGAAAATGACACAGCAAGGCTTTGAAAAGGAAGTCCGGTATCAGGCAATGCTCTCCATTTGCCGCGCCATGCTGGGAAGCGGCGTGATCTCCATGGACGAATTTCACAGCACGGAACAGCTTTTACGAGAGAAATATCAGCCGATCTTTTTTGCTCGTTGTTGATACAATTTAACTTGCTTTGTCCGGACTTCAGAGGTAACATGCCAGCTGCCAAGGAGGTGAGCCGAGTGGCAAAAATCATTTATCAAACCATGCCGGGCGGCAGAAAGAAAGCCGGGAAAAAGCGGGTGGCCGCCTATGCGCGGATTTCCTGCGTAAAGGACGCGATGCTGCACTCCCTCTCCGCACAGGTCAGCTACTTCAGCGATCTGATTCAGCGCAATCCCGATTGGATTTTTGCTGGCATATACGCGGACGAAGTGACCGGCACAACGAAGGAGCGAAAGGACTTCCAACGGTTGCTGACGGACTGCAGAAACGGCCAGATCGACATGATCATCGTCAAAAGTCTCAGCCGATTTGCCCGCAACACAGTGACGCTGCTGGAAACGGTGCGGGAGCTGAAAGCGCTGGGCGTGGATGTGTTTTTTGAAGAACAGAATATTCACTCGATGAACGGGGATGGAGAGCTGATGCTTTCCATCCTCGCTTCTTTTGCACAGGAGGAAAGCCGCAGCGTTTCGGAAAATTGCAAGTGGCGCATCCGCAACGACTTTCAAAGGGGCAAGCCCAGCTTTTTCCGCATCTACGGCTACAAAATGAAAAACGGACGGCTGGAGATCGTACCGGAGGAAGCGGAGGTTGTGCGGATGATCTTCCGCGACTATCTGGACGGCATGGGCCGGGAACTGATCAGCAAAAAGCTGAACGAGGCGCATATCCCGCCGATGATCAGCGACCAGTGGTGGCCCAGCGTCATTACGGCCATGCTGAAAAACGAGTGCTATGTGGGCGATCTGCGATTGCAGAAAACCTTCGTTGCCGACCACCTACAAAAGAAGCAGCTGCCCAACCGTGGCGAGCTGCCGCAGTATCTGGTACATGATGCCCATGAGCCGATTATCGACCGGGAAACCTTTGATGCAGTACAGCATCTGACCGCAATCCGCATTGCGCATTATCATCCCAATCGGGATGCATCGGGGCGTTACCCCTTTAGCGGCATTCTCCGCTGCGATCAGTGCGGCAGCTATTACCGCCGCAAAATCGCCTCGGCGGGAACGCCCTATTCCAAGCCGGTGTGGATATGCACCACCTATAACATGAAAGGGAAAAGGTATTGCGCCAGCAAGCAAATCCCAGAGCGCATACTGCTGCAAATGACCGCCAGTGTATTGAGCCTTGAAGAATTTGATGAGGAAGCCTTTGCAACTGTTATTGAGCGCATCCATGTGACCGGCCCCAACAGCCTGCGCTATGTTTTCCGAGACGGGCAGGAGCGGGAAGCCGTGTGGCAGGATCATTCCCGCCGCGACAGCTGGACAGACGATATGCGGGTACAGGCCGCCGCCCACGCCAGAAGGAGATATGACCATGAGTGAAAATTACGCTGCAAGCCCACGGATTACTGTTTTCCCGGCTACGCTCAACCGTTTCACGGCTACACCGATTGCGGAAAAGCGAAAGCGGCGCGTGGCCGCCTATGCCCGCGTTTCCACCAACAGCGATGAGCAGAAAACCAGCTATGAGGCGCAGGTCAGCTATTATACAGATTACATCAGCGCCAAGCCGGACTGGCGTTTCGTACAGGTCTACGCGGATAAGGGCATTACCGGCACCAGCACCAAGCGCAGAGAGCGGTTCAACGACATGATTGCCGATGCGCTGGCCGGGAAGATCGACCTGATTATCACGAAATCGGTCAGTCGTTTCGCCCGCAATACGGTGGACAGCCTAACCACCATTCGCCTGCTCAAGGAGCATGGCGTGGAAGTATATTTCGAGGAACAAAACATCTACACGCTGGATTCCAAGGGCGAGCTGTTGCTGACCATCATGTCCTCGCTGGCGCAGGAGGAGAGCCGAAGCATTTCCGAAAACGTGACATGGGGCCAGCGCAAGCGCTTTGCGGACGGCAAGGTTTCCATGCCCTACAAGCAGTTTCTCGGCTATCGCAAAGGGGAAAACGGCGAACCGGAAATTGTGCCGGAGGAAGCGGAGACAGTGCGCCGCATTTACCGCCTGTTCTTGGATGGGATGACTCCCTACAAAATCAAGCTGACCTTGGAGAGTGAGGGCGTTCTTTCACCATCCGGTCGCAGCACATGGCAGCCCCGAACCATTCTGAGCATCCTCACCAACGAAAAATACAAGGGCGATGCGCTGCTGCAAAAGACCTTCTGCACAGACTTCCTGACCAAAAAGATGAAGGTCAACGAAGGCGAAGTGCCGCAGTACTACGTCGAAAACAGCCATCCGGCCATCGTGAGCGATGAGGTTTATGAGGAAGTGCAGCTGGAATTGGAGCGGCGAAGAAAACTGGGCCGCCAGCACAACAGCCAGCATTGCTTCTCCGGGAGAATTTACTGCGGCTGCTGCGGCAGCGTATACGGCAGCAAGGTCTGGCACTCCAACGACAAATATCGCCGCACCGTCTGGCAATGCAACGCCCGCTTCGTCAAGGGCACCGGCTGTCAATCGCCGCACCTGAGCGAACCGATGATTGAGCAGAAGTTTCTGGCTGCCTTCAATCAACTGCTGACGCAGCGGGACTTCATCGCGGACGATATGCAGGCCATTCTCCAGCATCTGACCGACACAGCGGAGCTGAATGCGGAAAAAGAAGCATTACAGGTCGAGATGGGTATCGTATCCGAACTCATCCGGCAGGCCGTGGGCCAGAACGCCAGCGCCGCTCTCGACCAAGTAGAATATAACCGAAAGTACAACAGCCTGACGGATCGCTTCCACAAAGCGGCAGATCGTGTCAAAGGGATTGAGGCGGAATGCGCCCGGCGCAAAGGACAACGCAGGGAAATTGAAACCTTCCGGGACGCTATATTGGCGAATGACAAGCCGGTCGTGGTTTTCTCGACGGAAATCTGGAACGCGACGATTGACAGGATGACGGTTAATCTGGATGGCAGCGTAAAGGTGGCCTTTAGGAATGGAATAGAGATGACAGTGTGATATTCTTCCATATCAAAAAAGCCCTCCATAATGTCGATATGGAGGGCTGAGGTCATTGTTCGTTAGTGTTTATCTGCTTTGTGATTAGCAAGAGTCGTTCCTGCCTTACTTTTCGAGCTTTTTGAGGAACTTTTAGTAGCCAACGTTTTTGCAGCTTTTCCTACTTTTCCGCCATGATGTACTGCCATAATAGATACTTCCTTTCTTCTGATGGTCAAGCCGTCTCAGAGATGTTTTGATCATAAACAGCCTCGTCTAAGTCGTAGTCATCCATACAACCATTGGCACGATTATAATACTGAGGCATACGAGCATGATACTCCATGAGGGCATCCGGATTTTCTCGCGTGTAGTCAATGACTTCCTCATATTCCCAGTGCTCCGAATTGCGCTGCATATTGCGCCATATCTCCACTTTAGGTATTTTCTCCATGTCTGCTTCTTGCCGCACACGTTCGATGATCACACCGTATAGATATTGATGCGCTTTGAAGAGAAAATTTTTGCGTACCCATCGTTTGGGGACAAGAAGAACCTTGTGCCCATCAACGAGCCAATATGGTTCTTGACTTACTTTCCAGCTATGCGTTTCGTTGTCCCAAGATTGAATCTCATGAGTACCACAAGGCTCTTTCCTGTACTTTTGCATTTGCTCCATGGTATATTGGCTGAGCATTTGTCTAAGAATATTAGTTAGCAAATCGCTCATACAGTCTTCGGCAAAATCCTCAACCAGCAGCGATATGTCCTGGATTTTCGATATGGATGGAATATCGTTCGCCAAACGATACAGCCCATCCAAGCTTTCTTGCATACCATGCGAAGTTTTCCCTTTTCCGTTGCGCCCATTGCCGTATCCCAACTTGGTGTCATGTATTTCGTGTGCTTCATCAAAAACTGCTGTCGATTTCCATTGCCCCGAACGCATATCCTTGTATAGTTGATCCGCATAGCTGGAGATAAGCGCTGCGGCTCGTCGACTCAATTGATCTCTTCCTCGTTCAATTAAGCAGGGGTCAATGAAGAGTTGGGTATCACTATCCGTCGTTACATCTACGAAATCGATGTACGAATGTCCCTTGGGAATACCGAGATAATCCGTAATGTGCACTATATCACGTCCTTTACAAGTATTCTGGATTTATATAAACACTGGCAAAGGATAGAACGCTCGTGCCTTTCCCCCTTTCGGACGACAATTTTTACTTGCTTTCGGCTGCAAATCATGGTAAACTCAAAATGCTATAATTGATGAAGTACCATTCGCCGTACTTTGTCGCCTACGAGCACCGAGGTTACTCGGTGTTTTTTCGTGTTCCCGCCATGTGGAACAGCCACCAAAGGCTCATTTCCAGCATACTCCATTTCTTGATGCTTGTCAAGTGTATTTTGGATTTGAATGTGACATTTTCACTTTTAGTCGTTCAGCAATGGCGTACTGAGCAAAATTTAGCTTGACAAATGCGAAAATGTCGTGTATAGTATACTGTAGTTTTCAAAGGAGGTGGCACTGTGCTTTTAAGTTTTTCTGTAAGTAATTTTCGCTCCTTTGATCAAGAAGAGCGTTTTTCCATGGAGGCTGGAAAGACTCGTAACTTTATGGAGCGCACCATTCGTACAAATAATACAAGGATTCTGAAATTTAAGGCCGTTTACGGAGCAAATGCTTCTGGTAAATCAAATCTTATCAGAGCAATTGACTTTATGCAGCATGTGATATGGAATGATATTCCTTCGGATTCTTCTTTAGATTACTGCCGTATGTCTGAAGAAAACATCAGCCGTCCATCACGCTTTGAAATTGAAGTTGTATTTGATGGTGTACAGTATAAGTATGGATTTGAAATCATACTGAACACCGGCTCATTCACCAGTGAATGGCTGACTGAAAGAAAAGGACAGCGGGTTAAAACTGTCTTCTCTCGAAATGTAGCAGAGGGAAATTATGATGTAGCCTCTTATATAAATAATGCTGCTCTGAACGAACGCTTGAAAATTTACGCCGATGATATAAGTCAGGACGGCTCTATATTATTTCTGCGCTCTATGAACCAGAACAAAGACTCGCTGTACGACGAAAAGTCTCCCATTATGATTTATCGCACACTATATCGTTGGTTTCGATATAGGTTGAGTGTCAACTATCCAGACGAACCGATTACTCAATACACCTATTTCTTCGATAGTCAGGGAAGTGCTAAAGCTGAGGAAATGCTGGCTCGGTTAGATACGGGTATTTCTAAGGTGCAGGTTTATGACGAATCTGCTGAAAAAATCATGGCACAGTTTCCTAAGAAGTTCAGTCAAGATATTCTTGATAGTTTAAATGAACAGAAACGGAGGAATGAGGAACGTCACCGTGAGGAAGTGCCAGCAATTATGCTGAGAAGCCATGAAGGACATTCGATGTATATTCTTGAACTGCATGGTGAAGACATTAGCTGCAAGACTTTGAAGTTCAGGCATAAACATAGTCCCTCGTTGTTTTCACTGGGCGAAGAATCTGATGGCACTATTCGTTTGCTGGATTTGTTAGAAGTGTTGTTAGCTAATAGCTCTAATCGGGTGTATGTAATTGATGAAGTGAGTCGATGCTTGCACCCGTTACTGACGAAGAAGTTTATTAGTGATTTTTTAGAGCTGGCAATAGAAAGGGATGTTCAATTGATTGTTACGACGCACGAGTCTGATCTTTTGGATTTGGATTTGCTGCGTCAGGATGAAATAGGATTTGTTGCTAAAAGGGAGGAGAATGGCACATCTAAAGTATTTGGATTGGGTGAATTTGGAGCACGGTTTGATAAAAGGATTCGTCGTGCGTACCTTGAAGGTCAATATGGCGCTATTCCCAAATTAGTCAATGAGAAACCACAAAATATTGCCACGGCTCAAGCTACCTCACAGTCCACCCCATCATCCATATAAAATTCGGCTGTGTATTTCCCCATATTGTATCAACCTCAGTGGGATTAGCCACAGCGCACAGATACGAACCAGAAAGGCTATTTTTAGGAACAGTATTTGTGCTCACATACAAAACAGCGGAAGGGTAAAACCTCCGCTGTTTTGTTGTTTTGGGCTTCATATCAAAGGTGAAATTTTGGGATACCCTGATTTCACTTTTATTTTCATCTGCGCTTCGGCAAAGAGCCGTGGCGCAGTTTTTTTATATATTTCGCGCGCGCACGCGCGAGGGGTGCTTCCTCAGCTTAAAGATGAATGAAATCCATAAAAAATTTGCATTAACTAACGGAAATCCAGGCTCGGCGCCGCCCTGTTTGATAAAGGCGCCATCCAGGCAGAATTGCCGGCAGGAAATGAGAGAATCCTGATCGTTGCGTCTTAGCTGATCTTCCATCGCCAACGCAAAAGCCCCGGACTGATCGTCGCCGACCGTCCGGGGTTTTGTTATGGGGCTTGCGCGGTTAACCCTTCTTCACATCCATGGTGACGGCGCACAGCAGGCTATCCGGCTGGGGCTGGCCATGTACCGCGCCCAGGAAATCCTTGCCCAGCATATCGTAGAAGCTGCCGCTGACGGTCAGATCAGGCAGGCGGCCAACGAGCTTGCCGTCCTCCATCAGGTAGGCCAGCTGCACGGGGGTGGCAAAGTGCCCGTCGGGCGTAGTATCGCCGCCGGAGGCCATGGCCATGTAGATGGCCCGGCCAGGCGCCAGCTCCGCCAGGCTGGAGGCGGTAGGATCAACATAGAAGCGATGGAAGCCCAGGCTGGGCACACCGTCATAGGCGGCGGCCGCTGTGCCAAGGTTTTGCAGGCCAAACTGCTCCGCCGACTTCTTGGTGGTCAGAAGGCCCGTCAGCGTGCCCTTATCAATCAGCGTGGGGCGCAGATCGGGCGCGACGCAGCCCTCGTAATCGAAGAAGCATACGCCCGGATGGGTGGCGGGGTTCATATCGTCGCGCAGGGACAGCTTGTCCGAGAAGGCCTTCTGCCCCAGCTTGCCGCTGAGCAGCGACGCGCCGGAAACATACATTTCCGCCACAAAGTGCTGCAGGAAGGTGCCAAACAGGCTGCCGCTTTCCATCACCACAGGGCAGCGGCCAGGCTCAATATCCACGGGCGTGTAAAAAGCGTCGTATTCCTTTTTGAACTGCTCGAGCAGCGCGTCCGGATCAAAGCGATCGCCGCTGTAGCCCAGCGCGGCGTCAAACAGATTGCCCGAGCCGCGGTTCTGCACGATCAGCCCAATATCCACGCTGCGGCCCGAGCTGACCAGATGGCGGCCCAGGGAGTTGCGATATTCGGTCTTCTTATAATCCAGCGTAATCTTATTGGAAAAGGCAAACCGCGGGCAGGCCTCGCCCAGACGATCCAGAAAGCGCTGCATGGTGGGAATCAGCTCGGGCACGGGGATGATTTCGTCCTCATGCAGGTCGATCTTTTCCAGCGCGCCCTCCAGATGGCAGGGATAGGGAATGCCCAGCGCCAGCGCCTCTGCGGCCTTTTCGGTCAGCCTTTGCTCGTCCGGCTCGCCCAGGCAGCCGGCAATGCCGATGCAGCCGTTATCATAGGCGCGCACCGTGCCCGTGGTTTCCTCTTTTTCGCGGAAGCTGTCAATCTTGCCGCCGGTCACATTCAGGGTAACGGAGCGGCGGATTTGGGTCAAAAATTCTTTTTCCATGGTGTTCACCTCACTGCACGTTCATGGACGATACGCGGACATAGGGGCCGCCAAAGCCCACGGGCAGGTTCATCTGCTCCATCTTGCCGCAGCCGCCCGTGACAAAGGACAGCAGCTGCACATCGCGGGTCAGGCCGTCGATCAGCCCCAGCGTTTCAAATACCGAGCCGGTCAGCACGCTGATCTGCACCGGGCGGCCCAGCTTGCCATCCACAATTTCGTAGGCCAGGCTGGGGGCGATGGTAAAGGTGCTCATGCCGCTGCCATGGCGGATGGTCTTGATATAATAGCCCTTCTTGATGGGGGCGATCAGCTGGTCAAAGTCCAGGTCGCCGCCTTCGATGTAGGTGGTAGTCATGCGCACGATGGGCTCAAAGGTGCAGTCGATGGCGCGGGCGTTGCCGGTCAGCCCTTCATCCAGGGCGGCGGCAGTCTGCGCGCTGTGCAGGCGGCCCGCCAGCACGCCGTTTTTGATCAGATAGTTCTTGCGCGCCTTGGTGCCCTCGTCGTCATAGGGCACATAGCCACAGCCGGGCACGGAGCCGCACTCGGCAATGGACAGGATGGGCGAGCCCACGGTCTTGCCCAGCTGCCACTCGTCGCGCATGGCTTCATCGGAGAGCATGAAATCGGACTCGGACTTATGGCCGAAGGACTCATGCGCGAAAACGCCCGCCGCCTCGGGCGAGAGCACCACGGGGTATTTGCCCGGCTCGACCGGCACGGAGCTGCGCAGGAAGGCCGTCTGCTCGGCCATGGCGGCGCGGATCGTCTCGGTCAAGCCCTTCAATTCGTCAAAGCGGGTCGCGCCCTTTTGCCAGTGGCCGGAGAACTTCTTTTCGCCCTCCGCCATATCGCAGGAGAAGGACAGGCCGCAGGTTTGGTAATCATAGGTGATATCCGCGCCCAGGCTGGACTGGAAATGGAACAGGCTGCTGCGATCCAGATAGGAGCCGGAGGGCATGGTGACGCATTTATCCTCGCTCAGCAGCGGCAGGTAGGACAGCAGCAGCGCCTGCTTATCCTTGGCGGGGATATCGCGCACGGAGCAATCGGCAAAGCTCAGCACCGTGTCGCGGTTGCGCTCAAAGCGGCGCACGGTGGGATCGTCCAGAATCTGATCGTTGGGCGCAGCGGCGGCGTACAGGCCGTCCAGCGTCTTTTGCAGGTGGTTCAAATCGGTCACGGAGGCGTAATACCACATTTTGCCGTCATAAACCCGCAGGAAGGCGCGGCGCTCCACCTGGCTTTTCATTTCCTCCAAAATACCGGCCTGATAGGAAATGACGGTGCGGCTGCGATCCTCGGTGCGCACATCGGCATAAAAGCCGTCGCGGAACTCAATCATCAAAGGAATCCTCCTTGTGTTACTTTCTTATATTATACAATAATTTGTCAATCATTGGCTATAAGCATGGGCATATTTCTTGCCACTCTATAAAAAAGCGTCCTGAGCCATTTGCTCAGGAACGCTTCAGATTGTTAAAAAAGTCTCGCTTAAACTCTTGGGATGCATGAAGGGGCCGCAGCCCCTTCATATGTAATCCGCAGCAGCGACATGCGCGGTGCGAGGAGCAGCCGTCAGGCTGCTTCCTTTGTCATTTTCTGGCCGTGAGCCGCAGGCTCACAAGAAAATGACGTTCCCGATGCAAGTCTGCTTTAGCTGACTTGCATCGTCTTCTTACGTATACGCCTGATGTGACAGCCGTGCGCGCGCACTGGAAAGCAGCGATATAAACCGCCGATCCAGCGCGGAAAGCTGGTAGGAGGTGGGGTATATCAGGATATCCTGGTAGCGCATGCCCGCGTTGAAGCACTTGCGCATCACCAGGGAAAAGCGCCGCAGCGCCGTGGGCGTTTCGGGCGAGGCCCACATATAGGTATCGGGCAGGCGGCTCAGCAGATCCAGCTGCTCCAGGCGGCCGTACACCTGGATGCGGCTGGACGGCGGTTCGTCCGCGCGCAGCGCGTCGGAGGCAGGCAGGTACGGCACGGCCAGATCACCATAGATGATCTGCGTGTACGGGGTCAAATTCTCGGGCTCAATGCGGTCGTGCGCCGCCAACGGGTGCTCCTGCGACAGCAGCAGCAGCGCGTCGTATTCCCACACCGGCTCATATTGCAGCGATTTTTCGCGCAGGTAATTCAGGTAATACCCCGCGTCCTTGCTCTCCGTGCGGAAAATACCCAGCTGAAACTGCCCGTCCGCCACATCGTTGATTGTGTGCAGGGCGCTGGCCTCGCGCACGCGAATGTCCATAGGGCTGCCCTTATCCAGGCTGTCCACCAGGGCGGAAAAGCAATCGGCAATATACCCCGCCCGCGGCATGGACAGGCTGAAGCGCTGGGTCGCATCGTCATGCCGCTGAGAGAGCGCCTCCATGGCCTGCAGTTGATTGAGAATGCCGCGCGCATAAACCAAAAACTCGCGCCCGCGGGCGGTAGGCACCACGCCGCGAGATGTGCGGGCAAAGATCTGAAAGCCCAGCGTGTCCTCCAATTCCTTGATGGATTTGCTCAGGTTGGGCTGTGCCATGTACAGGTTTTCGGCGGCCTGGGTGATGGAGCCGCAGCGCTCCACCTCCACAGCATATTTAAAGTGCAGGGTGTTCATGGGGGTCTCCTTACAAAAAGCATAATACGTTTAACTTGTCAAAGCAGCAACGATTGTTCGGCCAAGAAGTAAAGAAAAGACGTGGTTCCTTCTTTTTAGTTTGACTGCCCAAATTATTACCATTCGACACAGGCCGCGGATTTCCTTTATTTTTTCATCCCCAGGATGCTTGCGCGCGCGCCAGCCCTGGTATATAATGCGCTGGAGAACAGAAACGGGGGACGCGCGCATGGATGGGTTTGTGCTGATTTTGGAGCTGATAGGCACGGTGGCCTTTGCGGCCTCGGGCGCAATCATCGCCATCCGCAAGCAGATGGATGTGTTCGGCGTGTGCGTGCTGGCGCTAACCACAGCCGTGGGCGGCGGTATCATCCGCGATCTGCTGCTGGGCGTGATCCCTCCCTATACCTTTCAAAACCCCATCTACGCCTTCACGGCCACGCTGGTAGCGGTAATTGTGTTCATCAAGCCCGTGCGCTATTACCTGACGGGCAACCACAATGCCTACCAGCGCACCATACTGGCAATGGATACGATTGGCCTGGGCATCTTCTCGGTGGTCGGGGTCAGCAACGCCTATGCCGCCCAGCCGAACGCCGGCATCTACCTGACGGTGTTTGTGGGCGTGCTGTCGGGCGTGGGCGGCGGTATCCTGCGCGATGTGATGGCGGGGGATACGCCCTATATCTTTGTCAAGGATGTATATGCCTGCGCGTCCCTGGCTGGGGCGCTGGTGTGCGCGCTGCTCTGGCGCGTAACCGGGCACGCCACGGCCATGATCATAGGCGCGATGGTGGTGATGGTCATCCGCGCGCTGTCCGTTACCTTCCACTGGAACCTGCCGCGGGCGGACTGATAGGCTCAAGCCTTTTTCTCCCTTTGACGAGGCGCAGGATTTCTGCTATACTGTACAGGATAAGCTGATTTTCCCCGCCTGGTGAAAGGGAGGTTTTATTTTGTCCTGTCTCGCAGCGGCTGCGCGCTGCCTGAAAAAACGACCGGCCTCATAGGCTCTTTTTATGCTGCTTTCATATTTTTATCATCCGGCATAGAAAGGGTATTTTAAAATGAAAAAAATCAAGGCGCTTTTCGCCTCCCTGACCGTCACGCGCAGGGAGCTGCTTTTGCTGCTGTCCGGCAGCGCCATCCTGGCCTTCGGGCTGTATCAGGTGCACTCCATATCGGGCGTGACCGAGGGCGGCGTGCTGGGGCTGACGCTGCTGGGGCACCACTGGCTGGGCATATCGCCCTCCGTCAGCTCGCTGATTCTCAACGCCGCGTGCTATCTGCTGGGCTGGCGGCTGCTGGGGCGCGGGTTTGTGTGGCGCTCCATCGTGGCGGGCGGCGCGTTTTCGCTGTTTTACGCCGTGTTTGAGCAGTTTCCCATCCTGTTCCCCGAGCTGGCCGAGCACCCGCTGATCGCCGCGGTAGCGGGCGCGATGTTCGTGGGCGTGGGCGTGGGGCTGTGCGTGCGCGCGGGCGGCGCGCCGGGCGGGGACGATGCGCTGTCCATGAGCCTGGAGCATGTGACCCACCTTCCCATCCAGTGGATTTACCTGATCAGCGATCTGATCGTGCTGGGGCTGTCGCTCACCTACATCCCGCTGCGGCGCATCCTGTATTCGCTGCTGACGGTCATTCTGTCCGGGCAGCTGATCGGCATTGTGCAGCGCGCGGGGAAACGAGAGAAAGGCAGCGTGCCGTCTTGCGCAGGCAATGAAACTGTGCTATGATAGCGGCTGTATTCTTCAAAAACCGGGAGGCTTCGCTATGAAAAAGCAACGTATGAACGCCTATACCCTGGCCTTCACAGGCGTGATGGCCGCCATTGTCTATGTGGTTACGCTGTTTCGTTTCCCCTTGCTGGGCTCCAAGGTGCATTTTGCCAACGCCATGTGCCTGCTGTCTGGCATGCTGTTTGGCGGCGTGTACGGCGGCCTGGCCGCGGGTCTTGGCTCCGCGCTGTATGACGCTTTCCATGGCTACGATGTAATCAACATCCTGATCACCTTCGTCAGCAAGTTCATGATGGCGTGGGTGTGCGCGCGCGTGCTGTGGAGCAGGGATACCCGCAATGAGGGCTTTGTCCGCGCCATCGTGGCGGCGGTGTGCGGCGCGCTGACCTATGTGGCGCTGTACATGCTCAAGACCTTTATTTATCAGGCCTTTGTGTACGGCTATCCCATGAACACCGTGTGGGCCACGATGCTGAGCAAGTTTATCCCCTCCATCATCAACGCCGGCGTGGCCATCGTCGCCGCGCCCATCCTGTACAAGACCATGCTGCCCGCGCTGCGGCATGTGCTGAACAAGAGCGAGCTGAAATAACCCTAAAGTAAAACACCTTCGCAGGGAAAAACTTGCGAAGGTGTTTTTAGTCTGCCGAAATTTCCTTCTGGCAGTGTGAAACGCCCGGCTGCTTCATGCGAAGCAGCCGGGCGCCAGATTGTCAAAAAAGTCTCGCTTAAGCTCCTGGGATGCATGAAGGGGCCGCAGCCCCTTCATATATAATCCGCAGCAGCGACATGCGCGGT
>ERZ857827.894-NODE-894-length-36341-cov-13.575153_pt1 | contig 36341 bp, 27 predicted proteins | sample MGYA00519761_ERZ857827 | MGnify/ENA primary metagenome ERZ857827 (study PRJEB31778, sample SAMEA3449370) | human gut metagenome | biome: human gut; feature: human-associated habitat; material: faeces | place: United Kingdom | collected 2010/2012 ... | reverse complement strand
AGTTGGTCGCGCTTTCATGCTCCTTCCGCGTGCAGCTTTTTGGCGCTTCGCCTAAACCATTGTTTGCTCCCCCCTACTTTCCGTGAAGAACCGTTTTTTTTCTGTATGGCTTGTCGAAATGAATCGTTCCCCTCAGAACTGCGTCTTATCAGCGAACAAAACAAGCAAAGGAGGATCATCACGATGCAAACCATTGCGAAACGCGCATGGCATCGTCTGCGGACGCTTGCGCCGGAATATGCGCTGTATCCGCTCATCGTCCTGATTGTTCTGCTGGTGATGGGCGCGTTCACGGGACGATTTCTGACGACGGACAACCCGTACGGCTCGTACACCATTCAGGCGTGCGCGTGGCTGGAAGGACATCTGGATGTCAACCCGAATTTCACATGGCTGGAATTGGCGGAGTACGGTGGCAAGTTCTATGTGAGTTTTCCGCTGTTCCCATCGTATGTGATGCTGCCGTTCGCGGCGATTTTCGGGCTGGATACGCCGGATCACTTCATCAATCTGGCGGTGACGCTGCTTGGCATCGCCTATGCGCTGCGGATTTATCGGCGGATGACAGGCAGCTCGCACTATGCGGAGCGGTATGTGCTGTACCTGTATCTGGCGAACGGGTATCTGTTTATTGCCCTGCAGGGCTGGGTGTGGTTCCTGGCGCAGGCGATGTGCTTCACGCTTTCGCTGATGGCGGTAGATGCGGCGCAGCGCGGCAGAAGCGGCTGGGCGCTGGCGTGGTGGGCGTGTGCAGTCGGGTGCCGACCGATGGCAGCGCTGTACCTTCCGCTGCTGGTGTATCTGCTCAACCAAAGCGGCGTGCGGCATAGCTGGAAGCGGCAGATGGCGAATCTGCTGCCCGCGGCGCTGATTGCGTCCAGCTACATGGTGCTGAACTACCTGCGCTTCGGTAATCCGCTGGAATTTGGGCACACCTACCTGCCGGAATTTCAGCTGGCGGAGAACGGACAGTTTTCGCTGGCGTACGCGTGGGAGCATTTGCAGCAGCTGGTGCGCCTGCCGAAATATCAGGGGAGAGGTCAGCCGCTGGCGTTTGATCCGTATGACTGCATGGCGTTCTACCTGATTACGCCGATGCTGGTGACGTTCCTGTGCGTGTATTTCTATGCGCTGATTCGCCGCCGCCGCGGGAATGCGTTCTGGCTGATTGGGCTGCCGCTGATGGTCGGGGCGCACTTGATGATTATCGTCTGCCACAAGACGCTGGGCGGCTTCCAGTTCGGCAACCGCTACCTGCTGGATATGCTGCCGTGGGTGTATGTGGCGATTCTCGCCCTGAAGCCGCAAAGCGGGCGCACGTCGATCCTCAATGTTCCGCTGATGGTGATGGGGTTCTGTATCAATCTGCTCGGCGCAGTCGGCGCGTATGCGGGCTGGCTGTGAAGGGGGAGACGCCAGAGGCGCTGCCTCTGGACTCCGCAAGGGTCTTCGACCCCTGACCCGTTCGCGCGATTGGGTTGGTGACTTCTGCATACTTTTTCCGCGTGTTTATGCAGGGGTTTCGCCTCTGCGGAGGCGACCAAAGGGCAAGAAGACAGACGAACGTCTGCGATCGCCCTTTGGAAACCTTCGGTGCCCTCTTGCATAGTAAATTCTTATTGTTACTCCAATTGGTTAGTGTACCTTTCGGCTTCCACAAGCAACATTAAAACCCATCCGCCAAGGAGGTTCCCTTTATGCAATGTACCCTCTGCCCGCGCGCCTGCCGCGCTGAGCGCAATGAATCCACGGGCAACGGCTTCTGCCAGCTGCCGACCACCATGCGCATCGCCCGAATCGCGCCGCACCTCTGGGAAGAACCGCCGATTTCCGGCAAGAACGGCACGGGCGCGGTGTTCTTCTCCGGCTGTACGCTCCGCTGCGCCTACTGCCAGAACGCTGACATCAGCCACCGCAACGCCGGACGCCCCTTCACGCCGCGCGAATTGGCGGATTCCCTGCGACGGCTGGAGGAGATGGGGATGCACACCATCTCCTTCATCACCGCGACGCCTTATGTTCCGCAGATATTGGAGACGCTGGATATTTACCGTCCGCATGTGCCGCTGGTGTGGAATACGTCGGGGTATGAGACGGTCGAAACATTGCGGATGCTGGACGGCGTGATGGACGTGTACCTGCCCGACCTCAAGCACCGGAGCGAAAAGATGGGGCAGCTCTGCGCGAAAGCGTCGAACTACTTTGCCGCTACATCCGCCGCCATCACCGAGATGGTGCGCCAGACAGGAACGCCTGTCTACGATGAGAACGGCATCATGACGCGCGGCACACTCATCCGTCACCTGATTCTCCCCGGTCTGACGAGCGAAAGCTGCCAGCTGCTGGATTGGGTGAAGGAGAACCTGCCGGAGGGTGTGCCGGTCAGCCTGATGCGGCAGTACATCCCGTGCAACAACGTGTCGATTCCGGGCTTGATGCGGACGATTACGAACCGCGAATATATCCGCGTGCGCGACCATATGCTGGATTTGGGACTGCCGGGGTATTTGCAGGAGCCGGAAAGCGCATCGGAGGATTTTGTCCCCGTTTTCTGCAAGGACGAGAGCTTTGTGTGAAAAATGCGCCCTAAATGGAAGGAAAATGTTGCGCAGAGCCGCTAAAATGCTTGTATTCCGGGAGAAACTGTGGTATACTGACAAGTGTGAATCCATGAACCGCTGCCCTGGTTTTCAGGGAAGCGATTTTTTAGCCGGGTCTGTCCGGTGTTTCGGGTTGCAGAAAGAAGGGCTTGACATCTGAGAGTGGACATGGCTTGGCGGCATCGGGACAGTGTTACGGGCAGAGGTATGCCCGCTGTGCTGTCGTGGTGCTGACGGGTGATGGGAGCCACTCTTTTTGATTGCCTGCACATTGCAGGCGAAAGTCCTCCGAAAAAACGAACCCGCAGTGAAAGAGGTGAGGAGTTATGGCGAAAGCGGAATTGACGACCGTTGTCACGCCCAAATGTCAGCGTCTGGCGGATGAAATGGGCTATGAACTGGTGGATGTGTGCCTTGATAAGGAGAACACGGGCAAGTTCCTGCGCATCTATGTTGATCGTCCCGAAGGCATGTCGCTGGATGACTGCGAACGGTATCACCGCGCCATTATGCCGCTGGTGGAATCATACGATTTCGATTTCCTCGAAGTATCCTCGCCGGGCATTGACCGTCCGCTGAAGAAGGATCGAGATTTTGAGCGCGCGCTTGGCGAAGAGGTGGAGGTTCACCTGTTCAAGGCCGTGGACGGTCAGAAGGTCTTTACGGGCATTCTGTCGGACTTTGACGCGCAGGACATGGTGCTGACCATCGCGGGCGAAGAGAAGCGTTTCGCGCGCAAAGCGGCTTCGCTGGTGAAGCCGGTGGTTGACATGGAAGGCGTCGAAGACGTCGATTTGGGCGAGGAATAACCCGGCAGACCGATTCCCCGCAAGAAAGCAATTTTCATCGGAAATGAAAACCATTGCGGAAGCTGCTTCCGCATCAGAAACAGCATAAATTATTGAAGGGTGACACAGTCATGAGAAAGACCAAGACAACTGCTGCGCCGAAAGCAGATCCACAGAACAAAGAACTCGTGGAAGCCATCCGCGCGCTGTGCCAAGAGAAGGATTTGAGCGAGGATATGCTCTTCGCCACGGTCGAGGATGCGCTGAAAAAGGCGTATGCCAAGAACCGCGCCAAGGGCGAGGCAGAACCCTCCGCCAACAACATTTCCGCGACCATTGACCGCGCGACGGGTGAAATTCATGTGTATACCCGCCGCCTGATTGTGGAAGAAGTGGAGAAGCCCGCCGACCAGATTTCGCTGGAGGAAGCCCGCGCGATTAAGGACACCTACCAGATGGGCGATATTGTGGAGACGGACGTGACGCCGCGCAACTTCCTGCGCGTCGCTGCCCAGACCGCTAAGGGCGTCATTATGCAGCGCCTGCGCGACGCAGAACGCGGCCGTGTGTATGAAGAGTACGCCGACAAGGAAAACGAAATCCTGACGGCCGTCGTTACGCGCGTGGATGATAAGGGTGCTGTGGTGGAGCTGATGGGCCGCACCGAGGGCTACCTCGAACGCGATCAGATGATTCCTGGCGAAGTCATCAACATGGGTGACCACCTGAAAGTCTATGTGCTGGAAGTGCAGCGCGGCGACGACACGACCCGCCGCGGTCCGCAGGTGCGCGTCAGCCGTACGCATCCGAATCTGGTCAAGCGCCTGTTTGAGATGGAAGTGCCGGAAATCGCTGGCGGCAAGGTGCTGATTAAGGGCATCGCCCGTGAAGCGGGCAGCCGCACGAAGATGGCGGTGCATTCCACTGAGGTGCTGATTGACCCGGTGGGCGCGTGCGTCGGTCAGCGCGGCGACCGCGTGACCCGTGTGGTGGATGAACTGCGCGGCGAAAAGATTGACATCATCAAGTGGAGCGAGAATCCGGCGGAATTCATTGCCAACGCGCTGAATCCGGCGAACGTCCGCGAAGTATACACCGAGGCGAGCGGTCAGCGCTCCTGCATCGTTGTCGTGCCGGACAATCAGCTGTCTTTGGCCATCGGCAAGGAAGGTCAGAATGCGCGTCTGGCGGCAAAGCTGACGGGCTGGAAGATTGACATCAAGAGTCAGAGCCAGTACGCCGAGCAGATGGCGGCGGCCGTCCCGCAGGTGGAGGATGAAGAACAGCCGGCACAGGAGCTGCCGGAGGATTTCCAGCCCTACGAGGGTGTGGAAGCGCCGGAAACGCCCGCCGACGGGGACGACACGCTGTAAGTTTAGGGAGCAGCAGGAAACGAGATTCGGCGGTTGACCCAAGCGGCAATCGCCAAAAGGAGCCTTGATGAAGCCGAAGAAAATCCCGATGCGCATGTGCGTCGGATGCCGGGAGAGCAAGCCTAAACGCGAACTCATCCGCGTTGTCCGCGCACCGGACGGCACCGTGTCCATGGATCCGGGCGGCAAAAAGCCCGGCAGAGGCGCGTATGTATGCCGACAGGAAAGCTGCCTGATGCGCGCCATCCGGCAGAAACAGCTGGAACGTCAGCTGGAAGTGCAGCTCACTGACGACGTGGCGGAAGCCCTGCGGCAGGAGCTGGCGCAGCTGTCCCAATCCCAGACAGAAGCGGAGGAAAACTGACGCCAATGGATAGGGAAACGAAACTGCGCGGGCTGATGGGACTGTGCGTTCGCGCACGACAGGCGACCTTCGGTGAAGATGGCTGCCTGAAAAGCATTCGTGGCGGAGGATGCGCCGTGCTGCTGCTGGACAGCGGCGCGTCAAAAGCCACTCAGGATAAATACCGCGGTGTCTGCGACAATGCAGGGGTGCAGATGGCGTTGCTGCCGCGGGGACTGCTTCAGGATGCAACCGGGCGGTCAGGCGTGGCAATGGCCGTCGCGCCGGGCGGGCTGGCAGAGCAGATCAGGCAGAACCTTCCCGTTGAAGGCAAAGAAGAGCACGGGCAACAGATGAAATCGGAAAATCATGGCGGGGGTGCAAGCGTCGAATGACGAAAGTGAAGCTGAAGGATGCCATCAAGGATTTAACCACGGACGCGGCGAAGGTGCGCGATGACGCATCCCGCGTGCGTCAGAGCGCAGACGGACTGGCAAAGTCTCTCCGTGCGCTGGAGAACGGATTTATCAAGTCATTGAATGCAAAAGCGGAGCAGGAAAAGCGCGCCGAGGAGGAGAAGCGTCTCTCTGACCACTCCAAGGCGTATGTCATGCTCGACGTGGATGAGCAGGCGGCGGTGAACGCGGCGCGGCAGGAAGCGGAAAAGGCGGAAAAGGCGGAAAGGGCGGAAAAGCAGGAAGCTAAGTCTGCCCCGAAGCAGGAAGTGAAGGCGGAAGCGCCCAAGGGCGAACAGAAGCCTGCGCCGAAGGCGGAACCCAAGCCCGAAGTGAAGGCAGAAGCGCCTAAGAGCGAGCAGAAGCCCGCGCCGAAGGCGGAACCCAAGCCCGAAGTGAAGGCAGAAGCGCCCAAGAGCGAGCAGAAGCCCGCTCCGAAGGTGGAAACCAAGCCCGAAGCGAAGGCAGAAGCGCCCAAGAGCGAGCAGAAGCCCGAAACCAAGGCAGAAACCAAGCCCGAAGCGCCCAAGAAGCCCGCGATTGGTCAGATTATCTCCCGGCCGGGTCAGGCGCTGCCGCCCAAGCCGGTCGGATTGGCACCGAATGTCATCCGTCCGCCGCGGCCGCAGCAGCCCCGTCCGCAGGGACAGCAGGGGGCGCAGGGCAACCGCCCGCAGCAGGGACAGCCTCGTCCGGGCGGAAATGGTGCGTTTATCGCGCGTCCGCAGCAGGGGCAGCCTCGTCCGGGCGGAAACGGTGCGTTTATCGCGCGTCCGCAGCAGGGGCAGCAGAATCGCCCCGGCAATGGCTCGTTCCAGCCTCGTCCGGGTGGAAACGGCGCGTTTGTGGCGCGTCCGCAGGGCGCACGTCCGCAAGGCGGCACGGGCCGTCCGGCTGGCGTGGGCATGAATCGCCCGAAGCCGGCTGTGCCGGATATGGCGCCCGCAATGGGCAAGGAGCGCGTCTCCAACTACGACCCGAACAAGAAGAACTACGTCCGTCAGCATGACCCGGAGCATGTGGCGCGCAACCGCAAGCAGCTCAGCCGCGATGCGGGTTACAGCGGATATGATGACGACGTGGTGCGCGGCGGCAAGCGCAGCCGCATGAAAAAGCCGTCCGCACAGCAGATGATGGCGCCGATTAAGATCGAACACGCCTACATGAGCGGCGACACGATTGTCGTGCGCGACCTGTGCGAAAAGATCGGCAAGACCAGCGCGGAGATTATCAAGAAGCTCTTCCTGCTGGGCAACATGGCGACCATCAACAGCGAGATTGACTTCGATACCGCGTCGCTTGTCTGCGCGGATTTTGACATCACGCTGGAAAAGAAGCCGGAAGTGACCGCGGAGGATCAGCTGACCGCCGAAAACTTCGACGACAGCGAGGAGAACCTCCAGCCGCGTCCGCCGGTTGTGACCATCATGGGTCACGTCGACCACGGCAAGACGTCCCTGCTGGACTACATCCGCAATAGCCGCGTCACTGCGGGCGAAGCGGGCGGCATCACCCAGCATATCGGCGCATACACGGTCAAGATGAACGGCCGCGATATCACGTTCCTCGATACCCCCGGTCACGAAGCCTTCACGGCGATGCGTGCCCGCGGCGCACAGGCGACGGACATTGCGATTCTGGTTGTCGCGGCGGATGACTCGGTCATGCCGCAGACCATTGAAGCCATCAACCACGCGAAGGCGGCGAATGTGCCGATTATCGTGGCGATTAACAAGATGGATAAGCCGGAAGCCGATCCGGAGCGCGTCAAGACCGATTTGACGAAGTACGGCATCGTCTGCGAGGACTGGGGCGGCGACACGATTATGTGCCCTGTTTCCGCCAAGACCGGTGAGGGCGTTGACGAGCTGCTCGAAATGATTCTGCTGCAGGCGGATACGATGGAACTGCGCGCGAACCCGAACCGTCTGGGTCGCGGCGTTATCATCGAGGCGAAGCTGGACAAGGCGCGCGGCCCGCTGGCGACTGTGCTGATGCAGAACGGTACGCTGCATGTGGGCGACAACATCATTGCGGGTCTGGCGAGCGGCCGTGTCCGTGCGCTGATTAACGACCGCGGTGAGAAGGTCAAGGAAGCCGGTCCGTCCACGCCTGTGGAAATCATGGGCTTCGATGAAGTGCCGTCTGCGGGCGACGAGATGCAGGCTGTCGGCGACGATCGTCTGTCCCGTCAGGTCGCGGAGGAACGCAAGGCGAAGGTCAAGGCATCCCGCGAGGCGACGATGGCGAAGGTTAGCTTGGAGAACATGTTCTCGAACATGGAATCCGGCAAGCAGACGACATTGAACCTGATTATCAAGGCGGACGTGCAAGGCTCTGTCGAAGCTGTCAAGCAGGCAATGGAGAAACTGAGCAGCGACGAAGTGAAGGTGCATGTGCTGCACAGCGCGGCGGGCGCCATCACCAAGGACGACGTGAACCTTGCCAGCGCGTTCAACGCCATCATCATCGGCTTCAACATCCGCCCGGATGCGTCCGCGCGGGAAGCGGCGGAGCGCGAAAAGGTGGATGTGCGCCTGTACACCGTCATCTACAAGGCGATTGAGGACATGGAGCTGGCCATGAAGGGTCTGCTTGCGCCGGAGTACCGCGAGGTGCTGCTGGGCCATGCCGAGGTGCGCAATGTGTTCAAGATTACGGGCGCGGGCGTTATCGCCGGCTGCTACGTGACCGACGGCAAGGTGCAGCGCAATGCGCAGGTTCGCCTGCTGCGCGACAATGTGGTCGTGTTCGAGGGCAAGCTGAGCAGCCTGAAGCACTACAAGGAAGACGTCAAGGAAATGGCGGCTGGCTTCGAGTGCGGCATGAGTCTGGAAGGGCACAACGACATCAAGGAAGGCGATGTCGTCGAGTGCTTCATCATGGAGGAAATCCCGCGCTAATTCCATTTTGCGCAATGCAGGAGGCAGGGCAAAGTCAGTTCCATTTGGCTTTCCCTGCCCCTTTTTTCAAACATCCGCAAATCCATTGCGGCAGGGCATGATTGCGTCGGCAGATGCGCAAACTAATGTTGCGATAAAAGTCAAGCCACATGGGTGAGCGCTGCGAAGGGGTGTCGGGGGCGACCGCAAAGCCCCCGACTCGCGCCCGCAGACTTCGTCTGTTTTCATTGCCCTTTGGTCGCTCCCGCAGGCGCGAAATCCCTGCTTGCGGAAACAAGCAGCCATGTCTGAAAGATAAGCAGTTCGGTCGCGCCATCTGCGCGACACAGCATAAACGTTGAAAAGAGCAGCTTGGGGGGCGCTTCTGAGGAAGCGCAAAGTTACTGGCAGGGACGCTTCGCTGCCTGCGCCTTTATTGACTTTTCCTTTGGAATGGTCGCCCGAAAAACAGTTGGGGCGTTGCCCCAAACCCCACAAGGGACAGACGAAAAGGGACGAAGTCCCCCCTTGACCCTGCAAGGGGCATTGCCCCTTGACCCTTTTTTTGCTTCCCGGCTTGAGCGCGCTTCACAGCGTAATCGCTATCGAGGCGATAATCGCCCCAAGTGTCTTCGCCAAGAGAATCGTCACCCGTACCGCCCCCGACACATCCCCCAATCGAAACCTTCTCATCAGCACCGGCGCAACCTCCAAAATCTCCCCCAGCGCCGACGCGACCATCCCCACAAACATCCCGCCGACAACCATCGCCACCACGCCGAACGCCTCCGGCAGCCCCAGCGTCCACCGAAGCGCATTATGCAGCGCCGCCAGCATCAATCCGCTAAGCAGCGCCAGCCCCATCATCCGCGGCGACGCGGCGTGCAGCAGGTGTTGAATCCGCGCGGGAAGATGCAGCACGCACCATACGCTGCTGACCGCCACCGACATCGCCGCGCCGCTCATCAACCCGATGAGGATGGCAAGCATGCTATTCAATCGGCTTCCCCTCGGCTTTCTCCATGTCCTCCTGATACTCGGTCAGCTTGACCTCCAAGGGCGTTGTTTGATGCGGGAAGGGAATCGCGTAGAACACGCATACGCCCAGCGCAACGCCGACGCAGTAGGGGATGGTGATGAGACGCACGTCGTCCGGCGGCGCGCCGGTGATGGCAGCGTAAACATCCGCCTGCGCCTGCGGCATGTTCACGTCGGCGTGAAACCACGTCAGCCCCAAGGCGCTGCCGAGCAGCAGAATCAGCAGCGCCGCCGCCGTCCGCACAGGGCGCAGAAAATCCTTGCCGCGCGCCTTGATGCGGTGGACGTAACAGACCTCTGCACCGATGAGGGAAATGTCCTCCTGTGGAAAAACTTTTTTGAGCGCCTTGGCAACGGCGATGGCATCCAGCGTGTAGACGCCGGGGGAGGTTGGGCAGAAGAGGGAGCAATGCCCAGCTTTTTCGCTGCCCAGCACTTTGGCGGCATCCGCGACATGGAGGGTTTCACCCTGCGCGAGCTTCACGCGGGCGCGCAGCTGCACATAAATCATGCGGATTTCTCCTCCTTCTTATGCGGAATATCCGAACAGCGCGCGCCAGAAGCCGTTCCACGTCCAGTCCCATTCGAGGGTATCGGGTGTTTCGGCGGCATCCGCCGGGATGCGCGCGAAATACGCCGTCCAGCCGAAGAGCGAACGAAGCAGGGTGTCCTCCGTCAGCGCGGGGACGGAAAACAGCAGCACCCAGCAGAGCAGCAGGGCAGGAAGTGTTCGTTTCATAATGGGTTCACCTCCGCTGATGATACCGTCAATATCCCCGAAAGCGTCAGAAAGTATACGGGAATGTAAATCTTTTGGATGTTCGCTTTACGGAAAGGAGAAAGTGTGATAAGATAAACCATACGGACAGTGCTGCGCCGCTGTCCCTTGATGATTTTGACGGAACTTCCGCGCAGAATGGAGGAACAGGAAACACATATGGAAAAATGGATGAAGGGCCGCTATATGGCCAACCAGAAGCGATTGAGCGTCGGGACGGGTGTTCCTGCGCCGCGCGGACGGGGCATTGTGATGCTGATCCTGCTGGCGCTGGTTGTGGCGCTGGCGGCTGTCAGCGTGACGACCGTTGCGAAGCTTTCCAGCGTCAACAGCCGCAATATCGCCATGATGCAGGAACAGTGCCGGGACGCGGTGGCGCTGTCGACAACGCTTAGCCGGACAGCCAGCTCGTCCTCGGCAGCCACAGTGGGCAAAATCCGCGCCGATGTGCACGCAATTGACGTTATCAACCAAATGAAGATGCTGCAGGACGGCACGAACCACGCCTACGTCAGCACGGAACTGATCTCAAGGATTTACACCATCCTCGACGCCTATTCCAACCAGCTCATCACCGGTATGAGCACGATGGAGGAGCAGACGAACCTTTCTGCGGCACTGCAGGAACTTTCGGCGGCACTGTCAGGACTATAAAACGCGAAAGGCACTGCACGCGCGGCAGTGCCTTTTTTGCAGCGAAAAATTCTGAAAATTCCCGAAAAAAAGCGCGAAATGCGCCGTCTAATTGAATGACGAACCCATGAAGAACGGAAAGGAAGCGAATTGCCATGCGCGCCCGACGCCTGCTTATCCTCTTGATGATGCTCCTGCTGCTCCCGCAGGCACAGGCGGAGCGGCTGACCCTCTACACTCGTCCGGGTCAGGTGGATGAAGCCACGCCATTCCAGCTGCGCCCGACGGAGCTGTCCATTTGCAGCGTGACCCGCGCTATGGGTGGCGTGGTGGTGCTGGCAAATGATGATAATTATGACAGCTTGTCGCTGTACTTCTGGCAGGACGGCATGACGGAAATGCGCAAGCTCGGCGGCGGGTTCTACTGGGTGATGAGCAGCGATACGATGGAGACGGCGCAGGAATCCTGCGAATACGCCATGAGCCGCGTGCCGAATTACCGGATGCCCGATTTGACCCATGCCATCAGCGAACTGACCTCCGACGGCGAAACGCTCTATGCCCTCAACCGCATAAATGGGCTGATTTTCAAAATTTCGGAGACGAAGGACGGTTTGCAGACAGAAGACGTTTGCACAATGGAGAATCTGTCCTGCCTGAACATCAGCTATCGGGACTTGGAGACAGACAAAGTATACACCTATCCGGCGTCGCTGACGCGGATGCATGTCTGCGGTTCAGTGCTGGCAATCAGCGTGATGCAGGAAAACGGCATCAAGGTTGTGCTGGTGGACTTGACAGACGGCGCCATTCGCGAAATTGCGGGTGAATCGCTGGAAGCTATGTATGAGTGGGCAGATGGCGAATTGCTGCTGTGGCGGCTGGAGGGATCGCCCAACGAAATCAGCCGCAGCAGCGGAACATATACACTGTCGCGTTATAGCGTGGCGACGGGGGAGGAAACCCTGCTCAGCACGGGTGTGCCGTATAAAAAACGCAGCGAATGCGGCGCGTATGACCCGTACAGCGGCAGCTACTACGACGTGAGAACACGCCAAATTGTGCGGACGACGGATTTCGTGCAGGAAGAACCTGTGGTAACCTTCCCGGCAGCGAACGTGAATATTGCGGTCACAAAAGACAGCATCGTCGGTGTGAACCTGAGCAGCGTTTACGTCCGCTCGAAGGAAAACGGCGATATGACCGTGCTGCGCATCCAAAGCAGCAACGGCGCAAGCAACACTGCCCTGCAGCACTTCGCGGAGGAAAATCCGGAGGTGATTCTGGCGCAGGAGACGCTGACGAAGAGCGCTATGAATGCGGCGAGCTTGGCGGCGCGCATGAGTGCCTCCGCCGATGCGCCGGACATCCTGCGCCTGGGGCTGACGCCGGATACGCCTGAAGCGGACGGCAGCTGGCCGCTGGACGTGCTGATGGACAAGGGCTGGTGCATGGACTTGTCAGTCTACCCGGAGGTATCGGACTATGTGTCCCGGCTGAACGGGATTTACCGCGACGCGGTGATGCGCGACGGCAAAATCTACGCTCTGCCCATCTACGCATGGAGCTACGGCTACTTCATCAGCCGAAATGTGATGGAAAAGCTCGGCTTGCAGGAAAGCGACATTCCGACGAATCTCATTGACCTTTGTGCGTTCATCACGAAATGGAACGACAATCTCACGGGCGCGTATGCCGCCTACACGCCGCTGGAGGAGACGGAATCATACCGCGAGCGCGTCTTTGACCTGATGGTGCGCGACTGGATTGGCTACTGTCAGGCGGAGAACATTCCGCTGCGCTTTGACCATCCCGTTTTCCGGGAGATGATGGCGGCGCTGGATGCCATGCGCACGGACAAAATCGAGCAGGCGAATCAGCAGGTCAACGAAGAAATCAGCGACTACCGCGAATGCCTGATCTGGACGGATGCGCAGGCGGTCGGGAATTTCGCAAACTACGCGGATGCTTTCGGCAGCCGGATTTTCCTGCCGATGGCGCTGACGCCGGACGTGACCACGCATTACGGCATCGGCTACATGACTGTGCTGGTGGTGAATCCGCGGACGATGAATGCGGATTTAGTCGGCAAGATGCTTGCGCAGGTAATCGCTGACCAGGAAGCAACGGCGAAGTGCGTGCTGCTGGCGGATTACGACGAGCCGATAGAGGATTCCTACTACTTGATAATGGTGCGCGACTACGAGAAAACGCTGACGGAACTGCGCAGGCAGCAGGAAAATGCACCTGTTTGGAAGAAACAGGGGATTCAGGAGCGCATCAACGAGGAAGAGGCGAGTTTGCAGCGATACACCGTGCGGGGGAGGTGGACGATTGCGCCCAAGACGATTGAACTCTATCAGCAGACGATTCTGCCGATGAGCTACCTGCGCCGTCCGGGGATTTTGGCGGATTCGGATGCGTTCAGTGCGCTGGTGTCGCAGGTGCATCAGGGGGAAATCTCGCTGGAGGAGTTTGTGGAGGAAGCGGATAAGCTGATAGAAGGATTGGAGCAATAAGGCTTTTTCTCCCTGCATAAACACGCGGAAAAAGTATGAAAGAGCAGTCAACTCAATCGCGCGAAAGGGTCAAGGGGCAATGCCCCTTGAAGAAAATTTGTAAAAGAGGAAACGAAAAGGGATTTTCAAACGTCTAATATGTGTGGGCTGAACGGAAAAGCGCTGCCGGATGGTTCGCACAGATGGAAATAATGATATGCCCCTGCAAAGGGTGGAACGTGAAGGAGGTTTCAAGGAGCATGAAGTTCAGAAAAATGGCGAGTGTGCTGCTGGCGGCAAGCCTGCTGATTGGCTGCGCGGCGGCGGAGAATCGGACGATTTTCAAGAGGATGAGCGAAGAAGAAACCATGTTGAATGAAACGCTGCCGGTGGAGGAACGCGCGGAAAGCTTTTCCCCGGCGGGGCTGCTTTCGCTGAAGGACCGCGCGGCGATTCTTGTGCAAGATGACACCTCGCGCCTGTATTCGCTCTACACTTGGCAGCCCGGTCAGCAGGAAATGGCGCTCATTGCGTCGAATATGTACCGAGCGGAAGGCTATGCGCAGCTGAAAGACCTGCAAGAACGGCTAGAAAACCTGAAAGAGGACGCTCTCGCGGGCACGGAATTGCCGGACGCGGCGCATTGCTTCTCCATGATCGTCACGGACGGCGAAAAGGTGTACGGCATCAACCACTTGACCGGCGGCATCTTCACCATCAGCGGCGAAAACGGCAAGGCCGTGTACACCGATGTTGCAACGGTGCAGGACACGAAAATCTTCATCCAAGAGGAGGAAGATTACAGCTATGCCCTTATTCCGGACACGGTGGCGGCATCGGGCGATACCGTGCTGATGCTGATGAACACATGGGACGACAAGGGCCGAGTGATAAACCTTTACGCACTTAGCTTGACGGACGGCAGCGTCCGCAAGGCGAATGTGGAGAACGTGCGCAACTTCTGCGCCTACAAGGACGGCAAATTTCTCGTGATTGCCTCGCAGAAGAAGGAAGACTGGGACGAAAACGGCAACCGCATCCCGCAGATGGCAATGGTCTATGACCCGGCGACGGATACGACGACGATGCTGTCCAGCAACATTGGCGTGAGAGATGATTTCTCTTATCAGCAGCTGGTGTACAGCGAACCACTGGATGCAGTGCTGTACTGTGACAGCACGCAGATCATGGGCACGACGAACTTCCAGAAGGCGACGCTGTATGCTTACCTCCCGGTGGAGGGCTATCACGTTGCAATCGTGGGCGATACAATCGTTTCGGCGGATTACAGCTCCGGCATCTTCGCGCGCACGCTGACGGAAAACTATCAGCCGAACCACGTCATCCACCTGTCCGGCACGAGCGTCTGGGGCGGCATCCGCGATTACGCGGTGGACTACCCGGAAGTGGCGGTTGTCTCGGATTCGGACATTGACAGCGCCAGCGCGGAAGAGGTCGCGCGCGCATTCGCTTCGGGCGACGATGCGCCGGATATTGTGAGCGCGTATGTCAATTCGTACACCTCGAGCGACGCGGCGGGCGGATTGGCGATTGAGCGCCTGAACCAGAAGGGATACTGCAAGGACTTGTCCGTGTACCCGGCGGTGAAGGCATATGTTGAGAGCCTGAATCCCGTTTTCCGCGATTTCGTGACCGATGCAAACGGCAAGATTTTCGCCCTGCCCATCAGCGTCGGCGGCGCGTACGCGTTCACCATCAACCCGAAGGTGTTTGAGGAAATGGGACTGACGATGGACGACATTCCGACGAACTTCATCGACCTGTGCGCTTTTGTGACGCGCTGGAACGACGAGTTTGTGGAGGATTACCCGAACTTTGCGCCGCTGGACTCGACCGAAAAGTACAAAGACCGCATGTTCCGCTTGGCACTGCGCGAGTGGAAGGGATACTGTCAGGCGACGAATCAGGACTTGCACTTCGACGACCCGATTTTCCGCGAGATGGTGGCGGCGATTGACGCTATGCGCTGCGACCGCATTGAGGAAAGCAACAAGAAAACGAGTGACGAAGAAAGCGACTACAAGCAGCCGCTCATCTTCACTGGCACTTGGATGCTGAACTCCTACTACGACGGCGACGTGACCTTCGGCAAGGACAAGACGCCCAAGCTCATTCAGATGACGCTGACGAAGGACACGGCCTTCTACCTCGGTCAAGGCATTGAGATAGAATTGATGTTCATCAATCCGCGCACGACGGACAGCGACGAAATCGGCACGATGCTGGAATACGTCATCAAGAACATCCGCGACGAACAGAAGGTGGAGCTGGTGGCAGGCTGCACGACGCCGATTGAAAATCCGTGGTACGAGGAACAGCGGAAGCAGGACGAAGCAGACCTCGTGATGTATCAGAAGGCGTACGACGAAGCGTCGGCGGAAGAAAAGAACGCTTACAAGGAACAGCTGGACGAATTTAAGCGGTACATGGAACAAAGCGCGGAAAGCGATCGTTATACAGTATCGCCGGCGTACATTCAGCGGTATCAGGATGTAATTCTGCCGGCGCTGTACATCGGCAAGCCGACGGTTTTGGACAGCACGGACAACACATCGGGGCTGAAAACGCTGGTGCAGCGCTATATTGATGGACAGATTACGCTTGACCAGTTCATTCGCGAGGCGGATGGAAAGCTGCGGATGATTCAGCTGGAAAATCAGTAAAGCGCAGGGAATTCGCGCCTGCGGGCGCGAGGAGGGGGCTTTCCGATCGCCCCCTCCACCCCTTCGGCGCCGCCACTTTTGGGGTTTCCTGTGGCTTGACTTATCCGTTTCTTGGATAAACACGCGGAACCTGTATGTAGACGCGCGCAACTCAATCGCGCGAAAGGGTCAAGGGAGGAACTCCCTTGTGGGGTCAAGGGGCAAAGCCCCTTGGGTTCCCCTTTATTTCACACCGTATGGGCAGGCGGAAAAGACCGCCTGCCTGTGCGTGGTTCAGGAGGAAACATGTTTCGGAAGAAAAAGGTCGTGTGGCTGCTGCTGCTGCCGGGGCTGGCGGGACTGATGCTGTTTTATGTCGTCCCGTTTTTCGGGGGCATTTATTCGTCGCTGATGGACGGGTCGTTCGAGAACCAGTTCGTCGGGCTGGCGAATTACGAGCGGACGCTGCAGAACAGCATGTTCCAGCTGGGACTGAAGAACACATGGGAATTGTCACTGCTGTGCGCGCCGGTGATTTGGCTGCTGGCGTTCCTGCTGGCGGCAATGCTCAAAACGCTCAAAGACCGCTCAACGGCATTCCGAAACATTCTGCTGCTGCCATACCTGATGCCGTCCTCTGCCATGCTGCTGATTTGGACGCTGATGTTCGACTACGGCGGCGTCATCAACCGCATGGTGACGGCGCTGGGGATAGAGCGCGTGCTGTGGCTGGAGGGTGACGCACTCCGCGTGCCGATTGTGCTGCTGTATATCTGGAAGAACGTCGGGTTCTCGGTTGTGCTGTTCGCGTCGGCGCTGTCGGCGGTGCATCCCTCGCTGTATGAATACGCGGCATTGGAAGGCGCGGGCTGGTGGACACAGTCGTTCCGCATCACCCTCCCGCAAATTATGCCGACGGCGTTCCTTGTGTTCGTGCTGGCGTGGGTGAATGCGTTCAAAATCTTCAAGGAAGTCTACTTCATCGGCGGCGCGTACCCGTCCAACGCGATTTATACCTTGCAGCACTTCATGAACAACAAGTTCGCCCGCCTGGAATATCAGGATGTGACGACGGCGGCGTACATCTTCGCCGTGGGCGTGATGGTGCTGTTCGCGCTGATGTACCTGAGCAAAGCGGTTCGCTCGCCCAATAACTAAGGACAGGAGGCACATTATGGCGCGCAAGAAAAAAATCCACCATCGCCACAACCGCCTGTCCTTCGGCGGAAAGCTGGCGTTTGTGCTGCTGACCATCCTGTCGGCAGTCATCCTTATCCCCATCGTATTCACGTTCCTGTATTCGTTCTTCCCGCAGTCGGAAATCACGGCGTACCTGAAAGGGCGCGGCAGCTACGACACAACGAAGTGGCTGGACGTGCTGTATTCACCCGCGATGTTTTCGCTCCGGCAGTACTACAAGATTTTCATTGAAGAACCGTCGTATTTGAAGCTGTTCTGCAACAGCATGATGTATACCGGCGCGATTCTGGTCGGGCAGGCGCTCATTGTGCCGCTGACGGCGTATTGCCTGAGCCGCTTCCAGTTCCACGGGCGCGATTTGCTCTTCTTCTGCATTCTGGTTTTGATGATTCTGCCGTTTCAGGTCACGATGGCGCCAAGCGTCACGGTCCTGCGATGGCTGGGCATCATGGAGACGCCGTGGGCGGTCATATTGCCGATGTGCTTTTCGCCCTTCTACATCTTCCTCCTGCGCCAGTTCATGGTGGGCATCCCGAATGAACTGTTGGAGGCGGGCATGGTGGACGGCGTAGGCCCGGTACGCGGGTTCGTGCATGTGATTCTGCCGGTGTGCAAGCCGATTCTGGGGGCTGCGGCGGCGCTGTCGTTCGCGGACTGCTGGAACATGGTCGAACAGCCGCTGATTTATTTGGCGAACCACACCAACTTGCAGCCGCTGTCGGTCATGTTCAACCAGATTAGCACCGACCGGGCGGATGTCGCCTTTGCGGGCAGCGCGCTGTACATCCTGCCGACGCTGCTGATTTATCTGTATTTCCAAGAGGACATCGTCGCGGGCATTCAGCTTAGCGAACTCAAGTGACGGAGGAAAAGGAACGTATGAAGCTTAAACGATTTGCCCTGCGCGGGCTGATTGTGCTGTTCGTGGCGGTGGCGCTGTGCATGTTCTTCGCGCGGACGGTGCAGACCATCACGACGCCGAAGGTACAGCTCGTGCAAAGCACCTCCGGGCGCTTCGAGGACAAAATGACCTTCCGCGCGCAGGTGTATTTCGCGGAGACGGAAGAGTTCACCGTCAAGGAAGCCAAGGACATGAACATCACCGTGGATAAGCTCTATGTTCGCGCGGGCAACTACGTCAAGAAGGGCGATATCATCTTCACGGCGAAAACGCCCTCCTACGAGGAAGAAATCAAGAAGGTTCGCGAAGATTACGATGCGAAGAACAAGGAACTGCTGGAGCTGGACGTGCAGAACCGCAAACTGAGCAAGGAAAGCTACCAGAACACCATGTACCAGCAGCTGCTTGACGCGCAGGATACGCTCAGCGAAGCGACGTATGAGGCGCGTTATGCCGCGGCGAAGGAATCTGTTGTGCTGACGGGGGATGTTTCAACGTGGCAGAGCCAGCTTGCATTGTCCGGTGAGGTGTCCGACGACCTCAAAGCCGCCGTCAACAAAGCGCGGACGGCACAGGCTGCCTACGAAGAAGCGCGCACGGCGTACTTCGCGGTGCTGGACAACAAGAAGCTGAAGGTGTCAGACGATGTGTTCCAGTACATCACCAAGCGCAACGGGCTGATGGAGGAAATCGAGAATTTGAACCAGAAGATGGTGACGCTGACGGTGCTGGAAACGAGCCTGAAGGCAGTTGTTGCGCCGCGCGACGGCTACATCATCGAGCTGAAAGTGGCGGAAGGCGACACCTACGACGGCACGAAGGTTGCGTATGTGATGAACAAAGAGGACTGCGTGCCGGTGCTGCGCGCGCCGCTGGACAGCAATTCCACGCGCACGATTGCCGACGGGACACGCGCCGAAATCAGCAGCGACAACTACGGCAGCGAGCGCACCAGCGTGGAAAAGACCACCATCGCTTCCGATGGCACGAAGTATCTGCAAATGCCGATGCCGGAAACGTACCTGAGCAGCGATTCCACCGCGATTCGCCGCTTCATGCAGGACGGTGGCGTGGACGTGAAAATCACCTACCGCGCCAAGAGCGCCACAACCCTGCTTGCGCCCAGCTGCGTCCGCTCTGACGGCGAATCGAACTATGTGTACGTCGTCGAGTATTCCGGCGGCGGCTTCCTCTCCGAGAACACGATGAAGGTCAAAAAGACCAGCGTGACCGTCATCGAGCGCAGCGACAGCACGGTCTCCATTCAGGAGGATTTGAGCTATCGCTCCATCGCCGACCGTGAAGACCGTGCACTGGAGGACGGCGCGACGGTCATGGAGTATGTGCAGTGAAGAAGCTGGGGAAATGGTGGCAATGGGCGCTGCTGGCCGCCTTTGCTGCCGCGCTGGTGTTTGGGGCGGTTCAGGCAAAGCAGGTGGGCGACCATCTGCAATACCTGGTGCCCGCGCCCGCCCAGCAGACGGAGGACAATTCCGGCGAGGACGAGAACAGCAAGACCGCCCCGAATCAGCCGATTGCCGATCAGGTGAAGGCGCTGGAAAACGCAGCCGGTGAATGGGATACGACGACGATGCTGCGCTGGACAATCGGAGGTGTGATTGAAAAAACGTCGATATCCGGCGGAGACATCTCGTCGGATACGCGCGTGGAGCTGGTCGGAAAATATGGCTTTCAGGTGCGGCAAAAGCTCCTGCGCTACGGACGGCTGCCGTACGAAGAGGAACTGAAGAGCGGCCGGAAAGTCGCTGTGCTGGACGAGGACTTGGCGCTGAAGCTGTTCCGCGTCGCCGATCCGCTGGGGCGCAAGGTGTTCATCGGCGGTGAAAGTTACGAGGTCATCGGCATCGCGCGGCATTCCATGCGCGTCGGGGAATATCAGGCGTATACGGCGTATATTCCGCTGAACAGTGTGATTGAAACGTCCACAACCGTCGATGCCCTTTTGGTGGAGGCAATCCCGAAGCCGGGGACGGGCGCAAGCGTATCGTTCAAGTCCGCTGTGACGGGCTGGCAGAGCGGCGGCAGCATGTTCGACCTCGGCAAAGAGGGCATGAGCGCGACGCTCTGGCTGCGCGTGCTGCTGTTTCTCATCGGCATGACGGTGCTGCTGCGGTTCATTGCGTTCCTGAATGGGCGCGTGAAGCACTACGGCAAGCGCTATCGGCAGCGGCTGCAAGAAAAGTATGCCATCAGCTTGATGCCGGAGCTGACAGGCGCGGTGCTGCTGTTCATCCTCGGCTACGGGGTATCGGCGATTTTCGCGGCGCTGCTGATGAACTACATCATTCAGCCGGTATACACCTTCCCGGAGTGGATTCCGACGGTGCTGGTGGAGTGGAAGGATATTGCAAAGGCATTCTGGAACGTATGGCAGGACACGGCGGTGATGCAGGAACTGCGCACGCCGGAAATCCTGCGGCTTCGCTGGCTGGCGCTGCTGGTGCAGGGCTGCTCGGCGGGCGCAGGGGTACTGCTGGGTGTCCTTTACGGGCGGATGCGCTCGTCCCGTCAGCTGGTGGCGGACAGCGTGAATGCGCTGTATCATCAGGGTGCGACAGTCTCCGTCATCCACACGCGCAAGGTGATTGACATGACCGATTTGGGCTACGTTATCACGCTGGATGGCGAAATTATCCCGCGCCGCGCCAAAACCGTGCCGATGGTGCGCATCATCAACGCGGAAGCGATTCTGCGGCAGATGCCCGCCGGCAAGCGCGACGGCGCGTTCGTTCTGGAAGTGGTGGATGAGCAGATTCCCGCGAACAACGCGCGCTGGCTCATCACCTGTCAGGATGGCGAAAAGACGATTGTCGAAGCGAACCGCGACTGGGACATTCAGCTGCCCATTGCCGTGCTGACCCGTATCGTCTACGGTACGCAGAACTTTGCGGACTTCCTCGAATGCAACGCGGGCTACGACATGCGGATGCGTTCGCCCGCCATGGACGGCATGTTCGGCCACCACTTGACGATTGACGGGGGAGAAAAGTAAACCGATACGGCAAGAGCCGCTGCACAAAGGGACGTGCAGCGGCTCAATTTGGGTTTTCCACGGAATCTTGGGGAGCAAACAAGGGCTTCGGCGAAGCGCCAAAAAGCTGCACGCGGAAGGAGCAAGGAAGCGAGACCAACTCAATCGCGAAAAAGGGTCAAGGGACGCTGTCCCTTGCAGGGTGCAGGGACAGCGTCCCTGCTGGGGTTTGGGGCAACGCCCCAACTGCTCCGCGGGAGATCAGTATGTCAAACGCGCTCAACAAAAGTGCAGGCAGCGAAGCGTCCCTGCCAGTAACTTTGCGCGTCCGCAGACACGCCCCAAGCTGCTCTTCCCCCAAAATTCCGTGAAAAACCTACTATCCGCATACAAAAAACCGACAGGGCGAAATTGCTCTGCCGGTTTTTTGATACTGCTGATTTTTACCCGCTGATTACACCGCGCCCTGCGCCATCATCGCGTCGGCCACCTTCAGGAAGCCCGCAATGTTCGCACCCGCGACGTAATCGCCTTCCTTGGCGTACTCGTGCGCCGCCAAATCCACCTTGGCGAAGATGTTCACCATGATATCCTTCAGCTTCGCGTCCACTTCCTCGAACGTCCAGCTCAGGCGCTGGCTGTTCTGGCTCATTTCCAGCGCGGAAACCGCCACGCCGCCCGCGTTGGCAGCCTTCGCCGGGGCAAAGAGCACGCCCGCCTGCTGGAACGCCGCGGTGGCTTCCAGCGTCGAGGGCATGTTCGCGCCTTCGCCGACTGCTTCCACGCCGTTGGCAATCAGCGCCTTGGCGGATGCTTCGTTGATTTCGTTCTGCGTTGCGCAGGGCAGGGCAATCTGGCAGGGAATCGTCCAGATGCCGGAGCAGCCCTCGGTGTAGGTCGCGGTCGGAACAGCCTTGACATACTCCTTGATGCGCTTGCGCTCCACTTCCTTCAGCTGCTTGACCACATCCAGCTTAATGCCGTCGGGGTCGTAGATGTAGCCGTTGGAATCGCTCATGGCGACGACCTTCGCGCCCATCTCGGTAATCTTCTGCACCGCGTAGATGGCGACGTTGCCCGAACCGGACACGACAACCGTCTTGCCCGCAATGGTCTTGCCGTTGCGCTCCATCATCGCCTGCGTGAAGTAGCACAGGCCGTAGCCGGTGGCCTCCTTGCGCGCGAGGCTGCCGCCCCACGTCAGACCCTTGCCGGTCAGCACGCCTTCATACAGCCCGGTGATGCGCTTGTACTGGCCGTACAGGTAGCCGATTTCGCGTGCGCCGACGCCAATATCGCCCGCCGGCACGTCGGTGTCCTTGCCGATGTAGCGGTACAGCTCAGTCATGAAGGACTGGCAGAAGCGCTGCACTTCGTTGTCGCTCTTGCCCTTGGGGTCGAAGTCGGAGCCGCCCTTGCCGCCGCCGATGGGCAGACCGGTCAGGCTGTTCTTCAAAATCTGCTCAAAGCCGAGGAACTTCAAAATCGACTGGTTGACGCTGGGATGCAGGCGCAGACCGCCCTTGTACGGGCCAATCGCGCTGTTGAACTGCACGCGGTAGCCGCGGTTGACCTGCACCTTGCCCTGATCGTCGATCCACGGCACACGGAAGGTGATGATGCGCTCCGGCTCCACGAAGCGTTCGAGCAGTCCCGCCGCTTCATACTTCTCTTCGTTCCGTTCGATAACGGGCTTAAGGGTCGTCAAAATTTCGGTCGCCGCCTGAATGAATTCCGGCTCGTGGGCGTAGCGAACCTTCAAATCGTCAAGAACGCGCTGGCAATAATTCGCCATGATGCAGGACTCCTTTCAAATCATAAACATGCTGATTTATCGGCGCAGAACCCGCCGATGCGGAGTCCCGACGCCCTTGTCGAGAGGCGATACTTTCGCCTTTCACGTTTTTCATCATACACCATGCAGGCGCGTCTGACAAGGGCTTTTGCTGCACTAATTATGTTTTTCCGAATAAGTCTCCTGCACATTTTGCATTTTTGAGGTTTTTTTGCCCTCTTGACAGGAAAAAACGGGTGTGGTACTATGTTCCTCATGCAATATACGCACAAGGAAGAAAATCCGCGTGCGAAGGAGGCATTTGCGTATGAACATGCAGGTGGTGCAGGGTCTGCTTGTCCCGTTTCTCGGAACTACCTTAGGCGCCGCATTGGTATTTTTTCTGAAAAATGATCTGCCGGAAAAGGTGGAAAAGGGACTGAGCGGCTTTGCGGCAGGCGTGATGGTTGCGGCAAGCATATGGAGTCTGCTGATTCCGGCGCTGGAGGACTCAAAGTCGCTGGGACAATGGGCCTTTGTCCCCGCAACCGTCGGCTTCTGGCTGGGCATCCTCTTTCTGCTGCTCCTCGACCGTCTGATTCCCCACGTCCATCTGGACGGCGAGCAGGAAGGCGTGCGCTCCTCGCTGCCCCGCGCCATGATGGTCGCGCTGGCGGTCGCTTTGCACAATCTGCCGGAGGGCATGACGGTCGGCGTTGTGTATGCCGGAACCATGCATGCGGAGCAGGTAGGAACCACCTCCGTCGCAAGCGCCTTGGTTCTGGCCATCGGCATCGCCCTGCAAAACGTGCCCGAAGGCGCAATTGTCGCCATGCCCCTGCGTCAGGCGGGCATGAGCCGCGTAAAGGCGTTCACGCTGGGGATGCTGTCCGGCGCGGTTGAGCCGCTGGGCGCACTGCTGACCATCGGGCTGGCGGCGGTTTTCGCCCCGATGATGCCCGTGATGCTTTCCTTCGCCGCGGGCGCGATGCTCTACGTCGTCGTCGAGGAGCTTGTGCCGGAGATGGCGCAGGGCACGCACACCAATGTCGGCACGGTGCTGTTCGCCGTCGGATTTTCGCTGATGATGGCGATGGATTACATCCTATAAAGGAGACATGAAAATGAAACGAATTTTGCCGCTTCTGCTGATTTTGCTGCTGATTTTAACGGGCTGTTCCGCCAAGAATGCGGACTCCCCCGCTGCCGACGCGCCGACGGACACGCCCCTGACCGGCACATTCTACGTCCAAATCGACGTGAAGGACTACGGCACGATTGTCGCGGAGCTGTACGCCGACACCGCACCCATCACCGTCGCGAACTTCCTTTCCCTCGTGGACAGCGGCTTCTACGACGGCTTGACCTTCCACCGCATCATTTCCGGCTTCATGATTCAGGGCGGCGACCCGAACGGCAACGGCACGGGCGGTTCAAGCCAGCGGATCAAGGGCGAATTCAGCGCCAACGGCGTGCAGAACGACCTAAAACACACGCGCGGCGTCCTGTCGATGGCGCGGTCAAGCGCGATGGACAGCGCCAGCAGCCAATTCTTCATCATGCACGCGGATGCGCCGCATTTGGACGGGCAGTACGCCGCGTTCGGCAAGGTCATCAGCGGGATGGAGGTTGTGGACGCGATTTGCGAGCATACGCCGGTGACGGATCGGAATGGGACGGTCGCCAAGGCGAATCAGCCGGTGATTGAACGGATTATTCGAGTAGAAAAGCCGGAGGAATAAGGGAAAGGGATAAAGGAAATGCCCCGACAGCGAAAAACTGCCGGGGCATTTGTTGTATGGAAAAGCGACCAAGCCGGGGCGCAAAAAAAGGGTCAAGGGGCAATGCCCCTTGCAGGGTCAAGGGACAGCGTCCCTTGTGGGGTTTGGGGCAACGTCCCAACTGTTCCTCGTCAAACCCACTCAAAGGAAAAAACCAACAAAGGTGCAGGCAGCGAAGCGTCCCTGCCAGTAACTTCGCGCGTCCTCAGACGCGCCCCCCAAGCCGCTCTATCCAACAACTGTGCTGTGTCGCGCCAAATGGGCGCGACCACGCAGCCTGACTTCCGACCATAGCTGCTCTTTCCCGAACGCAGGGATTTCGTCTCTGCGGAGGCGAGTCGGGGGCTTTGCGATCGCCCCCGACACCCCTTCGCAGTGCACTCCCATGTTACTTGATTTTTATCGGGGCTTTTTATGATGACGCTGCTTTTTCCCGAACAGAGGAATTGCAACCCATGGCGCGCTTAGCTTCCCATTGTGAATTGCTCACGCTTCCGCCTGTTCCTGCGCCAGCGTGTCAATCACCGCTTCGGAGGCGTTCGGGTAGAACGCCGCCGCGCCCAGCTGGTCGGTCAGACCGACTTTCTGGAAGAAGCCCGCGACGTTCTCATGCACGCCGCAAATCGAGACGGTCACGCCCTTCTGCGCAATCAGCGTGCACACCTCCATCAGCGTCTGCACGCCGGAGATGTCGGTCGCGGACACGCCGCGCAGGGAGAGAATCAGGTGCTCACAGCCGGTAAAATCCACTGAAAGCAGCTTCCGCTTCAAATCCGCGCAGTTCGCGAAGAACAGCGAACCGTTCACATAGCTGACGAGGATGCTTTTCGCGCGGGATTCATCCACCGGCTTGCCCATACGGTGCAGGCGCTCCAGACGCACCTTGTCCACCGGCTCGGTTTCGATGGTCAGGCGCGCGGCGTTCCAGACGAACATCAGCAGCGCGGTCACAATGCCGATGACGATGGCGACGGTCAGGTCAAAGACGACGGTGGACACCATCGTAATCAGGAACTGCGCGACGCCCGTCCACACCTTGCGGCTGAAAATCGTCTTGATGCCGTGCCACTCGTTCATGCGCCACGCCGTCACCATCAGCACACCCGCCAGCGCGCTCAGCGGCAGGCGGCTCATCACGCCGCCCAGCAGCACCATCGCCAGCAGCAGCACCAGCGAATGCACAACGCCGGTCACGCGGGTCTGCTCGCCGGACTTGATGGCGACGGACGTGCGGGCAATCGCCGCCGTTGCGGGCACGCCGCCGAAAAACGGCAGCAGGATGTTGCCCACGCCCTGCGCAATCAGCTCACGATCCGCGTCGAAGGCTTCGTCCTTCATGCGGGACGCGCTCGCGCCGCACAGCAGCGACTCAATCATGCCCAGCATGGCGATGGAGACAATCGGGCTGACGAGGTTTTGGAGCATGTCGAGGTTGACCGCGCCGAGGTTCAGGCGGTTGTCCAGCATCAGACTTTTCGGGATGTCCCCCACCTTCGCCAGCGAATCGAAACCCGCGATTTCGGTCACGACCGTCGCCAGAATAATCGCCAACAGCGACCCCGGCACCTTCGCGTTCAGCTTCTTCGGCCAGAAGACCATGAACAGCACAACCAGCAAACCGATGGCGACCGCCTGGCAGTTGGGGGTAAATCCGACGCTGGTGTAGCTCCACAGCTTTTCCAGCGCGCTTGTGCCGACGGAGTGCGTGCCGAAGAAGTTGTCCACCTGCCCCAAGGCGATGATAATCGCGATGCCGCTGGTGAAGCCCATGACGACGCTGGTCGGGATGAAGTTGACGAGCTTGCCGAGGCGGAGGATGCCCGCCAGCAGGATAATCACGCCCGCCGCGAGCGACGCGACGAACACGCCCTGCAAGCCGTACTGGGCGACGATGCCGATGAGGATGGCGCTCATGGCCCCGGTCGGGCCGCTGATTTGGAAAGACGCGCCGCCAAGCAGCCCGATGACAAGTCCGCCGATGATGGCGGTGACAAGCCCCGCGGCGGCGTCCGCGCCGGAGGACACGCCGAATGCGAGGGCAAGCGGCAGCGCCACCGCCGCCACTGTGATGCCGCTCAGGATGTCCTTGAGGAGTTTGCCGGCGTTGTAGCCGGAGAATTCGTGTCTCAGGTCGGTAATGTACTTTTTGAGCATGCTGTTATTTCCTCTAATCTCCTAATTCCCTGATTTTCTCCACCATTGCCGCAGAGGATTTCGCGTCTGCGGACGCGACCAAAGGGCTTTCCGCTCGCCCTTTGGAAACCTTCGGCGCGGTCACTCCCATGTTACTTGATTTGTACCGAAAGTAGTTATAGTTTGTGAACCATTCGTACCCCCAAGCAGCGCCACCGCACTGCTACGAAGGAGGGCACCGAAGGAGTCCAGAGGGCGACCGCGGACTTCGTCCATTTCCATTGCCCTCTGGAAGCATGACGATGTCCTGTTTGGAAGGAAAGTCACCTTTGCAATCAGGCAATCCACAAACGCCCTTTTGCGGAAAAAAGGGCAAAAAAACGTCCGGCGCTGAAACACGGTTTCAACATCGGACGAGTTTGTGCTATGAAACGCTTGGGCGACAATTACGCCTTGGCGATTTCCACGAGCTTGGTGAAAGCAGCTGCATCGTTCACAGCCAGATCCGCGAGAATCTTGCGGTTGACGGTGATGTTGTGCTTCTTCAGACCATTGATGAACGTGGAATAGCTCATGCCGTTCAGGCGAGCAGCGGCGTTGATACGGGTGATCCACAGGGAGCGGAAATCACGCTTGCGCAGCTTGCGGCCCTTGAAGGCATAGCGCAGGGAACGAGCAACCTGTTCGGACGCGGCGCGGTACTGCTTGGACTTTGCACCCCAGTAGCCCTTAGCCAGCTTCATGACCTTGCGGCGCTTCTTCAGAGCGTTCACAGATCTCTTAATACGTGCCATTGTGAGTATCCTCCTTGCCAGCGAATGGGCTTAATTACTTGTAGGGCAGCAGCTTGTGGATGGTCTTGGCTTCCGCCGCGTTGTCCACAATGCCGTCAGCGCGCAGGTGACGGGTGCGCTTGGTGGTCTTGAGGCGAACCTGATGGTTGGCGTTCATCTGCTTATGCTTCACGATACCGGTCTTGGTAAAGGAAAAGCGCTTGGCAGCACCACGGTGAGACTTCTGCTTAGGCATGGTGTAGTCCTCCTTCCAATGCTGATAAAACGGGGCGCAGGCAAGCTGCGATAGCCGTTTTATTCCTGTTCTTGATTCCCCTTGGCGTTTTCGCGGGCGGCCTTCTTTTCAGCGAAGGAAGCCTTTGCCGCCTTGGGGGCCAGGATCATAATCATATGACGGCCGTCCATCATGGGACGGCGCTCCACCGAGCTGACCTCGGCGCAGCGGGCCGCGAAGTCCTGCATGACCTGCATGCCGATTTCGCTATGGGTGATCTGGCGGCCACGGAAACGGATGGACACCTTCACCTTATCGCCACCCTGAAGGAACTTCTGCGCCATTTTCGCCTTCGTGAGAACGTCGTTCTCCTCGATGGTGGCGGACAGCTGAACCTCCTTGGTTTCGACGACCCGCTGATTCTTCCGGTTTTCGCGTTCGCGCCGCGACTGTTCGTAGCGGTACTTGTCATAGTCCAGCAGTTTGCACACCGGCGGTTTTGCCGTGGGCTGGATTTTGGCGAGGTCGAGGCCGCGCTCTTCCGCCAGCTCCATCGCCTTGGCTGTTGGCATGACGCCGAGCTGTTCGCCGTTTTCGTCAATCAGGCGGACTTCCCGGTCGCGGATTTCCTCATTGATCATCAGATCGAGTGCTATGTCCATACACCTCCCAATTTTCGTTGAAGCCAGCGTTTTCTGCTCCATACCACAGAAAAAGCGGCGGGTGACTCCACCCGTCGCTGACATGCAGTTTGCACCTTTTTCGGCGGTCAATCCGCCTGAAAGGGAAAAAGCCTGTGAACCCGGCAGCATACGCCGCGCAAGGTGAGAGACGGGCAAGCCTCTGCTTCAAACACGGATATTGTAGCACAGGGAAAGCGGTTTGTCAAGGGGGATTGGGCGGATTTTTTGCGTGAAGCCGGAGTTTTTTCCGCGAAAACGGGCGCAGACCGCCCGCTGGGGGAAGTCTGCGCCCACTGATTTTACTCGGTGCACGGCGTGCCGTGCGGGATGTCCTGCTTCTCCGCCCACTGCCACGCGTAGCTGCCGGCGCTGGCGAAGATGACGACATCCGGCGTGTTCTCGAACGCATCCTCCGCGATGTGGGATACGGAGTCCGGCAGGGTGATGCACTTCAGGTTCGCGCAGTCCGCAAAGGCACGCGTGCCAATGACTTGCAGTCCATCCGGCGCAACGACCGACTGAATCGTGCTGTTGCCCACGAACGCCTCGTCATCCACATAGAACGTCGACGTGGGCAGCTTCACCTGCGGCAGCCCGATGCCCGTGAACTGCTCGGTGATGAAGCCCTGAATGTGGATGTCCAAAGCATCATCATGCGCATACCAGCTGCCGTCGAAAGACGCAGCCACGCCAAGTTCCGTTCCAGTGCCCGACGGTTCATTGTAGCCCCACTGGCTGTACTTGAGCGCCGTACCATCCACCCATTTCCACGCACCGCTGACTTTGCTTGCGCCAATCCACGCCTTGTCAATGGTCGAAGTTGCGTTCAGCAACTGCTCAATAATCTTCTGTTCGTCATCGTTGTGCACAATCGCGAGACGCAGGCGCACCGGCTGCGCACCATCGTAGGTCATGTAGCTGCATATTTCCTGTGCACCGCTCCAGCTGTTGTAGCCGCCGTAAAGCGTGTAGGTGATGCCGTTGCGGGAAATGCTGCACCCCGTGTTGTACGACTGTGCATCTATGGTGCTGTAGTTCACGCCATTTTCCAGCCTGACCCAGCCGCCATCCGCCATTTCCTCGTAGTCCTCCGCGGCGTAAATGCGCGTCCAGATTTTGCCCTTCGCATCGGTATAGGTTTCATCCACGCCAAACCAGAAGTCCGCATCGCGATCCATGTGCTTGACGAGGGCAGCCGCGTCATTCGGGGCTGCCAGCACATCCATGCCATCTTCCGCCAGCACATAAGCGAGCGCCCAGCCCGACTGGCAGTAGACAAGCGGAATCGCCGCTGATTTGCCCCCTGCGTGCGCCGCGGAGAGGTCGGTATAGCCCAGTTCCTTGCCCGTGCTATCCGCCACAGGCGCCCAGAGGTAGCCGTTCTGGTCTTGGCGCATGTTGTTCACGTCAACTTGGAAATTGCTTCCGGATGTGTACGTTTTGACAATCGTGTCATCCACATTCTGCGTCTTGTAGACATACACCGTGCTGCCCGGATTCACAAAGTAGTCGTACCAAGCGGGGGTCTGCTTCACTTGCTCGACGTAGCTGTTCGCAGCAATCACCCAGCCGTAGAGGTAGGTGCCGTCGGACTGCTTGTAGCGCGCGTATGCCCAGTCGTTGCCGAAGCGCGGGTCGCGCAGCTTGTGGCTGACGTCCAGCTCCAGAATCGTGTCCTTGCTCAGCGTTTTCAGCACGCCCGTATCGCACCAAGTGTTCGGGAAGGTGCGGACGTAGAGGCTGCTGAGTGCTTTGTACTGCGTCCACGCGGGTTCATCGGGTTCAAGGTCGGGGACGATAGCGGTCTTATCGCCGATATTGCAGTAGAGAATCGAGCCGTCCGCCATCAGCACAGGCGCAAAGAAGTACTTCTTATTGCTGTCCATTGCGACGTTCAGCAGGTCAATGGTCAGGTAATCGCCCACCGCCGTCGTGGTCGCGACAGCGCCGGAAATGCTCTGCGACTTGCGAATGTTGAGCTTCGCCTTCGTGCGGTAGGTGAACCACGCGCGCGGCGTTTCCTCCACTTCGACGATGAAGCTGTCAACGTATGTGTTCGCGCAGTCGCGGTAGGTGAACCATCCCTCATAATCGCCCTTGATTGCCAGCGCGGTATGGCTGCTGGTCGGCGTCGCGCTCGACGAGCCCCAATTCTGATAGCTCATCGTGTTGTTATTCAGCCACGTCCAGCCATTGCCTGCGCTATTCGCGTGGCCGCCCGTCCACGCCGTGCCGCCGTATGCGCTCATGATGGTCGAATGCAGCATGGCATCTTCCTGCGCATTGTCAATCACGACGAGGTGTCCGCCCATAGACGCCGCGTACTGCGCCGCCTGCGCCCACGAGACATTGCCGCGGCAGAACGTGTAGACGCTGGCTCCGCTGCGCACAGAGACGACTTCCTCAATGCTGTCGTCAACCTGCGTCAGCGGCTCGTTGACATTCGTCACATCAAACCAGCCCGCAACGAAATCATCCCCATGCCCGCGCATGAAGGTGTACTGCTTGCCGTTTTCGGTGATGGTGACGCGTTCGTTTCTGTCCAGCCAGATGATTTCGCCTTGGTCATAGCTGCTGAGTTCGGACAATTCAAACGTGGCAGGATAGTGAATCGACTTTGCCCCCGCTGCATTCGTTACTTCGTAGCGTTCCCAGTCGCCTTCGCGGTCAATGCCGCAGGGAGTAGGCGGGTCCGCAAGCACCTCGATATATCCTTCAATCGTCTTTCCATTCTTTGTATATCGGCAGGGTGCCCAATAGGTGTTAACGCCCGAAGCATCGTAAAACACCATGTTGGCAACATCTATCTGGAACACGCCGTCGGCACTGGTAAGCTCATCGATTTTATTCTCATAATGCGGCGCAGCATACACGACGATTGCACCATTTTCGTCAATGATGTAGTCGGAATAGTGGGCAGAGTTTGTGACGCTGCCATCCCAATCGCAATAGGCGCGATTGAAGTAGCCTGCTGTTCCATCCGCCTTATAGCCATAAATCCATGTGATATTGTCAACAGTTTTTACATCATTCGGATTTATGTAAATGACATCATCTTGCTTAAGCGTACCAACAACGTACAGCGGATTTGCCGCACTTCTCTTGCTTCTAATATTAAGATTATTAGTCGTTATTTTGCAAGCTATATACTGATTTGTCGATTGTGGAAGCACATTCACGGTGACTGTCGCTTTTACTGCATTCGATGATTTTTTCTTGCCATCCGCAATTGCATAAGCAGTAATGTGTGCCGTTCCCTCGCTGACACCCGTAATCAATCCTGTATACAGGTTTACCGATGCGACCTTAGGATTGTCGCTCTGCCAAACCAGACCTTCCCACCCTGGTACAGTCCGCAATCCCGTCGAGCCCCAGCGATAGATATTTCCATTCCAAAAGGCGTTGCTCGGCGTTACTGTTGCTTCCACCAGCTGGCTGTCATGTACACCAATTGAAATGCTCTTGTTGCTGATTACATTGCCCGAATCGTCCTTCAGTGAGATGCCCGTGATTGGGTTCGGCTTTCTCCAATTCAATGGACCCATGACCGATTCCCAATTAGGGTGGAAGAAGCCGACAATGTAATAGCCATTTTGCAGAGCAGGTGTTAGCTGAGACGTTGCAGTGGTAACTGTCTTAATATAGTTTCCGCTAACCCAAGTAACGCTCGTCCCATTCACGCTACAAACAATGCCAACGTGAGACACTCGATGATTCATACTTTTATATGCAATCGTAATAATATCACCAGGCTCTGGCACATATAGGCTATCACCTTTGTGATACAACGAACTGTAATCATATGCTGGCGTTGCCGTAGAGTAGTCTGCGCTGGATTCATGATACGGATGAAAGCCGGTGATTCTGGTTGACGGATCTGGTCCATAGTCATCCGCAAATGTGCTTGACGGAATGAGGCTGGTTGGAATCCCCATTTGACGTGCAACAACAGAAACAAATGTCGCGCACCAACTTCCTCTATAGAAAAAGGGAGTGTTTTGGTTATTGCACAAATTTAAATAATAGTTGTTTTCACGAACAAACAGCATTGCCGCATCGGCAAACTGCTGTCCAAGGTCATCCCCCTTATCCGTCGCCGCCAGCGCCTTCCCCTCCCCCAGCGGCGTCCAGCCAAACATCAGCGCCGCCGCAATCAGCAGTGCTGACAGGATTCGTTTGCTTCCATTGAGCCAACTCGTTTTCATGGTTTTTCTCCTCCCCTATTCGTCCGGCTACACCCATTGCTGCGGACAGCATCCACCCGAGGCGCTGCACCGATGCTGTTCATATGTAAATTATACCTGACAAAAATCAACATGTCAAGAGTGACCAGCATAAATATGGCAATTTAGCGGATAAATTGGCAGGTTTCGTTCGCGCGGCATTCCATTGCACTATGTAACCTGTTTTTCTTTGTTGTTACACGGTCTTCTTACACATAAAATAACGCTGTTTTTTTGAACCGCAAGTATATCGTTTTCGGCTAAAAACAGACGCGAATAGACAGGGCATTTTGTGAAAAATCGCCGCCGTCTTTCCTGAAATTTCCTGAAAACTTTCGGAATCACGCGGAGTATCGAAAGAATTTCGGAAAACCGATGTAACTTCGTTTCAATTAACCCATGTGTGTGGTATGATGAGTGCATCAGATAACACCGAAACGTACAACAAAACGCATCGGGGATGCTGATGTGGTTTCCCTCCCCCTCATAATGGGAAATTTCAAGCAACAAAGGAGGCTGCAAGGGATGGCTCGGAAGTATATGAAAATTGCCATGGTCGGACAGAAGCGCGTACCGTCCCATGATGGCGGCATCGAGGTTGTGGTGGGCGAACTGGCCAAGCGCATGGTGGCGCAGGGGCATTCCGTGACGTGCTATAACCGAACCGACAAGCAGCAGCCGCAGCCCGAAAATTTCAACGGCATCAGCCTGAAGTATGTACCGACCATCCAGAAGAAGGGACTGGCGGCGGTTTCCGCAAGTTTCTTCGGCTGCCTGTGCGCGGCGTTGGGCAATTATGACGTGGTGCATGTGCACGCGGAAGGGCCGGCGCTGTTCTGCTGGCTGCCGAAGCTGATGGGCAAGCGCGTTATCGTAACGGTACACGGGCTGGACTGGACGCGCGCAAAATGGCAAAACGGCATTGCGTCCAAGTGCATCAAGCTGGGCGAAAAGATGGCGGTGCGCCACGCGGATGAGCTGATTGTGCTGAGCCACGGCATGCAGCAGTATTTTGCGGACACCTATGGGCGCGAGACGCTGCTGATTCCCAACGGCGTGCCGAGCTACCAGCCGTGCGCACCGGAGCTGATTCGCCAGTACGGGCTGGGAAAGGACAACTACATCCTCTATCTGGGACGCATCGTGCCGGAAAAGGGCGAGCATTACCTGATTGAGGCGTACAAGCATCTGCCGACGGACAAGAAGCTGGTCATTGCGGGCGGCGCGTCCGACTCACAGGAATATTTCGACGAGCTGCGCGAAATGGCAAAGGACGACGACCGCGTAATATTCCTCGGCTTTGTGCAGGGGCAGCTGCTGGCGGAATTGTACAGCAACGCTTACACCTACGTCCTGCCCAGCGACGTCGAGGGGATGCCCCTTTCGCTGATGGAGGCGATGAGCTACGGCTGCTGCGTGCTGACAAGCGACATCGACGAGTGCGCCTCCGTCGTTCAGGAGCACGGCGTGACCTTCCGCCGCGGCGACATCGACGATTTGCGCGCAAAGCTGGCGGATTTGCTGGCGAATCCGGCGAAGGTGGCAAAGTACAAGGCGGAAGCGCCGGATTACATCTGCCATTCGCACAACTGGGACACGGTGACGCAGCGGACGCTGGCGGTCTATCGCGGGGCTGTGCCGCAGGAAGAGCCGCATCGGGATTTGCTGCCGGCAGCGCTGGTGGCTGAGCTGGCAAAGCGCAAGTCGCTTGTGCGCGGCAAATAAAAAATCAGCATATATAAAGGAAGCGACTGCGACGGGCGCTTCCTTTTTTCGTGCATCCGCGCCTCCCCGGCTTGCTTTTTTGGCGATTGTGCTGTACAATAGGAAGATGGATGAGCCTACACAAGGAGGTGAGGACAGCATGTACGGCAAAGCCAAAGTCGGCAGGCCCGATTGGTACATGATGGGCATCTGTATCGTATTCGCTTTGACATTCAGCCTGCGCAGCGTGCCGCTGGCGGTGCTTCTGCTGCTGTTCATGCCCTTTTCGCTGCTCTCTCTCACGGGGGAACTGCCCCTGCCGACCCGCAACGCGCCAATCTCCCAGACATTGCTCTGCATCAGCATCCCGCTGCTCGTCATCGGCGCATTTTCCTCTCTGCTGCTCCTCCTGCCGAAGCTGCTCATTCCGTCCGCCTGCGTCTGGCTCTTCGGCGGCGCGCTGATGCTGTTCCTGCCGCCCGGCGCCTTCCGCAAATCGCGCATGGCAATGTATTGGGCGGTGATTTGCTTCGCCGCCCTCGTCACGCTGCTGATAATGCTCCTTCAGCGCTATCAGGCGTACGGCGACCTGTATGAGGGCTTGTCCTATGACATCCTGCGTGTCATGATGAACGCGCGGACGCGCCCGCAGGTGCTGTATTCCGCGTATGTGTCCGGGCTGGCGGCGCTGGATGCAAAACGCACGGCGGCGCTGGAAAGTCTCGCGGCGCTGACGGGCGGAAACGTGCTGCCGTGGCTTTCCGAGGATGTGCTGCAGCAGCTGGAATGGAGCCTGCGCGCAACGATTGAGAGAACGCTGCCATCCATCATGCCTGACCTGCTGGTCAAAGGAATCATGGCGTTCTCGCTGGGGATGCTGTTGTGCTGGCGCAAATTTCCCGACGCTGAGGACACGCCGACCGCCGACCGCTGGTTCATGCCCACCCCGCTGGGCATCAGCATGGCGGTGCTGCTGCTTCTGAGTGCGGCGCAGCTGTTTACAACGAACTCGACAGTTGCGCTGGCGGCTTCGCTGCTGGGCAGTGTGGCGTTCTGGAGCTTCGCGGTGCAGGGCGTTTCGGCGCAGAATTTCGCCATGCTACGCGCGGGTGCAACGCGCGGCCGCCGCTGGTTCCTAAGCATCCTGATGGTGCTGTTCGTGCCGATTCTGCCGATGTTCGCGGGCTGCGTCGACCAAATCCGCGACCCGCGCGGGCTGCGCGACGACCGCCATCGAAAAGACGATGATTTTTCTGATTTTTAAGATTCAAGGAGGATACAGATTATGAAGGTTATTTTGCTGGAAGATGTGAAGGGTGTTGGCAAGAAGGATCAGATTGTGAATGCGGCGGATGGCTACGCGCGCAACTTCCTGTTCCCCAAGAAGCTGGCGGTGGAAGCGACCCCCGGCGCGATGAAGGGCGTTGAGAAGATGCGCAAGGCGGAAGCCGAACGCGAAGCCCAGCGCCGCGCCGACGCGACGGCACAGGCGGACGCCCTGCGCGGCAAGGTCATCAGCATGTCGGTGAAGTGCGGCGCGCAGGGGCGGCTGTACGGCTCGATTACGAGCGCGGAAGTTGCCGAGCAGCTGAAGGCGCAGCACGGCGTTGCGGTGGACAAGCGCGACATCAAGTGCGAGAACATCCGCGCCGTCGGCGATGTGGAGATTGAGGTGCGCCTGTACAAGGACATCTCCGCGAAGATGGTTGTGCATGTGGAAGCGGCGGCGGTGAAGTAAGGCAGTCACCGCCGGGGGGCTGTCCTCCCGGTCTGCCGGAAGGTTTTCTTCCTATTATAATGGATTTTGTTTGCAGCGGGGGTTTCGCCTCTGCGGAGGCGACCAAAGGGCAATGAAAACAGACGAACGTCTGCGATCGCCCTTTGGAAACCT
>ERZ857827.892-NODE-892-length-36372-cov-4.326817_pt1 | contig 36372 bp, 32 predicted proteins | sample MGYA00519761_ERZ857827 | MGnify/ENA primary metagenome ERZ857827 (study PRJEB31778, sample SAMEA3449370) | human gut metagenome | biome: human gut; feature: human-associated habitat; material: faeces | place: United Kingdom | collected 2010/2012 ... | reverse complement strand
CGGGCCGCAAAGCGCTGTTTGCGGGCAACGGCGGCCGACAAGGGTTTTTCGACAGGCTGAGTAGCGCGGCTTTTTAGCGTCCCGCTCCCCTCAGCCGTTTCCGTCAAAAAACCACTCCATGGGCGCATAGCCTGTCTCGCCCTCGTCGGTGACGACGACGTACAGCCGGTCGTCCACCACGCCCATCAGCTCCCAGTTGGAGTGGGTGCAATAGCGCTCCTTCAGGCTTAGGTCGGTATAGATGGGCGTTTCGGTTTCCGCCTTATCGTCCCGCAAGGTCTGTTGGGAAAAGCGGGGTGTGACCTGATCCATCTTTGCGCCGGTGACTAGATACTTTTTCATCATCCAGCCTATAAGCCGCCCGTCTGTGCCGATCTCCACCTGGCACCAGCCGTCCCGCTCATTGAGCACCCGCACAGGCGTGCCGTTCCAGAACTTGCCCAGCGAATTCGCTTCCCGGCTGGGCTTTGTCCGCAGGTGAAGGCGGTCGTTGGGATCGGGGTTGCATACCACCGCCAGCCCGGTCCGGTCCAGCTGGGCGGTCAGCTCCTCGGAGGTGCAGGGCAATGTGGTCAGATCGTCCGCAAACAGGTCGAAGGGCAGCACACCGATCCTCAGGGTATCGGTATCCATCAAAGTGCCGGTGTTCAGCCCGAAGGAACAGTTCAAGGTTTCCTTTTCGCCGTAACGGGTCAGCCAGATGAGCTTCCATTCGCCGTCAAACGTGCGCTGGAAATTCACTTGATGATGTTGCTGATCCCATTCTAAAAGCAGCTCTTCCATTCCCGCATGAAAGGAATCCATCCAGACCCCCTTCGGCAGGGGAGGCGTTTGACGCAGGGCATATACGCCGTTTTCATTTCGGGTGATCTCCGTTAACCGGCGCACTCCGGCTTCATCCTCCATGAGAAGCAGCAGCGCATGAGGCTGTATGCTGCTCTGGAGGATGCTTCCCGAAACGGGAATCAGGGACGTGTTCAGAAAATCGTCCGTCTGAAACTCGTTGCTGTAGGAAAGGGAAATCAGCTGGTCAAAGGGTTCGGCCTCCAGCCGCTGCTGAAATTCCTTCGACAGGGGGATGGGGAAGGAAGTGAGCTCGCTTATGATCGCTCCGCCCGCCTGATACTTGACCCAGCGCACGGTCAGAAAGCCGTTTTCCACCTTGGAATAGGCGGTCTCCACCATTGTATCCTCCAAAACGCCATAGGAAGAATACCAGCGCAGCGTGTACCCCTCCTGACGGGCGGCCAGCGCTTCCCGGGAGACGGTGGATAGCCGCTGCGCCTCCTCCGGCCGGGACGGAAGCTCCCACATACGAAAAAAAGTGAAAATGGAACGACTGACCCGAAACTGGCCGCAGGCGCGTCCGCCCTGATAGAAGGATAATGTAGCCATCTCTTCATCGATGGGAGCGACCTGCACATCGTAGTCCGATTTTTCCCGGCGATAGCCCGTACATTCAAAGGCTTGAGCGCTTTCCAAATAGCAGAAGGTCAGCCGAGTTCCTTCGTCGTTGATGACGTCAAAGCCGATTCCGCTTGGATAGGGCGTTCCGTCCGGCTGCACGGACAAAGCGTCATGGCGAATGAAACGAAGCCCCGCGTTATTCAGGTAGTCGATGCTGAAGGACCACAGCTGCGCATAACCGCCCTCGTGGGGAAAGAACCCGTTCACCCAGCCGCCTTTCGACAGGAACAGCCCGCAGGTTTGGCCGTCCGGCAGGGTCAGGGCCAGCGCGTCGACCAGCTCGTCGGGAGCGTACTCATCCAGCCACAGCTGCCGAATCTGCTCCGGAAGGGTCTCGAAAGCGGCATTTTCCGCCAGGGAAGGGACGGCGAACAGGCAAAGGAAAAGCGATACGAGAATGGCAATTTGCAGGCGCTTCATAGGGATATTCCTCCCTCGTTCTGGATTCTATACAATCAACGAATGAGAAATGGAAAATACTGCCGGTCATCTGCGAAAACGGTCACATAAAAATTGCTCTCCCGGAGGGGAGAACAGTGGAAAAACCTTATTGCCTTGGCTTAACAGGGATAAGAAGGTAATGTAAGCTTATTACTGTTGGCTGACAGATTCTGATGTAATTGGGGGCCAAAAACTGCTGCGGCCGCTTTACGAAACGTCCACAGCAGTTTTTCAGAACGGTTATCATTCTGAGCTTCATTTTTTTCTCAGCTGTTGCCTGTTGGGATACATGGCAGGATCGCCGCAGCGACCCCGCTGATGGGCATCGTCTGAAGCCAGACCTTTCCGGGGCCTGTCAGCACGGTGTTAAACAGACCCTCGCCGCCCAAGAGCTTGTTTTTCATCCCTGGCACCTCGCGGATCTCCATCTTCACACCGGCAGTGAACCCCGCTACATTGCCGGTATCTACGACAAGCTGCTCTCCAGCTTTCAGCTCATACTCGACCAACTCCCCATCGATCTCCGCAAAGGCTGTTCCGCTGCCGCTCAGGCGCTGCATGATGAAGCCCTCGCCGCCGAAAAGGCCAACGCCAAGCTTTTTGTTGAAGTGGATCGACAGTTCCACGCCGGACTCAGCCGCGAGGAAGGCACTTTTTTGCAGGATCATCTCCTGTCCGGGACGGATGTCCAGCGCAAGGATCTTACCGGGAAAGCTTGAACCAAAGGTAATCATACCGTCGCCCTTTGCCGTATAGATATTCTGAAACATACTCTCGCCGGAAAATGCCTTGGCAAACATTCTGCCAAGACCGCCGCCGCTGGTTTCCGTTTTCATGTTTGGGGTCATCCAAACCATGGAGCCGCGTTCGGTGATCATCTGTTCACCGTCATGCAGATTGCATACGACAACAGGAAATGCCCCGCCTTTGATTTCATAATGCATATTGGTTCCTCCCCATTTCGTGGCTATCAATTTTATGGATGCCGACTCAAAGTGAAAGAAGTTCTGTTTGTATTATACCAGCGCCGAATGAGGGATTCAATAGAGCGGATGAACAGATTCAAATCATGTTTGTCAAAGAAATCCGCGAATACATGCGGAAATTCCAACGATGAAAGAGAAGATAGCCCAATTTCTGCGCTTGTTGTCACAATGCTCCTTTGTGCGGAGAAATTCCGGAAAACCCATACAGAGAAGCCGGATGGCGAGTTCTTTGCTCAGGAAGATGATCATGCATGCGCCGGACAAGTCCAGCGGCAAGCGGAGGCAGAAAGTAGAACTTATCTTTCATTTCGTGGATGAGGCAGAAATCCCCGTGCTGGCAGAGCTCATGATCGCAGAATCTGCTTTTGAACACAAAAAACGGCGTAACCTTTACGGTCACACCGTTTTCTGCTCCAACTATAGTTCCTTACGACTGTTAAGCCTTAGTGTATCGGCGTAACGGCAGATGAGCTGCTGAGTGCGGCGGAGGGTGCTTTCCTTGGACACGGCCCGCCATTCGGTCAGATAGGCGGCGTACCAGTTTTCCAGCGCGGCGGCCAGCTCCCAGCCGTCCCGATGGGGAAGCTCCCGGCCTTCCTGCACGGCGAAGATCCAGCAGACAATGTTGTTGAAGAGCCTGGCGCCGGTCGCGGAAATTTCCAAGGCACGCAGGATGGGGCGTTTGTCCGGCTCCATGCGGAGCGCGGCAAGCGCCAGCTCGTCCAGCGCCGCGTCTATGGCGGCATTGGCGGCGGGAACCTGCGCAGGGTCGATCTCCCGCAGCTGTTCCCGGCGTTTCTCCGGGTCGTCGGCTTCGATCCAGCGGACGGCGTTGAACCACGGGAAAATTTCGTGATCGGTCAGATGGACGAAGGCCTTCATGAAGGCCCCGTCCCGGTCGCCGTACTCGAAGAGGGAAATCGCCTGATTGATCTCGTCGAAGGGCACGTTGTCCGCATTCCATGCGAAGGCCGCGCCGTAGAGAATGCCCGGCACGGAGAACCACGGGTGGCAGATGTGGCCGTAGTCGCCCCAGTCCGTGTTCAGCAGGCCGATGGCGTGGTATTTGCGCCCGTGGCCGCACATGGCCCGGTTGTTCTTGTAGCTGTTCTCCGTCAGGGGCAGCCAGCGGTTCCAGGTGCATACGCCGGGGCAGACGTACTGGTTCGCGCCCATCTGCGCCAGATCGCGGACTTCGTTCTCCCGCTGCTCGGGCAGATAGCCCCAGTTCAGGCAGATCACGCCTTCGGGAATTTCGGCGTAGGCTTCCGGATGCCGCCACATGATGTCGCCCCAGAACATGGGGGTCACGCCCTGAGAAAGCAGCCAGCGGCACAGCTCCACCACATGGGCCATGTAGAGGGCGTGCTCGCCCTTTTCGTCCGCCAGCGCCTTGCTGCGGCCCTTGCCCAGATCGAAGGTCTCATCGCAGCAGATGTTGAACTTTTTGGACGTGAACAGGGCGCGGTATTCCGTAATCAGGCTCTTGATGAAATCCACGGCCCGGGGGTTGGAGACGTTCAGGGTGTGATGGTCTCCCGCGTAGGTGTAAGAGAAGGGAATCTTCTCCGAATCGGGCAGCTCGCACAGGTCGCAGCAGGTTTTGGTGCTGAGGATTCTGTACATGTGGCCGAAGCTGGACAGGGAAGGAATCAGCTCGATGTGCCGGGCGCGGCAGTAGCGATCCAGCTCCATGACCTCCTCGGCAGTGAGGGGCGTATCCCCCCGCCACGCTTCGCTCAGGTTGCGGAAGAGATAGGTATGCTCGATGTACAGCTGCCATTCGTTGATCTTGTAGCGGCACAGCAGGTCGGCGTAGCGCTTGAGGGTCTCCAGCGTGGGCACCCGGCCCCGTGAGCAATCCAGATAATAGCCCCGGTAGCGCAGGTCGGGCTGATCCTCGATTTCCAGCGCGGGCAGACGGGCCCCGTGACGCTGAATCCACTGGCTCAGCGTCATCACGCCGTTGAGCAGGCTCTCATCGCTGCCGCCGCGGACGAGCATGCTTTCCGTTGTGACGGAAAGCCGGTAGCTGGTTTCCTCCAGCGCGGCGTCCGCCCGGAGAATCACGTCGCCCGGCTGGGCCGTTCCCCGGAGGATGGCAGGCTTCAGGCCGGTGAAACGCTGCACATCCGCCTGCAGCATCTGGGCGTAGAGAAACGCGGAGGGTTCCGTGTTTTCCAGCACGATACGAGTATCATAGCGCAGGACGAAGAACCCCTCGCCCTTGCGGACGGAGTGAGGCATGGGCAGAAAGTCCATCGTTACGCCTCCTTTTCCCGAATCCGGAAGGTCTTGATTTCATAGGGCAGAATGGTGAAGGAAATCCCGCCGTTTTCGAAGGAAGCGTCCGCTTTCTTTTCCTCGATGCAGTTGCATTCCTCCACGGAAAGAACGGGCCGATTCCAGCGCAGGAAGGTGTCGGTGCGGGCGTTGTCGCACTCGTACAGGCGGACGATCCAGCCGTCGCCGTCCTCAGCCTGCTTGACGGTTTCCAGTACCACATTGGGCGCGCCGACGCTGGCCAGAGAGAATTCCGAACCGGCCTTGCCGCCCCGGAAGGACAGGGCGGGCTGGTTGAGGCAATAGGCCTCCCGAACGGTGCCATTGCGCCAGTCCCCGGCATGGGGGAGCAGGGCGTAGGTGAAGAAATGCTCCTCCTGGTCGGTGGTGGGGTTCGGCTCGATGCCGGATTTGATCAGGGTCAGCGCCATGCTGCCGTCCAGCACGGAGTGGCCGTATTTGCAGTCGTTCAGCAGGCTGACGCCGTAGTGGCCTTCGCTCAGATCCATCCACTTCTGGCCGCAGCTTTCGAAACGGGCCACGTCCCAGCTGGTGTTCTGGGTGATTTTGCGCTTGAGGTTGCCGAACTGAATATCGAAGGTGGCCTCGTCCGTGTGAACGTCCACGGGAAAGTGAACCTTGAGCAAATGCTGATGCTCGTGCCAGTCCACCCATGTCTCAAAGTCGATGCGGCGGCTGTCTGCATAGAAACGAATGGTCTGCCGGATCAGGCTGTTGGAAACCTTCCGTTCCAGCTTCAGAACGGCGCACACCGGGCCGATCTCTTCCCATTCCAACCGCTGCAGGTCGGTCACGTCCCAGCTCTTTTCGGTGTAGTAGATGTCGATATCCCAGTTGTCGTAATAGATGGGCTTGTCTTCGTACATCCGCATCAGGTTGCCCTTCTGACCGGACTTGAAGACCTCGCGGCGGTTCTCCTTGTCGTAAAGACGGGCGAAGAGGCCGTTTTCGTCCAGCTCCACAGTGTAGTAGGGCGTTTCCAGATGGCGTTCGCCGGTCAGGGCGAAGGGGGAGGGTACGGGGACGCTCTCCCTGCGGGTCTGATAGGTGCGCCAGCCCTTGGCAGGCAGGTTCTTCAGATGGACGAACGCGCCCTTCGCGGTATGCTGCACAGGGTAAAGAGCGCCCGACTCGTCCGCCAGCGCCTGAACGTCGGTCTCGCCCAGCGGAACGATCTCGTCTCCGTCAAAGCCCTTGGTGTTGAAAACGGTCAGGTTGTCGCCGGGCGGGCACAGGGCGGCCATGCGCTCCTGTTCCAGCCGGGCGATGGTTTCCTCCATGGCGGCGTATTCCTTCTTGGTGACTTCGTACACCTCATGAATGCTGGAACCGGGCAGAATATCGTGGAACTGGTTGATGAGCATGCCCTTCCAGAGACGGTCGGTCTCTTCCGCCGGATAGGGCAGCACTCCGCTGGCCAGCACGGACAGCAGCTCCAGATCCATCATGTGCAGCTCCGCCTTGCGGTTGGAGCGCTTGTTGCGCGCCATGGAGGTGTAGGTGCCGCGGTGGTATTCGAAGTACAGCTCGCCCTCCCACAGGGGGAGACGGCGGTTGTTCTCCACCCGCTGGCGAAGCTCGTCAAAATAGGTGCGGGCAAAGGCCTGACGTACCCGGGGCAGGCCGGTCACACCGTGCTCCATCCGGTCGGAGGTTTCCAACATGGCCCGAGTGGGGCCGCCGCCGCCGTCGCCGTAGCCGTAGGAGACCAGAATGTCGTTGTTGATGTCCTTGTTCTGGTAGCGCTTCCAGCCGCCGATGATCGCATCGGGATGAAGCATGCCGTTGTAGGTGGTGAAGAAGCTCTTCTTTTCGTCCTGCCCAACGCCCAGCGTGGTGATCAGATGGGTCAGAATCTCCGAACCGTCGATGCCGCGCCAGCGGAAGGTGTCGTAGGGCACCTTGTTAAACTGGTTCCAGGCCAGCTTGGTGGTCATGAAGTATTCGATGCCGCATTCCTTCATGATCTGGGGCAGCGCGCCGGAATAGCCGAACACGTCCGGCAGCCAGAGGATGCGGTTCTCCACGCCGAATTCGTCCCGGAAGAAGCGCTTGCCGTGGAGGAACTGCCGCACCAGACTTTCGCCGCTGGTCAGGTTGCAGTCCGCTTCTACCCACATGCCGCCCTCCGGCTCCCAGCGGCCCTCCCGCACCCGCTCCTTCAGGCGCGCGTACAGCTCGGGATAGCGCTCCTTGAGGAAGGCGTACAGCTGAGGCTGGCTGGACATGAAGCGGTAGTGGGGATATTCGTCCATCAGCTTGAGCACCGTGGCAAAGCTGCGGGCGACCTTTTCCCGGGTCTGGGCCACCGTCCACCACCAGGCTACGTCGATGTGGGTGTGGCCGATGCAGGTGGCGATCACGTCGTCGTGGCCGCCCAGCTCCTCGTAGAGATGCTTTTGCAGATAGGCCCGGGCCTCGTGAACGCTCTGCTCAAAGGCGGGGGAATAGGGCGTGCGGAGATCCAGCAGGTTGATCGCGTCGTTCATGACCCGTTCCAGATCCATCCGGCTCTGGCTTTCGGCCTCCAGCCGGGAGAACGCCTGCAGGGGCACCTGCAGATCCCAGTACAGACCCTCGATCTCCGGGTCGATCTCCCGGAATTCCACGATCAGGTTGAACTCGGTATGCAGGGTGCCGGTGTAGGCCTGCAGCTCCAGACAGAGGGGCTGGCCCGCCTCGGCGCTGCGGCTCAGCAGCACGTCCCGGTGGTTCATGTCGATTCCTTGTACGATCTCGCCGTTGACAAACAGCAGGAACTGCGGGTTCTTGCCGTCGTCCCATTCGTCGATCTGGGTGCAGACGTGCATCCACAGGGGCTTGCCCTGAAAGCTCTCCGGAACGGTGGTGTCGGAATAGAACCAGTAGTGCTCGTCCGGGCCGTACCAGTGCATGTTCCGGCAGTCGAAGGGAGAGAAGGACGCCGCGTCATGCCGCGCGTCCTCGGGGTGAATGAAGTTGCCTTTCTTGTACATCCAGCCGGAAATGGGGGCGCGCTGACGGATACTCAGCTTCCGCAGCTCGTCGCAGATGCCCTGGATCCGCTTGTCCAGATAAAACATGGTTTTGACCTCCGCGTATTTCAGAATGGGAAGGGTTCAGCCGAAAGGGGTTCAGGAATGTTCCTTGACGAACCGGATGAGCTCGTCCACGGTGGTGAACGCAATGCCGGTGACGGTGTCGGCACAGCCGTAATAGATGGCGATGCGGCCCGTGGCGCTGTCCGTCAGGGCGGCGCAGGGGAAGACCACGTTGGGCACGTCGCCCACGCATTCATAAAGCTCCCACGGCGCCATCAGGTAGTCCTTGGAGCGGTATTTCACCTTCCACGGCTCGTCCAGATCCAATAGGGCAACGCCCATGCGGTATACGAAGCCGTTGCAGGTGGTGATAACCCCGTGATAGATCAGCAGCCAGCCCTCGTCCGTTTCGATGGGGGAGGGGCCGGGGCCGACCTTGGTGGACTGCCAGGCGGACTCGTTGCCCTTGATGGTGCCCATCATGTAGCGGTGGCGGCCCCAGAATTCCAAGTCGCGGCTCTGGCTGACGTAAATATCCCCGAAGGGCGTGTGGCCGTTGTCGCTGGGGCGGCTCATCATCATGTATAGGCCGCCGATTTTCCGGGGAAAGAGCACTCCGTTGCGGTTGAAGGGCAGGAAGGCGTTTTCCAGCTGATGGAAGGTCTTGAAATCCTCCGTCCAGGCTGCGCCGATGGTGGGGCCATGATAGCCGTTGCACCAGGTGATATAATACTTGCCCTCCATGGGGGTGATGCGGGCGTCGTAGCGGTATTCGTTGACCGCAATTTCGCTGTCCGCACCGGTAAAGAAAATCGGCTCGTCGTCGATGTCCCAATGAATGCCGTCCTTGCTGCGTCCGGCAAATAAATCCATGCTGATGGAACGGCTGTCGCAGCGGAAAACGCCCGCAAAACCGCCGTTAAAGGGAACGACCGCCGAATTGAATACACTGTTGGAACGCTTGTTGCCGTGGCGGCCGATAATCGGATTGCCTGAATAACGCCAGATAGGCTCCGTTTCTCCGGCGGGCTTGTCCTCCCACGGCATATTGGAAAGCGCCGGTCCGATGATTTTTGCCATGTCCGATCTCCTCCGTGATAGGTTAGAGTGAAAGTATAATACAGGAATGAGGGAAAGTAAAGCCCGCGCAGCGCTGAGGGACAAGACGGGTTCCCCGCTTGTGCCTGCGGCGCCGCGCGGGCGGATGGGCGGAAAGAACGTTTTCCGCAAGTGGTTCTTTTTCGGGTTTGTTTCAATCCCATAGATCAGACGGGTTGAAACTTTCCCTTCTCACACGTTCGAAAGCAGGTGTTAACCGGCCAATCGGAACGCGAACCGGGGTGCAGGGGTTCAACCCCTGCCTGGCACACGTTCGAAAGCAGGTGTTAACCGGCCAATCGGAACGTGAACCGGGGTGCAGGGGGTCACCCCCTGCGGGCACTGCCCCTGTGCTTATTTGGAGGCCTTCCAGGCGTCGATCTGAGCCTGAGCTTCGGTGATGATGTCGTTCAGGCCTTCGGCTTCCATTTCTTCGTACATGGTCTTCACGGCTTCTTCGGGATCCACGGAGCCGGTCAGCAGCTCGGGATGATAACGATCCCAGATGGTCTTGCAGTTGGCAATCTGGTCTTCCACCTTGCTGGTGTCGAAGTTGAAGCCCAGCAGCACGGAAGGCTCAGCCTGCTCGTTCAGTTCCTTCACTTCGTCCCACTGGTTGAACTCCACGTCGTCGGTGGGGGTCACGGCGAAGAAGGTGCCCTGAGTGTAACCGGCCATGCCCCAGCTGGAGTCGGGGTTCTTGTGCACGCGGCCATCCTCGGTGTAGGTGAAGTTGTCGCCTTCCAGGCCGTAGTAGAACGCATCGCGAACCTTGGAGTCGGTGTTCATCAGGTTCAGGAAAGCCAGAGCCTTTTCAGGATGCTCGGAGTTGACGGAAACGAAGTTCACGGAGCCCAGCACGGAGTCGTTGGACAGGATGGTGGGGCCGTAGGTGTAGGCGACAAGTTCCTTGCCCATGTTGGGACCCCAAACGGTCTTGGCGGCGGAGGACCAGCCCTGAGCCAGGAAGCAGGCCTTGTAGGTGGGGCCTTCAGCCAGGTTGGCAGCGTCGGCGTTGATGATGCCGGACTCGAACCATTCGCGGACGATCTTCAGCTGATCCATCACGTCCTGCTGCTCGAAAATCTTCACAACCTTGGTCTCCTGATCGTCGTAGCGCACGCCGACGCCGCGCAGACCAGCGCCGAAGCCGTCATACACAAAGGGGATCTGAGAAACGCCGTCCTTGGTTACGGGGAAGGAAGCGGTGCCGGTCTTTTCCTTGATGGCCTTCAGGATAGGGGTGGCATCCGCCAGCGTGTGGCAGTTCATGGCGGCCTCTTCCATGCCCAGCTCCTTCAGCAGCTCCACGTCCCAGACGAAGTACTGGGTGATGGAGGAATCCTTGTAGGTAGGCACACCATAGATGCGGCCTCCCACGCGGCAGGCGTCCCAGTAACCGGCGGGGATCAGCTCCAGCAGGCCGGGAGCGTTGTCGGCCAGCAGGTCGGTGATGTCCAGATAAGCGCCCACGGACACGTCGGCAACCAGGTTGCCGCTGTCGCCGAAGATGACGTCATAGGGCTCGTTGGAGTTGATGATGACGCTGCGGCGGTTGCCCCAGTCGCCCCAGCCGATGCATTCCACATCCAGCCTGGCGCCGATCTTCTCTTCGATGTAGGGGTTGAGATGCTCGATCCACGCGCTGTAGTTGTCGGGCTGTCCGTTGCCCAGCGTGATGATCTTCAGGGTGGGAACTTCCTCAGCGGAGGCGAAGCTGACCATGCACAGAGCCATGCACAGCGCCAGAACCAGAGACAGGATCTTTTTCATGTTTGTTCTCTCCTTTTTTTTATTCGTTAACCCTTTACCGCGCCGATCGTCAGTCCGGAAATGAAGTATTTCTGGAAGAACGGATACGCGCACGCGATAGGGATTACGATCACGATGGCAATGGCCATGCGAACCGATTCGCCGGGCATCTGGGCCCGATACTGCTGCAGGGAAACGCCGGCGGTGGGGTTGTTGGTCATGTACTCCAGCGAACGCATGATGTTGTTCAAAAGCGCCTGCAGGGAGATGAGACGTTTATCGGAAATGTACAGGGACGAAAGGAACCAGTCGTTCCAGTAGCCGAAGCTCAGGAACAGGGCGATGGTGGCGAACAGCGGCTTGGAAATGGGCACCACGATGCTCAGAAAGGTGCGCATCTGGGTCGCGCCGTCGATCTTCGCCGACTCGATGATCCCGTCGGGAATCGAGGTCTTGAAGTAGGTCTTGCAGATGACGATGTTGTAGGAGCTGACCATCAGGGGTAAAATCAGCACCCAGATGGTGTTGCGCAGCCCCAGAATGTTGGAGTTGACCACGTAGCTGGCCACCAGACCGCCGCTGAAAAGCATGGGGATGAAGATGACCCAGGTGTAGAACTGCTTCAGCTTGAAGTTGGGCCGGGACAGGGCGTAGCCCATGGCCGTGGTAACAGACAGGCCCAGCAGTGTACCGATGCAGGTGACGGCCACGGAGATCAGCAGGGCGTTCAAAATGGTGTCCCGCTCGTTCCACAGGAACTGGTACGCCTTGGAGGAAAACTCAACCGGGAAGAAGGAGTAGCCCACCTGCCGGATGGATTCCTCCGAGGAGATGGAAATCATGAATACCAGCACCACCGGCAGGATGGCGCAGGCGGCCAGCAGCACGAACAGAAGGTTGAACCCTGCGTTGGTGCTGGGGTTGATTCGGTTGATCTGAAAGGTGGATTTCTTCGCTTTGGCTTCTTTCATTGCGCTCCCCTCCTCTTAAAACACCGCACTGTCGGAATCGACCTTGGAGACGATGAAGTTCGTCAGCAGGATCGTGATGCAGCAGGCTACGGACTGGAAGGTGGAGGCGGCGGCCGTCTTGCCGATGGGGGCGTTGCCCTGCAGGGCGGCGTAGACGTAGGTGTCAAAGGTGGAGGCGACCTTGTACAGGGAGTTGGGCACGCCCTGCGTGACCTGATAGAACAGACCGAAGTCGGAGGCGAAGATGCCGCCTACCGACAGGATGAACATCATCACGATGACGGTCTTCAGCATGGGCATAGTGATGTACCGGGTCTGCTGCCACTTGCTGGCGCCGTCCAGCATGGCCGCCTCGTACAGGGAGCCGTCGATGCCGGTGATGGTGGCCAGATAGACCACCATGCCGTAGCCGGTGCCCTTCCAGACCTTGAGGATAACGAAGAACAGGGGCCAGTACGTGGCCTCGGAGTACCAGCGGTGAGGCTGGCCGCCGAAGAAAACCACCACCCGGTTCAGGGTGCCGTAGTCAGTGTTGAGGAAGGCGAATACGAAGTAGCTGACCACCACCCAGCTGAGGAAGTGGGGGAAGAACATCAGGGTCTGATAGGTCTTGGAGGCCCGCTTGGAGTACAGCTCGTTGATCATGACGGCCAGCGCAACGGGGATAACGATGCCCAGAATGATGAAGACGATATTGTAAAGCAGGGTGTTGCGCAGCAGCATAGCGAAAGCGTTGTTGTGGATGAAGAAGGAAAAGTTCTTGAAACCTACGAATTCGCTGTGGAACAGATTGTAAAGGAAGGACTGCCGGGGGAAGATCTTGTACTGCTTGAAGGCGATGATCAGGCCGAACATCGGCAGGTAGCAGAACAGGACATACCAGATAAACGCGGGAAGACCCAGCAGGCTCAGCTCCAGATCGTCCCGGGTAAATCTGGGCCTTTTGGGACGGTTGGCGGCCAGGGGCCGACCGGCTTTTTCGGTGTTTCCGACCATGAAACAGTTTCCTCCGTTTCCCAGTGTGCAGAATGTTAACGAATCCCATTGCTCTTTACATGCCTATGTTAACATACGCGGAAACGAAATGCAATAGTATTTTTTAAAAAATGCTCAAACGGGTCGACTGTTTTCCGAAAAGAATATACAAACGAAGAACATTCGGACACATTAAAACGTAAAAAGAAACAATTATTAACGTTTCTTATCAAAAACTGTTGACATTTCAGGCGGTTCATTGTATGCTAAAAAAGGTTACCTATACAAACTTTTTACCGGAGCGAGGTTTTTTTCATGATGAAAAATACCATGCAGGATCTGGCCGACGCGGTGGGCGTATCCCGCATCACCGTCTGGAAGGCCCTGAACGACCGGGAGGGCGTGTCTCCCCGGACGAAAAAGCTGATTCGGCAAAAGGCGGCGGAGATGGGCCTGACCGACGCGGAGCTTCAAACGGCCCAACCCTCCCGGGAAGAAATGAAACGGGAGACAGCCGAAGAACGCACTTTCTCGGTGGTGGTCTCCCGGCCCGAGTCCTCCGCCTTCTGGATGCAGATCATCCACCATATCGCCAAGGAGCTGGCCCGCAGTCAGATCAACCTGATGTACACCTACATGCCTTCCTTTTATTCGGATGGCTATGCGCTGCCAACGTCCCTGAAAAACGTGGACGGCCTGATCGTACTGAATATTTACGACGCCCGGCTTCTGCATATGCTCAATGCACTGCCCCTGCCCAAGGTTTTTCTGGATACCGTGCCGCGCATGCAGCCGCCGGAGCTTCACGGCGATCTGGTGCTGATCGAGGGCCGCAGCCGCATCCGGGAGATCACCCGGCGGCTGATCGACAGCGGCCGCACCCGGCTTGGCTTCGTGGGCGACGTGGGCTACGCCCAGACCAATCAGGACCGCTACGACGGCTTTCTGGACGCTCTGCGGGAAAAGAACCTTCCGCAGGATCCCGCCCTCTGCCTGACCGCGCCCCTGAGCCTGCGCACCCATTATGAAGAGATCAGCGCTTTTCTGGACGGCCTGCCGGAGCTGCCGCAGGCCATCGTGTGCGCCAGCGACTTCATCGCCCATTTTGTCAGCCGGTATCTGACGGAAAGCGGCCGGAAAACGCCCAAGGGCTTCCTGCTGACCGGCTTCGACAACAACACCGAATACGGCAACGTGGCGGAGAAGATCACCACCGTGCACGTGGAAACCTCCGCGCTGGGCAAGCGGCTGGCCAATAAGCTGCTGTTCCGGGCCGATCATCCCCAGATGCCGGAAGAGGTCTGCTATGTGGGCACGGAGATTCTCTATCGGGGCCCGCTGGCTGCGGAAATGGAAAAATAGGAGGGCTTTTTATGCTTCCCTTTCAGGACACGAAGCTTTCCCCCAAAGAACGGGCGCACGATCTGTGCGCCCGCTTGACGTCCCGGGAAAAAACGGGACAGCTGAACCAACGGCTGTACGGCTTTCAGAGCGTCCGCCGGGAGGGAGAACGGCTGACGCTGGACGAAGCCTTTCGAAAAGAAGTGCTGCGCTTCGGCGGACTAGGCACGCTGTACGGCCTGTACCGGGCTGATCCATGGTCGGGCCGGAACCGGGAAAACGGCCTGTACGGACAGAACGCCGTCCGCGCCTACAATCTGGCGCAGCGGTTCGTGGTGGAGCATTCCCGCTTCGGGATTCCCATGCTGGTCAGCAGCGAGTGCCCTCACGGCCATCAGGCGCTGGACGGCTATCTGCTGCCGGTGAATCTGGCGGCGGGGGCGACCTTTCAGCCGGAGCTGCTTTACGAGGCAGGGAAGGTGTGCGGGCGGCAGCTTCGGGAGCTGGGCGTGGATCTCGCGCTGGTCTCCACGCTGGACATCCTGCGGGATCCCCGTTGGGGCCGCAGTGAGGAATGCTACGGCGAGGATCCCTTCCATGCGTCCTGCTTTGCCCGGGCCATCGTCCGGGGCATTCAGAGCCAGGGCGTGGCGGTGGTGGCCAAGCATTTCTGCGCGCAGGGGGAAACCACCGGCGGCCTGAACGCCAGCGCCGCCCGAATCGGGCCCAGAGAGCTGCGGGAGATTCACCTGCCCGCCGCAAAGGCGGTCTGTCAGGCGGGTGCGCGGGGAATCATGGCGGCCTACAACGAGATCGACGGCGTTCCCTGCCACGCCAATGAGACGCTGCTTCGGGAAATTCTGCGCGGAGAATTCGGCTTTGACGGGCTCATCATGGCTGACGGCTGCGCCATCGACCGGCTGAACGACCAGACCGGCGACACGGTGGCGTCCGGCGCGCTGGCGCTGCGTTCCGGCGTGGAGATCAGCCTGTGGGACGAGGGCTTTTCCCGGCTGGACGAGGCGCTGGAAAGGGGCCTGATGGACGAAGAAACCCTGAACCGGGCCGTGGAGCGGGTGCTGGCGCTCAAGTTTGAACGGGGCCTGTTTGAACGGCTCTACCTGCCGGAGGAACGGCCCCTGACGTTTTTTTCGAAAGAAGCGTTTCCGCAAAGTCTAGCGCTTTCCCGGGAAAGCATCGTGCTGCTGAAAAACGAGGGCGTTTTGCCGCTGCGCGCCGGAGAAACGCTCGCGCTGATCGGCCCGGCGGCGGACGATCTATACCGCCAGCTGGGCGATTATACGCCGCCCGTGGAGCCGGAAGCGGCCTGTACGCTGCTGCAGGGCCTGCGGCAAATGTCCGGCCCGGAGAGACTGCTTTGCTATGACAACGGCAGCGACCCGGAGCGGGCCGCCGCGCTGGCAGCAAAGGCCGATACGGTGGTGCTGGCGCTGGGCGGCTCTTCCAGCCGGTTTGAGCAGGCCCGGTTCGATACAAACGGCGCGGCGTTGAGCGGCAGCATGGACTGCGGCGAAGGCGTGGACAGCGCAGGCCTGCGGCTTCCCGACGGGCAGCACGAGCTTTTCGCCCGGGTGCGCGCCGCAGCAAAGAAGCTGGTTACGGTGCTGATCATCGGCAGGCCCTATGCCGTCCCGGAAATTGCCGAAGGCTCGGATGGACTGCTGGTCGCCTTTTACCCCGGCCCATGGGGCGGGCAGGCACTGGCGGAGATCCTGCTGGGGCGTTTCAGCCCGTCCGGACGGCTGCCCGTGTCCTTTCCCCGGCATCCGGGCCAGCTGCCGGTATACTATAACCCCAAGGCGGGCATTGTGCCGTGGAGCTACGCCGATTCCAAACAAGGCCCGCTGTTTTCCTTCGGGGACGGCCTGGGCTATGGGCGGATCCAATACCGCGATTTCGAGCTGCTGCCGAAGCCGCTGCCGGAAGGAACGCTTTCGGAAGGAACGCTTCCCGTGGACGATACGCCGGTGCTGGAGCTGCACTTTCGGGCGGAAAATCCCGGCCCGGCGGAGGAGACCGCCGTGCCTATGCTCTTTGTCACCGATCTGGAATCGGATGTGACGCGCCGGGTCCGGGAACTGAAAGCCTTCGATAAGAAAGCCGTTCCCGCAGGGGAAAGCGCGGCTTTCTCCCTGACGCTGACGGCGGAGGGGCTGGCGGTGTGGAACCGCCGCATGGAGCGCGAGCTTCAGCGGGGCCGCTTCCGCCTGTGCCTTCAGGACGGCGGCAGAAGCCTCTATGAAACGATTTGGACGCTGTAAGAAAACCGCATGAAAAAACGCCCCCTTGTTCAGAATTCTGGAGAAGGGGGCGTTTGCATGGGCAGGTTGTCTTTCGGATGGTGGGGTCTGGCGGTACTGTACGGCCTTCGTCAGCCGGAACGGAGCCGGGCCGTGCGCTGGGCGCTTTCCGCCGGGCTGGCGGTGTCCATGGCGGGACAGGAAGCCCTGCTTGTTCAGGATGGGCTGTGGAGCCTGCAGACCGGGCTGCCCCTGCACCTGTGCGGCATGATGGGGCTGTGCTCCCTGCCGCTTCTGTGGCTGCGGCCCCGGGGGCTTTTGTGCTTCACCCTGCTGCTGGGCGCACCATGTGCCTTTCTGGCGCTGTGCTTTCCGGCGGTGATCGGCTGCTCCCGGCCCTTTCTGATGAGCCTGCATTTTGGCAGGCTGCATAGCCTGATCTTCTGGGCGGCGGTGTTTTCGTTCGGAGAAAAGCCAAAGCCGCTGACCCTGTGGGAGGCGCGGAAGACGCTTCTCTGGGCCAGCGGCTATCTTTGGGCGGTGCAGCTATGCAACGAATGGCTGCCCGCCAATTATTTGTTTTTGAGCGCCGTTCCGGCGGGAACGCCGCTGGAATGGCTGGCGCGGCGGGGACAGGGCTTTTACCTGTGCTCCCTCTGGCTGCTGGGCTGTCTTTGCCTGCGCTGGATGAGGGATTTCTGGAACGCCCTGCCGCCGTTTTTCGCGGGCTTTACTGCTGCAGGAAATAGGTCAGCATGTAGCCGGTGTAGCCGTTCCACGTCACCTTGCACCAGTCCTGACCGGGAATCAAAATCGTGACGGAATTGCCCGTGGGCACCCGGGCGGCGATCTGCCCGTAGGTCATGTCCGGGCTGGTGCGCAGATTCACATAGCTGCCGCCTGCCGGATGCACCACCCGCCGGGTGGGACGGCTGGGCAGATTGTACAGCTTCAGGTAGCGGGTCATGACGTAGCCGGACATGCCGGTATTCTTGACCGTCACCGCCGACCATTCGGTTCCCTGCTCGTCCACCCAGAGCTGGGTGCCGTTGTACAGCTTGGCCTCCACGACGGAGGCGGTGGAAGCGTACTGCCGCAGGTTCAGCGCCTGCGAGCTCTTGGGATTGTTGACCACCGCGTAGCTGCCGCCGCCCGCGCCGCCGCCGTTCCGGGCGGCGATGTCCTGCGCGGTATGCAGGCCCAGCGTCAGGAAGCTGCTGTCCATGAAGCCGATGTAGCCGTCGATGGACACGTGCCACCAGCCGTTGCCCTGAGCCAGCACCATGACGTACCGGTCGCCGGAGAACTGATGAATCACGTCGTACTGAAGACCGGGACCGGAGCGCAGATTCATGGGCGTATTGCCGGGGGTCTTGATGGTGGCCACGGTGCTGGAGGCGATCTGGTCGCTGACGGTGACGTATTCGCTGCGCACATAGCCCGTCTGGCCGTTGATCTGCACCTGATACCAGCCGTTGGTCTGGCCGGTCACCAGCAGGGGCACGCCGTAATAGAAGATGCCCAGAACCTGCGCGCTGTAGCTGGGCTGCGCCCGGAAATTCAGGAACGCGCCGCCGTTTTGGTTGGTCACCAGCGCCACCCGGCTGGTCATGTATCCGCCGCCGGTGATGCTGATGTAGTTCTTGCTCATGTAGCCGCTTTTGCCGTCGGGCGTGACCACCCGGTAGAAATTGTTCTGGCTGCCGATGATCTGCACCCAGGTGCCTCGGTTATACTGCCCCAGCCACGCGCTGGAGGAGCTCCCCTGCGAGCGCAGGTTCAGACTGTCCGTGTTGATGACGACGCCGTATTCTTCCGCCAGCGCCCCGGCGCAGAGCGAAAGAAGCATCTCCAGCGCCAGTACGAGTGCGGCCAGCTTTTTTCCTTTTCCCTTCAGGCTCTTCATAGCCAATGCCCCCTTTGGTGATTCCGTCTGTATCCAATCAACGCGCGGAGGAAGCCGTTTCATCCCGACGCGCCGGAAAAATTTGCGGGATTGCCTTAAAATTCCTTGTGATATTTGGGCAGCGTCAGCACCGCTTCCACCGCCTGCGCCGCTTTTTCGTCCAGCTGCGGAACCGGGCCGGAATGGCCGAACACCGTGCGGAGAAAGAACTCGTGGGTGCCGTTATTGCCCGTGACCGGGCTGCGGGTCACGTCCAGCACGGCGGTGTTTTCCTGCCGGTTCAGAGCGTCGATCAGCCGCAGCAGCAGGGGCAGGTACTTTTCCGGGGCGATCTCGCCCGTGCGTCGCGCCTCCGGGTCGTCCACCTCGAACAGGGGCTTGACCAGACACAGCACCTCTCCCTGTCCGCCCATGATGGCCCGGTACAGCGGGACGGCTTTTTCGATGGAAAGATAGCTCAGATCCATACTGCCCAGATCGGGCTTCGGATCCAGCGCCAGCAGCCTTTCATCGCCCAGATTGGTCTTTTCCAGATTGACCACCCGGGGGTTCTGGCTCAGGCTTCCCGCCAGCTGGCCGAAGCCTACCTCCACTGCGTACACCAGCGCCGCGCCGTGCTGCACCAGACAGTCGGTGAAGCCGCCGGTGCAGGCTCCCGCGTCGATGCATACGCGCCCTTCCGCTGAAATGCCGAAGTCGGCCAGCGCCCCCTCCAGCTTGTAGCCGCCCTTGCCCACATAGCGCTCGTTCAGGCCCCGCACGTTCATGGGCAGAGCCATATCCACCTTCTGCCCGCCGTTCAAGACCTTCACGCCGCCGCAGTAGACCGCGCCGCTCATCAGATAGGGGAGAGCGGCTTCTCTGGTTTCAAAGAAGCCCTCCCGGAGCAGACGCTCCATGGCCGTTGCTTTTTTCATGCCGCTCATTCCGCCTTCGGCACGTTCAGCCAGGCCAGCACCTTTTCGATCTGGCGGTCCCAGAAATCCCAGGTATGGGCCGCGCCTTCTTCGGTGTCATACCGGATGGAGAATTTTTCCCCGAAGCGGCGTACAAAGTCCTCGTTGGAGTCAAACAGGAAGTCCGCCGTGCCGCAGGCCATATACATCCGCGGCGCTTTGGCCGGGTCCAGCCGCTCTGCCACCCGGGTCAGGCAGTTGTCGCTCTGCCTAAACTCCTCGAAGGGGCCGAAAATGTCGGTCAGCTCCCGCAGGAAAGCGTCGTCCTTCTGAACGCTGTGCCGGAAGAAGTCGGCTTCCATTTCCACCGCGCCGGACAGGCTGGCCACCGCCGCGTACTTTTCCGGGCAGAGCAGCCCCAGCTTCATGGCCCCGTAGCCGCCCATGGAAAGCCCCGCCGCGAAACGCTCCTCCCGCTCATGGCTCAGGGGGAAGTACAGCTCCATCACCTTGGGCAGCTCCTCGCTGACAAAGGTGAAATACTTCGCGCCGTGCTTCATATCCGTATAGAAGGAACGGTTGACGCAGGGCATGACGATCGCCAGCCGGTACCGCCGGGCATAAAACTCCAGCCGGGTCTGGCGGATCCAGTGGGTATGGTCGTCGCTGAGCCCGTGCAGCAGATACAGGGTGGGCAGCGGCTTGCCGTCCTGCTCCAGCATGGTTTTCACTTCCGGCAGGATCACGCTGACGGTGACGTCGATATCCAGCACTCTGCTGTAATAATGAAATTCCGTGCAGGCCATAAAAATATCCTCCTTCGTAGGGTACAGAAAGATGATGATGTGCAAATCTTACCACATCGGGGAGGGGATGACAAGAGCTTTGCCTGCTTACCGCTCAGGAACAAAAACATTCCCAAAACAATTTTCCCTATTGACAATCTGCCGCACCGGGTTTATGATACCTCCATCAAACCGTTGAGGAAGAGTAGTAACCGCCAAGACGGGCTGGCAAAGGGAGCCGCGAGCAGTGGGACCGCGGCACAGCAGAAGGCGGCGAATGGACTTCCGAGGGCGGCGGCGAAAGCTGCAGGGCCGTAGTCGCTGACGGGAACCGCACCCGTTATCCTGGCGGCGCGTATGATGGTACGCGACGGAAAGCTCTCCCCCATGGAGAGGAAATTGAGTGGCACCGCGGACATTCCGCCTCAAGCAACGATCGTTGCTTGGGGCGTTTTTGTTTCCCCGATTCCATGAGAGGCAGAGCACAGTCACCATCAAATCAAACTTCCGCACCTGCGGAAAAACGAAAGGATGGACTGAACCATGAAAAAGACCCTGAAAATGCTGAGCTTCCTGACCTGCCTGGTACTGACCCTGACCGCCGTCTTCTGCGCCGTCGCAGAGGAAAAGACCTATACCATCGGCATCGGCCAGTTTGCCGAGCATGGTTCTCTGGATAACTGCCGCACCGGCTTTTTGGAAGGGCTGGCCGAGGCGGGCATCGAAGAAGGAAAGAATCTGACCGTGATCTATCAGAACGCGCAGGCGGATATGGGCATCGCCCAGCAGATTGCCGCTCAGTTCGCCGCCAAGCCTGTTGACCTGATGGTGGGCATCGCCACCCCCATGGCGCAGGCCTGCTATAACGCCGCCGCCGGGACGATTCCCACGATTTACACCGCTGTCAGCGACCCGGTAGCCGCCGGTTTCGCCGACGCTGAGGGCAAGGCTGCCGGCAATGCGACCGGCACCTCCGACGCGCTGCCCGTGGCCGCTCAGCTGGAAATGATCCGCGCCCTGATGCCGGAAGCCAAGGCCATCGGCATCCTGTACACCACCAGCGAGGTCAACTCCCTGTCTACCATCGAAACCTACAAGTCTCTGGCCGGTGATTACGGCTTTGAGATCGTGGAATCCGGCGTAAGCACCTCTGCCGATATTCCGCTGGCGCTGGACGCGCTGCTGCCCAAGGTGGACTGCCTGACCAACCTGACCGACAACACCGTGGTCAACGCGCTGGCGCTGGTGCTGGACAAGGCCAACGCCGCCGGAAAGCCCGTTTACGGCTCCGAGATCGAGCAGGTGAAGCTGGGCTGCGCCGCCGCCGAGGGGCTGGATTACGTGGCGCTGGGCCGTCAGACCGGCCTGATGGCCGCTAAGGTGCTCAAGGGCGAAGCCGCCGCCAGCGATCTTCCCTATGAGATCATTACCGAGCCCAGCCTGTACGTGAATTCCAAGGTGCTGGAGAGCTTCGGCATCGCCCTGCCGGATGAGCTGGCCGCCCGGGCTGTGGAGGCGGAATAAACCGCAGAGATTTCCCGCTCCGCACAGGCGCGTTTCCCGCCCTGTGCGGGCTTTTGACTGATTTTTCTCTATTTGATTTTTGCTGCTACCCGTTGACACAATGGAGGGTTTGCCATGGCACAGCTGCTGGGCGTACTGGAACAGGGCCTGATCTACGCCGTTCTCGCGTTGGGCGTGTACATCACGTTCAAGATCCTCGATTTTCCCGATATGACGGTGGATTCCAGCTTTCCGCTGGGGGCCGCCGTAACGGCGCTGATGATCTCCGGCGGTCTGAATCCCCTGTGGAGCCTGCCCGCATCGCTGATCGCAGGCGCGCTGGCGGGAGCAATCACCGGCGTGATCCATGTGCGCTTTCGCGTGGGCGGCCTTTTGTCCGGCATTATCGTGATGACGGGCCTGTATTCCGTCAACCTGCATATTGCGGGCCGCTCCAACGTGCAGCTATTTTCCTTTGACACGCTCTTCAAAAATCCGCTGATTTCCGGCCTGCCCGCCGGGGTGCAGCCTTATGCCCCGGTGATCGTGCTGGCGCTGCTGACGTTGCTGGTCAAGCTGCTGATGGACGGCTATCTGGCTACCCGTTCCGGCTTCCTGCTGCGGGCTACGGGCGACAATCCCACGTTGGTGGCCAGTCTGGCCAAGGACAGCGGCCGGGTGAAGATTCTGGGGCTTGCCATCGCCAACGGACTGGTAGCGCTGGCCGGATGCGTCATGTGCCAGTACCAGCGCTATTTCGATATTTCCATGGGCACCGGCACGCTGGTGCTGGCGGTGGCCTCCGTCATCGTGGGCACCCAGCTCCTTCGGGGGCTTAGATTACTTAAGCCCACCCAGGCGGTAGTACTGGGCTCCATTCTCTACAAGGCCTGCGTGGCGCTGGCGCTGAGCCTGGGCCTTTCCCCGTTCGACCTGAAGCTGGTGACGGCGGCGCTGCTGCTGGTCATCATCGTCGCGGGAGGACATCGAAAGAAGGTAAAACGCCATGCTTGAGCTTCAGAACATCGCCAAATATTATCAGGGCGGCACGGTCAACGAGACCTGCCTGTTCAAGGATTTTTCGCTGACCATTCCCGACCGGCAGTTCGTCTGCGTCATCGGCTCCAACGGCTCCGGCAAAACCTCCATGCTCAATATCATCTGCGGCTCCATCCCCATCGACGGGGGAAAGGTGCTGGTCAGCGGTCGGGACGTGACCGCCCTGCCCGAGCACAAGCGTCACCGCATCATCGGCCGGGTGTATCAGAATCCGGCGTTGGGCACCTGCCCGTCCATGACCATTCTGGAAAACATGTCCATGGCGGATAACAAGGGCAAGCCCTTCGACCTGCACCGCTGCGTCAATCGGAAAAAGACCGACGAATACCGGGAGATGCTGGCGCAGCTGGGCCTTGGACTGGAGGATAAAATGGGCGTGCAGGTGGGCAACCTTTCCGGCGGCCAGCGGCAGGCCATGGCGTTGCTGATGAGCACCATGACTCCCATTGAATTTCTGATTCTGGACGAGCATACCGCCGCGCTGGATCCCAAAACGGCGGACATCATCATGCGCCTGACCGACCGAATCGTGAAGGAAAAGAAGCTGACCACGCTGATGGTGACGCATAACCTGCGCTACGCGCTGGAATACGGCGACCGCCTGCTGATGCTCCACGAGGGCAAGGCGGTGCTGGACCGGGCCGGACAGGAAAAGCAGGATACCCAGCTGGACGAGGTGCTCAAGCTGTTCAACGAGATCTCCGTGGAATGCGGGAACTGAAAAACGAAAAACGGAAAACGAAAAAGCCCGCTGCGCTTTCGGAAAAGAATGCCGAAAAGGTGCGGCGGACTTTTTTTACGTTCTTTTTACGGTGAATTTGGAATCAAACAGACCGAAAAAGCCTTTTCCTCTCGCTCTGTTTGCTTATTGAAAAAGAAAGCGCTTTCGCTGATTTTCGTTGACGTTTTCCCGGCAAAGCCGTATCATGAAGCCAACGGTGCGACCGAAATAAACGAAAATGGAGGAACGTTACAATGAAAAAAATGCTTTGTATGCTGATGGCTCTTCTGATGGTGTGCCTGAGCGCCGCCGCCTGCGCGGAGACGATTGAACTGAAGGTCTGGTCCGCCCAACCCGATCAGGCGGTGCTGGAAGAGCTCTGCAACGCCTTTGCCGCCGAGCATCCCGAAAACGAGTGGAAGTTTACCTATGGTGTGGTGGGCGAAGCCGACGCACAGGCCCGCTATCTGGAAGACCCCGCCGCAGCCGCGGACGTGTTCTCCTATCCGGACGATCAGATCATTACGCTGGTGAAGGCCGACGCGCTGTATGAAGTGACCCGCAACCGGGATCAGATCATCGCCGAGAATTCCGCCGGCGCCATCAACGCCGCCACCTACGACGGCGTGCTGTACGGCTATCCCATGACTGCCGATAACGGCTATTTCCTCTACTATGATAAGTCCGTCCTGACCGAAGAGGACGTGCAGACGCTGGACGGCATTCTGGCCGCCGCCGAAAAGGCCGGCAAGAAGTTCAACATGGACGTGGCCAACGGCTGGTATCTGGCTTCCTTCTTCCTGGGCAACGGCTGCCAGCTGACGCTGGACGCGGACGGAAAGCAGATCTGCGATTTCAACAACGAAAAGGGTCTGGCCGCCGCTGAAGCCATCCGCGCTCTGTGCGACCATCCCGCTTTCCTGGCTGGCGGACAGGATCTTTTGCAGGGCTCCATCGGCGACACCATCTGCGCCGGTATCTGCGGCACGTGGATTTCCTCTGCCGTGAAGGAAAAGCTGGGCGACAACTACGCCGCCTGCAAGCTGCCTACTTTCACCTGCGGCGGCGAACAGGTGCAGATGGGTTCCTTCCTGGGCTGCAAGATCCTGGGCGTGAACACCCAGACCGCTCATCCCGTGGAAGCGATGGAACTGGCGGAATACCTGACCAACGAGCAGTCTCAGCTGCGCCGTTTTGAGGCGCTGGGCTACGGCCCCTCCAATGTGAATGTGGCCGCTTCCGAAGCCGTGGCTTCCGAGCCCGCTCTGGCTGCGCTGGCCGCGCAGAGCGCCTATGCCATCAGCCAGCACGTGCTGGGCGGCTACTGGACGCCCGCCGGAGCCTTCGGTGCGGAACTGGTCGCCCACAACGGCAGCGACCTGCAGGCCATGCTGGATCAGCTGGTAGAGCAGACCGTCGCCGCTCAGAACTAAGGCGCCGTCTTCTCTGTGCAGTGCCGCCCGCAGGCATGGCCGTATCGACGCGGCCATGCCTGAAGGGCAAAGTGACCCTCTGCGGCCGGAGCGGGTTTTCCCTCCGGCCGCGCCAGATTTCCTGCGGAAAGGAAGCTTCCCCATGAAAAAACGGTTTGGCGGCTTTTGGAAAACCTTCTGGAAAAAAGGCGATCTCTTCACCCGCCTGTCGCTGGTGGTGATGGGCAGCGGCTGCTTTCGCTTCGGCCAGATCGGCAAGGGACTGCTGTATTTGGGGGCGGAGGCGCTGTACTTCTGGTTTTTCTTCGGTTTCGGCTGGAAGTATCTGTCCCATTTCAACACCCTTGGCGAAAACACGCAGCTGCGGGTCTGGGACGAGGTCAACCAGATCTACCAGCGGGTGCCCGGCGACAATTCCATGCTCATCCTGCTCTACAGCGTGCTGACGCTGGCCGTCACCGCTGTTTTCCTGTATGTATGGTTCCTGAATCTGAAAAGCGCGGCAAAGCTCTGCCGTCTGCGGGAGGAAGGCAAACCCATCCCGACCTTCCGGGACGAGCTGAAAACGCTGCTGGACGAGCGCTTCCATGTGACGCTGCTGGCCGCGCCGCTGACCACGCTGCTTCTTTTCACCGTTCTGCCGATCGTCTTCATGGTGCTGATCGCCTTTACCAACTTTGACGCCAGTCACCAGCCGCCGGGAAAGCTGTTCACGTGGACGGGGCTGACCAACGTGACGGATATTTTTCTGGGCAACGCCATCAAGACTCATACCTTCTTTCATATTCTGGCCTGGACCATGGTCTGGGCGGTGCTGGCCACCTTCACCAACTACATTTTGGGAATGCTGCTGGCGGTGGTCATCAATCACAAGGCCGTGCGGCTGAAAAAAATGTGGCGCACGCTGTTTATCATTTCCATTGCGATTCCTCAGTTTGTCAGCCTTTTGCTGATCTCCCGGGCGCTGGAGCCGCAGGGAGCCATCAACGTGGCACTGATGGAGCTGGGCTGGATCCAGTCGCCTCTGCCGTTTTTGCAGGATCCCACGCTGGCGCGGATCTGCGTGGTGGTCATCAATATGTGGATCGGCATTCCCTATACCATGATGACCTTCAGCGGCGTTCTGATGAACATTCCCTCCGACCTGTACGAAAGCGCCGAGATTGACGGTGCAGGCCCGGTGCGCAAATTCGTCAGCATTACGCTGCCTTATATGATCTTCGTTACCGCGCCTGCTACCATTACCACCTTTGTGGGCAACATCAACAATTTCAACGTGATTTATCTGCTGACGGCGGGCGGGCCCTTTGCGCTGGATTATTACCAGGCGGGCAAGACCGACCTGCTGGTCACATGGCTGTATAAGCTCACGGTGGATCAGCACGACTACGCGCTGGCCTCCACCATCGGCATCTTTATCTTCATGATCGTCTCCACCCTGTCACTGACGGTGTACAACCACACCGGAGCCGTGAAAAAGGAGGATACCTTCCAATGAAAACCAACGTGGAAACCAATGCTCTTCTGTCCCATCCTCCCATGCGGCGCAGAAAAAATCTGCGCAAGCTGGGCGTCTCCGTTTCCCTGCACACCCTGCTCACCGTGCTTGCCATCCTATGGATGATCCCGGTGTTCTGGCTGCTTCTGTCCTCCTTCCGGGGCGAAAAGGGCGCGTTTACACCCTACCTGTGGCCGCAGATCCTGACCCTGCGGAATTACGTGCGCCTGTTTACGGATACGTCGCTGTTCAATTTTCCCCGCTGGTTTCTGAACACCCTGTTCGTGGCCTGCGTGTGCTGCGTCATTACTACCGTGCTGACGCTGATGGTGGCCTACGTATACTCCCGGCTGCGGTTCCGGGCCCGGAAGCCTCTGATGAATATTTCGCTGGTATTGGGCATGTTCCCGGGCTTCATGAGCATGATCGCCATCTATCATTTCATGAAGGCCGTGGGGCTGGATCAGACCCTGCTGGCGCTGATCCTGGTTTACTCCGGCAGTGCGGGGCTGAACTACTATATCGCCAAGGGCTTCTTCGACACGCTGCCCCGCTCGCTGGATGAGGCCGCCACGCTGGACGGGGCCACCCGGCACACGATCTTCTGGAAGATCATTCTGCCCAATGCCAAGCCCATCGTGGCCAATACGGCGATCAACGCCTTCATCGCGCCGTGGGTGGATTTCATTTTCGTCTCGGTCATCATGAAGGACAACTACAACAACTATACCGTGGCCAAGGGCCTGTATACCATGGTGGATAAGGCGAATATCTACGAATATTACACGGTTTTCTGCGCCGGGGCCGTGGTGGTGGCCGTTCCGATTGTGCTTCTGTTTATCCGGCTGCAAAAATACTATGTGGCGGGCGTTGCCGCCGGCGCCTCGAAAGGATGAAATGCCCATGAATCTTGCCGCTGTTTTTCATCGTCCCATGAGCGAATATGCCTTTGCCGTGGACGAGAACACCTATGTTTTTCGCCTGCGGGCCCAGCGGGGCGACGTGAAACGCTGCACGCTGCACTATGCCGACCGGGCCGCCATGACTCCCGAGCTTGTATTTCAGAGCGCGGAAATGCCCCTGTGGCGCAGCGATTCGCTCTTCGACTGGTTCGAGATCACGCTGACCTGCCCGTTTTGCCGCATTGCCTATCATTTTGAGCTGGACGACGGCCGGGAGACCTTCCGTTACGCGGGAGAATGCTTTGAAAAGGATCCGGCGATGATTCAGCGCTCGGAGCATTTTCAGCTGCCCTACAATCATCGGGCCGATCGGCTGTCCGCGCCGGGCTGGGTGGAGGACGCCGTCGTTTACAACATTTTTCCCGACAGCTTTGCCGATGGAAAGCGCTCTCTTTCCTGCCGGGAGAGCGAGGCGGATTTTCAGGGCGAAAAGTGCCTTTCCCGGCTGGGCGGCACGCTGAACGGGATTCGGGAAAATCTGGATTACCTGCAGGACATGGGCTTCAACTGCCTGTATCTGAACCCCATCTTCGCCGCTTCTTCCTACCACAAGTACGATACGCTGGACTATTTCCGCATCGACCCCACCCGGGGCACGGAGGACGACTTCCGGGCGCTGGTGCAGGAGGCCCATAAGTTGGGCCTGCGTGTTCTGATCGACGGCGTGTTCAATCATATCGGCTGGAAGCATCCCTTCTTTCAGAACGTGCTGAAGCAGGGCAAGGCTTCGCCGTATGAGAGCTGGTTTTACGAGCTGCCGGAGCATCCCCGCTATCCCGAAGCGGGAGAAGAACCGGAATACGCCTGTTTTTCCTATGTGCCCCAGATGCCCAAAACCAACACCTCCTGCCCGGAGATGCGGGAATATTTCTGCCGGGTGGGGGCGTACTGGGTGCGGGAGTTTGACGTGGACGGCTGGCGGCTGGACGTGGCCAACGAAATGGACGACGGCTTTCTCCGGGCCTTCCGGGAGGCCGTCAAACGGGAAAAGCCGGACGCGCTGGTCATCGGCGAGGTGTGGGAAAATGCGGCGCATTTTGTGAATCACGGACTGATGGACGGGGCCATGAACTACGACTTCCGCCGCTTCTGCCGCCAGTTTTTTGCCGAAGGCTCCATCGACGCGGAGGAATTCGACCTGCGGCTCAGCAGCTTGCTGACCCGTTATCCCCGGCAAATGCTTTCTGCTCAACTGAACCTGCTGGACAGCCACGACGTCAGCCGGTTTCTCACCCTCTGCGGCGGCGACCGGGCCAGAATGGAGCAGGCGGTTCTGTTCCAGATGGCCTTTCCGGGAATGCCCTGCGTCTTTTACGGCGATGAGAAAGGGCTGGAGGGCACCTCGGAAAACGAGTACCGCCGTCCCATGGCCTTTGACCGTTCCGATGCGCTGGAAGCCGTCTATCGCCGGATGATCGCCCTGCGGAAGGAACATCCCGCCCTGCGGCACGGGGACTTCCAGACGCTGCTGGCCCGGGAACGGCTCTTCGTCTGCCGCCGCAGCGCGCCGGAGGAAAGCCTGCTCCTCTGCTGGAACGCCGGAGAAAATGCGTCGCCGGTTCCGAGCCTTTCGGAAGAAGCCGTTCCCCTCTTGCAAAAGGGCTGGAACGGTGGTTTACTGGAAGGGCGCGGATACGCGGTCTTTCAGACGGAAAGACGGTAACGTCCCGACTTTTTTCCCGCAGATCAGAAAGGAGCCCCATGGCCATCACCATTTACGATCTGGCGAAGGAGGCCCATGTTTCCATCGCTACGGTCTCCAAGGCGCTGAACAACAGCTACACCATCTCCGATAAGACCCGGGAGCGGATTCAGGCGCTGGCCCGCCAGATGAACTATCAGCCCAACGCCCGCGCCCGCAGCTTTGCCCGGCAAAAAAACGGCACTGTGCTTTTCGCGGCCGATCTGGCCCGGGGAGTGGCGTTTGAAAACCCGCACCTGTTTGAGATCATCAACGGGGTAGAACGCCGTCTGGACGAAAAGGGCTACTCGCTGCTGATCAAGCATGTGCCGCCGGAGGACGCGCCGGAGCGCATCTGTTCCCTGATGCAGAGCGAGCAGGCCGACGGGGTCATGCTCCATGCCGGTATCCTGACCAGAACACTGGCCAGCGTGCTGGTTCGGGAGGAAATGCCCCATCTGGTGGTGGGCAAACCCTCCTTTCCCTGCAGCGTCTGCTGGATGGACGTAAGCCACGAGGCCGCGGGGCAGCTGGCGGCCAACTATTTGCTGGACAAGGGCTACCGCCGTATTACCTTCCTGCTGGATACCGAGGGCGAGGGCAAGATCGCCCAGCGCCGTCTGGACGGCCTGACCGCCGCACTGGAGGAGGAAGAGCTGACCATCGAGACGATTCCCGGCGTGAACGGCTATGAGGACAGCTACCGTCAGACCGGCGAGCTGCTGGAACGGCCAGAGCGGCCCGAGGCTCTTCTGTGCGCCAACAACTATCTGGCCATCGGCTGCCTGCAGATGCTCCGCCAGAAGGGCGTGCGCATCCCTGAGGACATGGCGCTGATGACCTTCGATAATTACCCGTTTTCCATGCTGCTCAAGCCTCAGCTGACCGCGATCGAGGTGGATATGTTTGAGCTTGGCTGGGAGGCGGCCCATTTCATGCTGCAAAAGCTGCGCAAGCCCCATTTGCAGACCCAGTCCTTCTGTACCGTGCCCACGCTGCTGGAGAGGGAATCGACCTGAAAAGCCCAAAATAAAAAGCCCCCAATATGAACAATCCGAAAATCCTTGGCCCGCTGCATTGACCTTTGGCGGGCTTTCTTCCTATAATAAAATCTGTTATCAGACTTGCTATAAGGAACGCAGGGAAGGAGCACTGCGCGATGGAAGTTTGGAATCCGATTTTGTGGGAGTTTTCCCGCGTGATGCGGGAATGCCATCGAAAGGTCGGCGCCATGCTTGGCAAGGATAGACCGCCGGTCAGCAACGGCCCCATCATGGGGGCGCTGCGCGCGCAGGACGGGCTGACGCAGCAGGAGCTTTCACAACGCCTGCAGCGGAACGAAACCTCCGTGGCGCTGGCGCTGGAGCGGCTGATACAGGAGGGCTACGTCACGCTGGAGGGCGAGGAAGGAAAGGCGGCCCTTCATCTGACCACTGCCGGACAGGCCGAGGCGGCGCGGATGGGCCGGGCCATGGAAGAAACGGAGAAGCTGGCCTTGCAGGATTTTACGGTGGAGGACATCGCCCAGCTGCATAGCCTGCTGGAACGGATGCACCGCAATTTGGAAGGCAAAGGCCCTTCCGGGGAGCAGAAGCCCCGGCTGGAATACTGATTGATAGTGGAAGGAAATAGAGAAAAGGCGCGGCTTTCGCAGTCGCGCCTTTGGCATTCCGATCATATGGACTATGATTGGTGATTATTGTTTGAAAAAGCGATTGTTTTGCAGATATTCCTCTCGGGTTATTTCTAATTGAACGCATCCGTCAAGCGTATCCGTTTCTCTGAAACCCGCTGATTTGTGGAGGCGGTAGGCTGCATCGCGAGTTGTTTCAAAATCGTTGTGCAATCGGGACACATGACCGCTCCTGAAGGCTCGATCCATTAACAGGCGAAGGCCTTGCTTGCCATAGCCCTTTCCTCTTTCCGGCGCGTAGATCACGATGCCCATATCACACCAGTTCTGTTTGGGGTTATCATGATAATTGACGTCGCCCACGAATACGCCGTCGCTTTTTCTTTTCAGGAATGCATAGAACCGCTGCGGCTCTTTCCCAATCCAGTTTTTCTGAAGATTCAGCCACTCGGATTCTGGTTCCGGAATACATCCATCCGGCGGAAACCACGGCGCGTTGTAAGCCATGGTTTCCGGATCAGACATCATCTGTATATAAAACCATCCATCCTCCTGATTGGGAATGTACAACTGCAAGTCGTCCGCCATTCTCTTCTTTTCTCCTTTAAGTTTAACCATTTGGAATTCAATGTGATTGATGGTTGTTTCTGATATTCATGTACATATATTCAGGTTTCTCTCTCAAGCGATTATTTCTTTCTTTTCGTAAACCTGTCAATCACATGGTCTGCCCAAAAAGAAATAAAGAAATCAGCGATTTCCGCAAACAGATCAACGATAAAATCCATCATGGAAAGCTTCCTCCAGATGCCGCTCTTTTCCCTCTGCCGACCTCATTTTATCATAGTTCCGGTTCAAAGACAACCACCCCATTTTGCCGGGCACGCTTTTTCGTGCTATAATAGCGGCGGAGGAACCCATACGGGCAAAGGGGGAAAAGAAGGATGCTGGGACTGAAACGGGGAACGGTTCTGCTGGCGCCTCATGAGAAAAGCTGGGAAACCTACGCTGCGGAAACCATGGACAGGCTTCGGGCTATTTTGGGGGATCGGGCCGTGGAGATGCAGCACGTGGGCAGCACCGCCGTCCCGGCGATTCAGGCCAAGCCGATTGTGGATCTGGCGGTGGCCGTTCGGCAGCTTTCGGACGTGGAGCCGCTGTTCCCCACGCTGGAAAAGCAGGGCTTTTATCACGCGGCGCACTGTGATGACGAAGGACAGATTTTGCTGGTCTGTGGCGATCTGGAAGCAGATATCCGCACCTGCCATATTCACGTGGTGCGGGCGGAAAGCATGGAATGGCGCAATTATTTGAATTTTCGGGATTATCTGAATTTCTACCCGAAGAAGGCGGCGGAATATGAAGCCCTGAAGCAGGGGCTTCAGCGGCGCTTTCCCAACGACCGCAAGGCCTACACCGAGGGCAAGGCGGAATGGATCGCCTATGCGCTGCGCAAGGCGCTGGTCTGGTCTTTTCTGGGGGAGCGGGTTCATGCGGAAATGGACCGGCCCCTCGGAACGGAGCATCCCAAGCACCCTGGGCTGTATTATCCCATCAACTACGGCTATCTGCCCGGCGTGGTGGGCGGCGACGGGGAAGAACTGGACGTGTACGTGCTGGGCGTTCAGGAGCCGCTGGAAACCTTTGACGGCCGGGTGATCGGCATCATTCACCGGCAGGATGACAACGAGGACAAACTGGTAGCCGCGCCGGACGGGATGATTTTCGATCAGGCGCAGATCGCGCAGCAGGTGTTCTTTCAGGAACAATATCATTGCAGTCAGGTGGAGCCGCTGTACCATCACTCCTGCGGCGTGATTCCCTTCCGGCGGGGCGAAAACGGCCTCGAATACCTGCTGCTGCTTCAGCGGGAATCCCATACGTGGAGCTTTCCCAAGGGCCATCAGGAAATGGGGGAGACCGAGCGGGAAACGGTGCTGCGGGAAACGCTGGAAGAGACGGGCTGCCGGGTGGAACTGGCGGACGGTTTCCGGCAGGAGATCACCTATGCGCTGAAGGAACGGAAGGGACAGAAGCGGGTCACGCTGTTTCTGGGCCGTCTGGAGGGCGAATTGTCCCTGCGGCAGGAGGAGATCGTCACGGCCCGCTGGATGAACGCCGAACAGGCGCTGACCCTTCTGCATCAGGGCTATCGGCCCATTCTGGAAAAAACGGAGCGCTTTTTGTCAAAACAGAGCTAAGAAGACAAAATTTCCCCTTCTCCGGCAAAAACCCGTCGGGGAAGCCCTTGTATTTCCTTTGGTGATGTGGTATACTGACCCTGCCTTTCATTCGAAGGCAGGTTTCTGGTACCATTTCGACGAAGGATACAGAAAGAAGGGTTTTCGAAAAGAGTGGGTATCGCTTTCCTTTTCTGCTTGAGGGCAGCTGACAGCATCGCGGCCGGCATGGGAGTTCCCGGGTCGTTGTTTGCAAGCCGCAAAAGCGAAAGGTTGTAAGCGATAACGGCCGCTTTTTTTGTTGCGTTCTTCCTGTTTCCGCTAAACAGAACACTACCGGAGGATGAATGACGGATGGCAAAGAAGAAAATGACCGCCTCCCGCAGCGCCGTGCAGGATGTGGAAAAGCTGGCCCAGCAGCTGGCCGACGAACAGGGCGTGGAGCTGGTAGAGGTCTCCTTGCAGAAGGAAAGCCGGGGCAAGTGCCTGCTGGTGTTTATTGACCGGGAGGGCGGCATCAGTCTGGACGACTGCGAAAAATATCACCGCGCCCTGCAGCCGCTGGTGGACGATGTGGATTACGACATCATGGAGGTGTCCAGCGCCGGCATGGATCGTCCCATCAAGACCCGCCGCGATTTTGAGAAAAACCGGGACGCGCTGGTGGAAGTCCGCCTGTTTGCCGCCCAGAACGGCTCCAAGCTGTTTCAGGGCCTTTTGAAGGATTTTACCGACGAGCAGGTCGTTCTTCAGCCTACGGAGGGCGAAGAGCTGACCTTCCCCCGCAAGGCCGTGGCCATTGTCAAGCCGATCATCGACTTTGACGAGGACGATCTTCCCGAAGGCGGAGAAGCGCTGGACGGCGATTTTTCCGAGATGGAATTTGAATAAAAAACAGATCGAAATATCATGAAACAGGAGTAAGAAGCAATGAGGGTTACGAAAAAGAATCAGCAGCAGAACGGACACCGGGAGATCGTGGACGCGGTCAAAGCGCTGTGCGCCGAAAAGGACATCGAGCCGGAGATTCTCTTTAATGCCATCGAAGAGGCCATGAAGGCCGCTTATCGGAAGAACGTCTCCCGGGAGGAGAACGCGCCCAGCAACCTGTCCGTCACCATGGACCGCAATACCGGCGACGTGCATGTGTTCGCCCGCAAGACCATCACCGACGAGCTGGAGGATCCCGCCAACCAGATCACGCTGGAAGAGGCGCAGAAGATCCGCCCTGACTACCGGATGGGCGATATTGCCGAGATCGACGTGACCCCCAAGGGCTTCCTGCGCACCGCCGCCCAGACCGCCAAGCAGGTTATCATGCAGCGCATCCGCGAAGCGGAGCAGGGCCGCATCTATGAGGAATACTCCGATAAGGAAAACGAGATCCTCACCGCCATCGTGCAGCGGGTGGAGCCCAAGGGCGTGTATGTGGAGCTGGGCCGCACGGAGGGCATCATGGAGCCCAGCGAATATATGCCCGGCGAGGAATATCACATCGACGATCATATTAAAGTATATGTGCTGGAAGTGAACCGCACCGGCCGGGAAATGCTCCACGGGCCGCAGGTTCGCGTCAGCCGGATCCATCCCGGTCTGGTGAAGCGGCTGTTTGAGATGGAAGTGCCTGAAATCGCCGCGGGCGTGGTGCAGATCAAGTCCATCGCCCGGGAAGCCGGAAGCCGCACCAAGATGGCCGTGCATTCCACCGATATCACCATCGATCCCGTAGGCGCGTGCGTCGGCCCCCGGGGCAACCGCGTGGAAAAAGTGGTGGATGAACTGAAGAACGAAAAGATCGACATCATCAAGTGGTCTGCCGATCCCGCCGAATTCATCGCCAACGCGTTGAATCCCGCCCACGTGCTCAGCGTGTTTGTTTCCGATACGGAAAAGGCCTGCCGCGTGGTGGTGCCGGACAACCAGCTGAGCCTGGCCATCGGCAAGGAGGGCCAGAACGCCCGTCTGGCCGCCAAGCTCACCGGCTGGCGCATCGATATCAAGAGCCAGAGCCAGGCCGCCGAAATGTTCGACCTGCCGGTGGACGATCAGCCGATGGAAGAAAATCTTGCCATGGGCTATCAGGCGCTGTACAATGAGCCTGCCTCTCCGGAAGCCATGGCCGAGTCCGGCCTGCCGGAGCTGCGCGACCTGCCGCTGGAGCTGAGCGGCGAAGACGAGGACGACGACACGCTGTAAGCCGTCCGCGCCTGAATCCATGGGAACAAAGGAGGGCCTTCGGATGCCTGTGAAGCCGAAGAAAATTCCGATGCGCATGTGCGTGGGCTGTCGGCAGATGAAGCCCAAAAAAGAACTGCTGCGCGTGGTGCGCTCGCCGGAGGGCGAGGTCAGTTTGGATCCGACCGGCAAAAAGCCCGGCCGGGGCGCGTACTGCTGCTACAGCGCCGACTGCCTGAAACGGGCGCTGAAGCAGGGCCAGCTGGATCGTCAGCTGGAAGTCAAGCTGACGCCTGAGGTGAATCAGAGCCTGACGGACACCATGAACCGGCTGCTGGAGGGAACGAAGGCATGAACGAGACGGCAGAGGAAAGAGCGTTGTCCTTTCTGGGCCTGTGCATGCGGGCCGGTCAGGTGGTCAGCGGCCAGGAGGCCTGCGTCGCCGCCATTCGCAGCGGAGAAAGCGCGCTGGCGCTGTTGGACGCAGGGGCTTCCGAAAACACGCTGAAGCGGGTGGAGGACGCCTGCGCCAGCCATCAGGTGCCGCTTTACCGCATCAGCCCCGGCTCGCTGGGGCATGCCATCGGCAAACCGGGGCGAATGGTGATTTCCGTCCCCGCCGGACGGATGGCCGAAAAGCTCCTGACTTATTTTCAGGAACATTGACAGTCCCTGCGGACTGTAAAATACATGGGGGTGCAAGGGGTACATGACCAAAGTAAAGCTCAAGGATGCCACTAGGGAACTGCTGAAGGGCGCCGAAGAAACGCTGAGCAAGCTGTCCGGCATGCGCAAGAGCGCGGACGCGCTGGCCCAGCTGGCCAAAAAGCAGGAAAACCAGTTTGCCCGGGAGGAGGAGCGCCGCCGCGCCGAGGAAAAGCAGGCCGAGCAGGAGCGGCTGCTGAGTCAGCACGCCAAGGCGTTCACCATGCCTGATACGGACGACGAGCCCAAGCCCGCCGCCGCACCGGCTGCCCCCGCGCCCAAGACGGAGGAAAAGCTCGTCGAAAAAGCGCCTGTGAAGGCCGAGAAACCCGAAACCCCTGAAAAGCCCGCTGCTCCCGCCAAGACGGAAGCGCCGGAGCCCAAAAAGGAAACGCCCCCCGCGCCGAAGGCGGAAGCAAAGCCCGCCCCGGCGGAAGCCCCCAAGGCAAAGGAAGAAAAGAAGGAGCCTGCTCCCGCACCCGTGAAGCAGGAGGAGAAACAGCCTGTGCAAAAGCTGGAAGAAAAACAAAAGGTTCAGGAAGAAAAGAAGCCCGCTCCCGCCGCTGCCCCCCAGACGGCGAAGGAGCCTGCGGTCAAACCCGAAAAGCCCGTTCAGGCC
>ERZ857827.888-NODE-888-length-36503-cov-4.139377_pt1 | contig 36503 bp, 27 predicted proteins | sample MGYA00519761_ERZ857827 | MGnify/ENA primary metagenome ERZ857827 (study PRJEB31778, sample SAMEA3449370) | human gut metagenome | biome: human gut; feature: human-associated habitat; material: faeces | place: United Kingdom | collected 2010/2012 ... | reverse complement strand
TAGAACGCAGCCACCGGGAAGACCAAAAGCGCTTCTACGATTCCCATCGCTTCTATTCTCTCACCGACTTTGGTGGGCAGCTAGCTGCCCACCAAAGTCGCAGCAACTCTCGCCCCATGCGTCCTCTTCTATGGCGTTCTCCTCTTCAGACTCTTTCCTCTTTCCCTGTCCAATATGTTTGACAAACCTACAACGTTCGGTTCCACGGAAAACATCCCCCCTTTCCCGCCGCCGTCCGGGGGACTGGTCAATTCCAGAAAAACATAGTATAATGATAAATTAGGAAAGTACTTTTTACCGGCGAAAGGAGGCGGGCGGATGCACGAAAGAGGCCGTGAACGGAAAGGCGAACAAAAGGGCCTGCGGCGGGCGATCTGCGCCCTCTGCCTGCTCGCGCTGGTTCTGAGCGCTTTGCCGCTGTACCTGATGACCGGGTATAATCACCCCTATTATGACGATTTCGGCTTTTCCGCCGCGCCGCATCAGGTGTGGAAGGAGACCGGCGATCTGGGAGCGGCGCTGAAGGCCGCGCTGGAAAATGCTGCCCGCACCCGGTATACCTGGCAGGGCACCTATACGGGCACGCTGCTGAGCAATTTGCAGCCGGGCACCTTTTCGGAAGAACTGTACTGGATCTCCGGCTGCTTTCTGCTGACGGCGTTCCTCGGCTGCTTCTGGTTCTTTTTCGCGACGGTTTTCGGCCGCCGGGGGCTGGGCCTGAAACGCTGGGAGACCACTGTGGTCTCTGCCCTGACGCTGACCGTCATGCTGCAGTTCATGCCGGATATGGGCGAGGCATTTTACTGGTTCAACGGCGGCGTGGGCAATGTGTTCATCTATTCGCTGATTGCGCTGAGCGCCGCGCTGTTCCTGCGCCTCTACCGCACGGAAAGCCGGGGCGGCGCAGTGGGGCTGACGCTGGGCCTGATACTGTGTATGGCCGCGCTGGGCGGAGGAAGCTACAGCGGCGGCCTGTTCAGCCTGTGCGCGCTGGCATGCGTTATCGCGTGGATGTTTGTAAAGCGCCGTCCCCGGCGTTGGGTGTTCCTTTTGTGCTTTGGTGTGCTGGCGGCAGGCTTTGTTTACAGCATGTCTGCGCCGGGCAACACGGTGCGCGCCGGAATGATCGGCTACAGCTGTTCGCCGGTGAAGGCCGTCGCCCGCTCCCTGTACGAGGGTACGATTCTGATGGCAGGCTATGTGCGCTTCCCCCTGCTGGGGCTGACGGTGCTGGTCTCGCCCCTGCTCTGGCGGGCTGCGAAGGAAAGCCCGTACCGCTTCCGTCATCCTTTCTGGATGATTCTGTTGTCAGCCGCGCTGTTCTGCACCCAGCTGACGCCGCCGCTGTACTCCATCGCCTCCATCGGGGATGGGCGCATCCAGGATACCTACTGGCTGTGCTTTGTGGTGCTGTGGCTCCTGTGGGTCTATCTGCTGCTGGGCTTTGCGGCCCGGAAATGGCCGGACGCGAAGCCGGAGCGCCTGAGCCGGGCGCTGGTCATCGGAGGCCTGTGCCTGTCGCTGGCGGGCGGTCTGGGCTGCCGCTATCCGGGAGATACGCTCTACGGCGTGCAGAACATGAGGGGCAACAGCGCGTGGCTGAGCCTTATAAGCGGCGAGGCGGCCCGGTACGACCGGGAGATGACGGAGCGGGAGCGCCTGCTGAACGACGACAGCCAGCCGGTGGTCACGCTGGCGCCCCTCAGCGCCGTGCCCAAAATTTTCATGGAGGACGCGCTGAGGCCGGGCGCGGTCTACGACGTGCGGCCCAGCCTGTGCCAGTATTATGGCAAGGAAGCCATTCGGCTGGCCGGAGAGGAGGAAGCGCCGTGAGCAAATTCTGGTCGGCTCCTGTTTCCAGAAAGCTGCTGGCCGCTGTCTGCCTGATCGCTCTGCTGGTCAGCCTGATTCCGCCTCTGGCGCTTTCCTTTTATAATCATGCCAGCTATGACGATCTGGGCTATTCCATCCGCACCCACGAGCGCTGGCGGGATACCGGCAGCTTCTGGCGGACGGTGGAGGCGGCGGCGGAAAATACGGCTTCCATTCGTTACACATGGCAGGGAACCTTCTTCTCCTGCTTTCTGGCGGCGCTGCAGCCCGCCCTGTTCGGGGAGGGGCTGTATTGGATCACCACGTGGGTGCTGATGGGAACGTTCCTGCTGGCGCTGGGCGCGCTGACCCGGCAGCTGGTTCGCCGGGTGATGGGCGCGGGCACGGCGGAATGGCTGATCCTGTTTTCCCTTTCCGCGCTGGTAATGATGCAGCTGACCCCCAGCATCAGCGAAGCCTGGTTCTGGTGGAACGGCGGCATGGTCTATTTGATGGTGTGGTGCTGTCTGGCCCTTCGGACGGCCCTGTGGCTTCGTTTGGAGGGCAGCCGGAGGGGAAGTCCCCTGTGTCTGCTGGCCATGGCGCTGTTAAGCGCGGCGGTGGGCGGCGGCAATTTCGTCACGCCGCTGTTCGGCTGCGCGCTGGACGCGCTGCTGCTGTTCTTCTCCTTCCGGCAGAAGGAAAAGAGCCGCTTGGGCAAGCTGACCTGCTTCGTTCTCATGCTGGCGGCCTTTGTCTACAGCATGACCGCCCCGGGCAACGCCGTGCGGGGACAGACCCTTTCCGGGGGCATGAGCGCCGTCAAGGCCATTCTGGAATCCTTTTATTTCGGCATGGCGCTCATGAGCCGATACTTCTCGCCGGCACTGGCGGCGCTGTGGCTGGCGGCAGTCCTTCTGCTGAAGGACAAGCTGGCGGAGTGCCCGTGCTCCTTCCGGTATCCGCTGCTGGCCGCAGCCGTGTTTGTGTGCCTGTACTGCTGCCAGCTGACGCCTACGCTGTATACGGGCAACTATTTGGGCGACGGCCGGGCGCAGGTGCTGCAATACTACAATTATGTGCTTCTGTCCACGCTGCTGGTTTTGTACCTGACCGGGTGGGTATTGAAGAAAAAGGAAAGTGCCCCGTGCCGCCGCACTGTTTCCCGGGCTGGGGCGGCGCTGACCGCCGTGCTGCTGGTATTGGGCATGATGAGCTTTCAGCGGCCGGACGAGGCCATCGCAGGATGGAAAAATACGCTGACCGGAAGCACATTCTGCTCGTTGCTGAACGGTCAGGCCGCAGCCTTTGAGGAACAGATGACCCGCCGGGATGCGGAAATGAACGACCCTTCCCGGAAGACAGTGCAGCTGGAACCGGCAGAGGACATTCCCAAGGCGTTTATGGGCGAGGTACTGGATACTGACATGAAGGACTATGTGCTAAGCCTGTACGCCGAGTATTATCAGAAGGACAGCGTTACATTACAGGAGAAAGAATAAAAAGGGGGGGAAACCAGCTTGCTTCTGGAAGGAAAGAATATCGTGCTGACCGGCGCGAACCGGGGTATCGGCAACGCCATGCTGCACCGCTTCGCCGAGGAGGGGGCCAATCTCTGGGCCTTTGCCCGCAGGCCATCGGAATCGTTCGAACAGGACTGCCGGGAAACGGCGGAGCGCTGTGGCGTGTGGGTGGAGCCCGTTTACTGCGAGCTGACCGACACGGAGGCCCTCAAGGGGGTCTTCCGGCAGATCATGGCGGAGAAAAAGCCCCTGCACGGGCTGGTGAACAACGCAGGCGTCATGGGCGAGGATAAGATGTTCCAGATGACCTCCGCCGAGGAAATGCACCGCACCTTCGAGGTGAATTTCTTCGCCATGGTGGAGGTCAGCCGTCTGGCCACCAGGCTTATGGCCCGGAACAAAGCCGGAGCCGTGGTCAACGTGGCCAGCATCGCAGGGATCGACGGCGACAGCCGGTTGGACTATTCCGCCTCCAAGGCCGCGGTGATCGCCGCCAGCAAAAAGATGGCCCGGGAGCTGGTCAGCGTGGGCGTCCGGGTGAACGTGCTGGCTCCCGGCTTTACGGATACCGAGCTGGTGGCGGGGCTGAGCGAAAAAGTGGTGGAGCAGCAGCTTTCCAAAATTCTGATGCACCGCAAGGCCCGCCCGGAGGAAATCGCCAACGTGGCGGCCTTCCTGCTCAGCGACCTGTCCAGCTACGTGACCGGTCAGGTCTGGCGGGCAGACGGCGGAATCATTTGAATTTCTGGTTTTCCCAACGAAATCATACAGTACGACAGGAGTGCATGAAAATGACGAACATGGAAAAATACGTAAAGGCTTTCTCCGAGGCGCTGGAGGTGCCCGAATCCGATGTGGCCGGGCTGGTGTACGGCAAGAGCGAGGCGTGGGACAGCGTGGGCCACATGACGCTGGTGGCCGCGCTGGAGGATGCGTTCGACATCATGATCGACATGGACGATATTATCGACCTCAGCTCTTTTGAAAAGGGAAAGGAGATCCTGAAGAAGTATGATGTGGAGCTTTGAGCGCTTCGGGGACAGGACGGCGCTTGTGGATGAGCATGGCGCGAGCCTGACCTACCGCCAACTCAAGCAGGAAGCCGACGCGCTGTGCGCCGCCGCCGGCGGACGCTGCCTGACCTTCAACCTGTGCCGCAACACGCTGGGCAGCCTTTTGGGCTACGCGGGCTTCGTGGAGGGCGGCGTGGTGCCCGTGCTGCTGAATGAGGAAATGGATCGGGAGCTGCTTAAGGGCCTGTACGAAACCTATCACCCGGCGTTTTTGTGGGCCCCGGAGGATCTCACGTGGGACGGCTGCGAGCCGGTGTATCAAAGTCTGGGCTATCACCTGCTGAAAACGCCCTTTGGCCGGGAGGCGGAGCTGTATCCCGAGCTGGGGCTGCTTTTGACCACCAGCGGCTCCACCGGCAGCCCCAAATTCGTGCGGCAGAGCTACCGAAATATCCGGGCCAACACGGACAGCATCGTGGAATACCTGAAGCTGGATGAAACCGAGCGGCCCATCACCACCCTGCCCATGAACTACACCTACGGCGTGAGCATCCTTAACACCCATCTGGACGTAGGCGCGACCATCCTTGTGACGGAGCACGGCATCGCCCAGCGGGAATTCTGGGATTTCTTCCGCCGGGAAAACGCCACCAGCTTCGGCGGTGTGCCCTACACCTATGAAATGCTGGACCGGATGCGCTTTTTCCGCATGGATCTGCCCAGCCTGCGCACCATGACCCAGGCCGGGGGCAAGCTGCAGAAGGAGCTGCACCGCAAGTTTGTGGAGTGGTGTCTGGAAAAGGGCAAGCAGTTCATCGTCATGTACGGCCAGTGCGAGGCCACCGCCCGGATGGCGTACCTGCCATGGGAAAAGAGCTTAGAAAAGGTGGGCGGCATCGGCATTGCCATTCCCGGCGGACAGTTCCGGCTCATCGCCGCCGACGGCAGCGAGATCACCGAGACGGGCGTGACCGGCGAGCTGAAATACTACGGCGACAACGTGACGCTGGGCTATGCGGTCTGCCAGGCTGACCTGCGCAAGGGCGACGAGCGGGGCGGCGTGCTGGAAACCGGCGATATGGCGCAGGTGGACGCGGACGGCTACTATACCATCGTGGGCCGGAAAAAGCGCTTTTTGAAGCTCTACGGCAACCGGGTCAATCTGGACGAACTGGAGCAGCTGCTCAAGGCGGCCTTCCCGGGCGTGGACGTGGCCTGCGGCGGCGTGGACGATCATCTGATGTTCTTCTCCACCGACGAAAGCAGGCTGGCCGAGATGCGCGCCTTCCTGTCCGAAAAAACGAAGCAGAACGCTGCGGCCTTCCGGGGCATGGCGCTGCCCGAAATCCCCAAGAACGACGCGGGCAAGACCCTGTACCGCGAACTGGAGAAATACTATGATTGATCTGCAGGCCCTTCCCGAGCTGCCGCCCTACGGCATGGCCCGGGAGGAAAAGCGGGCCTTTCTGGCCCGGGAGCTGGGCGAGCTGACCCGTTTTCACGGCGAAAGCTGCCCGGAATACGGGCGGCTGCTGGCGGCGCTGGGCGCGCAGCCGGGGCAGACGGACGATTTGGCAAGCCTGCCCTTTCTGCCCGTGCGCCTTTTCAAGGAGTTTTCCCTGAAAAGCGTGCCGGACGAAGTGCTGGCCCGCACTATGACCTCTTCTGGCACCACGGGCCAGCAGGTCAGCCGCATCTATCTGGATCGGGAGACCAGCGCTTTGCAGTCCAAGGTGCTGTCCCGCATCATGGGGGATTTTCTGGGCAAGCAGCGCCTGCCCATGGTGATTCTGGATTCCCCGGCGGTGGTGAAAAACCGGGCCATGTTTTCCGCCCGGGGCGCGGGCATTCTGGGCTTCAGCATGTTTGGCCGGGACAAGATCTACGCGCTGGACGAAAACATGCAGCTGGATACGGAAGGGCTGAAGGCCTTTCTGGAAAAGCACGAAGGGGAGGATATTTTCCTCTTCGGCTTCACCTTCATGATCTGGCTGTATTTTGTGAAGGAACTTCGCCGCACGGGCTATCGTCCCGATCTGAGCCGGGGCGTGCTGGTTCACGGCGGCGGCTGGAAAAAGCTGGCCGACCAGCATATCTCCACCGGGGCGTTCAAGCAGGCCCTGCAGGAGACCTGCGGCCTGACCCGCGTCCATAATTACTACGGCATGGTGGAGCAGACCGGCTCCATCTACGTGGAATGCGAATGCGGCCATCTTCACGCGCCGGTGTGGTCGGATGTGACCATCCGCCGCCCGGAGGATTTCTCCGTGGCGGATACAGGAGAAAAGGGGCTGGTGCAGGTGGCCAGCGTGCTGCCCCGCAGCTATCCCGGCCACATCCTGCTGACTGAGGACGAAGGCCGCGTTCTGGGCGAGGACGACTGCCCCTGCGGCCGCAAGGGCAAGTATTTTGAAATTCTGGGGCGCATTCAGCGCGCCGAGGTTCGGGGGTGCAGCGATACCTATGAGCAACGCCGTTGAACGTCTTTGCGGACGGGAGCCGGAGCAGGGGCTTCGTCCGCTGCGGCCCTTTGCGCCGGAGGCGCTGGACTTTCTGTCAGCCCTGTCCGCCACCCTGCTGAAGGACCGGGAGGCGAAGGCCTACCCGGATGTGATCACCTTTGCTTATTTCTGCCGCAAGGCCCATCTGGCCCGGCTGGAAGAGGAATACGCCGGGCGGCTGGACGGACGGCTTGGCCGGGGTGTGGTGTTCCATATCGCGCCCAGCAATGTGCCCATCAATTTTGCCTATTCGCTGACGGCGGCGTTGCTCAGCGGCAACGGCAGCATCGTCAAGGCTTCCAGCCGGGATTTTCTCCAGACCCGCATCGTCTGCCGGGCCATGGAAAAGCTGCTGACGGAGGATTTCGCGCCGCTGGCCCCCTATGTCTGCGTCGTAACCTATCCCCGGGAAGCGCAGGAAGTGACGGAAGCGTTCAGCGCCCGCTGCGACGCCCGGGTCATCTGGGGCGGCGACGAAACGGTGCGCCGGGTGCGGGAAGCGGCCCTGCCGCCCCGAGCCGTGGAGGTGGCCTTCGCCGACCGCTACAGCCTGCTGTGCATCCGCCCCGAGGCGGTAACAGCTCTTTCGGAGGAAGTGCTGGAACGGCTGGCAAAGGATTTCTATAACGACACCTATCTGACCGACCAGAACGCCTGCACCTCTCCCCGGCTGATCTATTGGGTGGGAGAGGGAGACAGCCTGGAAGCGTCGGAACGCTTTTTCCGCGCGATGGGCGCTTATGCCCGGCAGCGTTACGAGCTGCCCGCCGTGACGGCGGTGGACAAGCTGACCGCCGCCTGCCGTGCCGCCATGAAGCTGGAAGGCGCGGAGATCGTCCCCGACCCCGACAACTGGGTCACACGGGTGCGGGTAAAGGCGCTTTGCCCCGAGCTGTACGAGCTTCGAAGCCCGGGCGGGTTCTTTCTGGAATACGCCGCGCCCACGCTGGACGCGCTGGGGGATTTCGTTACGCCCCGGGTGCAGACGCTAAGCTATCTGGGCCTTTCACCGGAGGAGCTGAGCCGCTTCGTGCTGGAAAACGGCCTGACCGGCGTTGACCGCATCGTGCCCGTGGGCCACACCATGGATTTTGCCCTGACCTGGGACGGCTACGACCTGATCCAGACCCTGTCCCGGAAGATCAGCGCTCTGTAAGCAGCGCAAGAAACGAGGAATTCTGCCGATGAACAAGCCTATGCTTTCCTTCGTCATTCCCTGCTACCGTTCCGAGCATACCATCGGCGCGGTGGTGAAGGAGCTGACGGACACCCTTTCCACCCGGTCCGAATACGAATATGAGATCGTGCTGGTCAACGACGGCAGCCCGGACAACACGGCGGGCGCGCTGGAAGCGCTGTCGCGGGAGGTGCCCCGGGTGGTGTTTGTGGATCTGAGCCGCAATTTCGGCCAGCACAGCGCGCTGATGGCGGGCTTTCATCAGGTAAAGGGCGATATCGTCATCTGTCTGGACGACGACGGCCAGACCCCGGCCTGCGAATGCTTCAAGCTGATCGACAAGGTGGAGGAAGGCTACGACATCGTATTTGCCGAGTACCCGGAGCGCCGCCAGAACTGGTTCCGCAATCTGGGCAGCCGGTTCAACGCCGCCTGCAACCATTTCTTCTTCGGTCAGCCCCGGGAGCTGAAGGCCAACAGCTACTATGCCTGCCGCCGCTTTGTGGTGGATGCGGCGCTGCAATACCCCAATCCGTTCCCGTATGTGACCGGGCTTTTATTCCAGAGCGTCAGCCGCTACTGCAACGTGCCCGTGAACCATCGGGCCCGGATGGAAGGCCGCAGCGGCTACAGCCTGAAAAAGCTGGTGAGCCTGTGGTTCAACGGCGTCACGTCCTTTTCCATCAAGCCTCTGCGCTTTGCCACCTATTTCGGTTTTTTCGTGGCGGCTTTCGGGTTTATTTTCGCGCTGGTGACCATCATCCGCAAGCTGGTGAACCCGGCCATGCAGGCGGGATGGGCCAGCACCATTTCCCTGATTCTGTTCATGGGCGGGGTCATCGTACTGCTCATCGGGCTGGTCGGGGAGTATATCGGACGCATTTATCTCAGCATCAACCGCTATCCGCAGTTTGTGGTGCGGCGAGTGATGCACGGCGGGGAGGAAGCAAAGCATGAAGACGACGCACGCAGTCTGGGAGCGTGAAAATATCGGCGTGGACGCGTGGGAAATCGCGCTGGACGCGCAGGACACCATCGAAGCGCTGGCGGAGGAAGAAAAGCGCATCATCGCCGAGGGCGCGGAGTACATCGTTCTCAAAAGCCCGGTCAACTGCCCCAAGCTGCTTTTCGGGCTGCCGGAGCTGGGGTATACCTATGTGGAAACGGTCTTTCATGTGGAGATCCGCCGGAAGGACTACCACATGCCGGACATCATCGCCCGGTTTGACCGGGGGCTGACCGTGGCGGAGCGTACCGACCCGGACAATCAGGCCCGCATCGACCGCATCATCCGCAGCGGCATTTTCATCAGCGACCGGGTTTCCATCGACCCCGCCTTTTCCGTTTCATTGGGCGGCCGGCGCTACGCCAACTGGCTCCGCTCCATGGTGGAAAAGGGCGGGCGGCTGTACGAGGTGCTGCAGGGCGAAAAGCCCATCGGGTTCTTCGTCATCTGCCGCAAGGACGCGGACACCGTGGACCCGGTGCTCATGGCCATGTACGACCAGCAGAACGACCGGGGGCTGGGCGCGCTTCTGCACAAAAAGACGCTGGATACCTGCTTCACCCACGAGTGCAAGCGGCTGACCAGCACTATCGTTTCCAACAATTCCAAGGTGCTCCGGGTATACGTCAACGCGGGCGCCACCATTTCCGATACGCTGTATACTTACGTCAAGCACGTAAAACGCTGAAGAGTGCCAGGGCGTAGGGGAGGAATCCGATGCTTACCTATATCACCAACGAATGCATGCCGCTGGAAAAAATGCTGGCCCGGGTGCAGAAGCAGCACCCCGGAGACAGCTATCTTCTGGTGGAGAAAGCGTATAAGTTCGCGGAGCAGGCCCATGCAGGGCAGGTGCGCAAAAGCGGCGAGCCCTACTTCATTCACCCGGTATCCGTGGCCAGCATCCTGACCGATCTGATGATCGACGCGCCCACCATTGCCGCCGGTTTCCTGCACGATACCGTGGAGGACTGCCCCGGCATTACGCTGGACACCATCCGGCAGGAGTTCGGCGACGAAGTGGCTCAGCTGGTGGACGGCGTGACCAAGCTGGACAAGCTGGATTTCACCAACCGGGAGGAACAGAAGGCCGAAAGCCTGCGCAAGATGATCCTGGCCATGTCCAAGGACATCCGGGTGGTGGTGATCAAGCTGGCCGACCGGCTGCACAACATGCGCACCCTGCGCTTTCAGCCGGAGGACCGGCAGAAGGCCATCGCGCACGAAACGCTGGATATTTACGCGCCGCTGGCGCACCGGCTGGGCATCAATTCCGTCAAGTCCGAGCTGGAGGATTTGAGCTTCAAGTATATCGACCCCGCAGCCTTTCACGAAATCGCCCAGAAGGTGGGCCAGCGCCGGGTGGAGCGGGAGGAAAGCATCCGCCGGGTGATTTCCGAGCTGTCCGAAAAGCTGGACGAGCAGCACATTCATTACGAGATGGACGGTCGGCCCAAGCATCTTTATTCCATTTACAAGAAGATGCACGATCAGGGCAAGACCTTCGACCAGATCTACGACCTGATCGCCGTGCGGGTGCTGGTGGACACGGTGCAGGACTGCTACACGGTGCTGGGCATCGTTCACACCCTATGGAATCAGATTCCGGGCCGGTTCAAGGACTACATCAGCGTGCCCAAGGGAAACATGTATCAAAGTCTGCACACCACGGTCATCGGCGGCCGGAGGATGCCCTTTCCCTTTGAAATCCAGATTCGCACCTGGGAGATGCACCGCATCGCCGAATACGGCGTGGCCGCCCACTGGCGCTACAAGGAGGGCGGCGGCACCGAGGGCGATATGGATTCCAAGCTCTACTGGCTGCGCCAGATTCTGGACTGGCAGGGGGACACCCGGGACAGCCAGGAGTTTATCGACTCGCTCAAGACCGATCTTTTCAGCGAGGAAGTGCTGATCTTTACCCCCAAGGGCGACGTGGTGTCCATGCAGCGGGGCGCCACGCCCATCGACTTTGCCTACCGCATTCATTCCGGCGTGGGCAACCACTGCGTGGGCGCGAAGATCAACGGGCGCATCGTGACGCTGGACACGGAGCTGCAGACCGGCGACCGGGTGGAAATCATCACCAACGCCGCCTCCAAGGGCCCCAGCATGGACTGGCTCAAGATGGCCAAGACCCAGCAGGCCAAGGCGAAGATCCGTCAGTTTTTCAAGAAGGAGCTGCGGGGCGAGAACGTCGTCCGGGGCCGGGACATGCTGGAAAAAGAAGCCAGGCGCCGGGGCGTGGACTGGTACTCGCTGACGAAGCCGGAATATTACGATGGCATTCTCAAGCGCTACGCCTTCTCCGAGCTGGACGACATTTACGGTGCGGTGGGCTACGGCGGGATCGCCAGCGCCTATGTAGTCAGCCGTCTTCTGGAAGAGCAGCGCAAGTCCGAGACGCAGGCGTTGCCCAAGGTACAGGAGGTCAGCCGGGAGGAAGTCCAGAAGCAGCTGGGCAAGCCCACCCACGGCGTTTACGTCAAGGGCGAAAGCGGGATGCTGGTGCGTTTTGCCCGCTGCTGCAATCCGGTGCCCGGCGACGAGATCGTCGGCTACGTGACCCGGGGCCGGGGCGTGACCGTCCACAAGGCGGACTGCACCAACGTATCCGCCAGCGAGCAGGAGCGCATGGTGGAGGTCAGCTGGGCGGAGACGGGCACGGGGGCCGCGTTCAATGCGTCGGTACACATCATTGCCTACGATCACGTCAGCCTGTTGGGCGAGCTGGCCATGTGCATCGGCAACATGGACATTCCCATTGTGGCGGTTTCCGCCAAGCGGGACGAGAAGAAAAAGACCAGCGTCATCACCATGGTGGTACAGGTCAAAGGGCTGGAGCAGGTAGACCGGATGTTCAAGCAGCTTCGCAAGCGCAGCGACATCATCGAAGTCTACCGCGCCGGAGGTTAAGCAGGGGTAGTACCCCTGCACCCCACACCGCGCCCATAGGGCGCGGAGCTGCTTGAGGGAAAGAAAGTTGGCCGGGGTTTTACCGCCGCTCGGCGACAGGCCTCGCGGCTCGCGGGTTTGGTATAGTTCCCTGCCGGTTGGCTTTGCTTGGCAGAACGAAAGAAAGAGCTGCTGCATTGTAATTAGAGAATCTTTTTCTGTGCGAAGCACAGAAAAGAGTGGGATTGCAAAGGGCAGCGCCCTTTGCTGCGGGGCATGGGGGCGCACAGCCCCCAACGTCCCCCATCCCGAAAGGAGAAGAGCCATGCGCTGCGTGGTGCAGAGAGTAACGGAAGCGGCCGTTCGGATTGACGGCGAAGTCGTGGGGCAGGCGGGCAAAGGGCTCCTTTTGCTGATCGGCGTGGAAGTGGGCGATAAGGACGAGGATCTGGATTATATTGCCCGCAAGGTGCCGAACCTGCGGATTTTTGAGGATGAGAACGGCAAAATGAACCGTTCCCTGCTGGACGTGGGCGGGGACATTCTGGCGGTGAGCCAGTTTACCCTGCTGGGCGATGCCCGGGGCGGACGGCGGCCCAGCTTTATCACGGCGGCCCGGCCCGAGGTTGCAGACCCGATGTACGAGGCGCTGGTGGAACGCTGGCGCAGCGAGGGCGTCCATGTGGAAACGGGCCGTTTCGGGGCGGAGATGAAGGTCAGTCTGGTGAACGACGGGCCGGTCACGATTCTGCTGGATTCCCGGAAAATCCTGTAATACTGCCATATTTCATACTGCAATAGAGAAGGAACGCGGTTTTTGCGCGTCCGAAGGAGAAAGAAATGCCCAAGGTACAGATGGAACGGCTGACGGTGGGGGACATTGACGAAAACTGCTATCTGGCGGTCAATTCGGAAACGAACGAGCTGCTGGTGATCGATCCGGGGGCGGAGGCCGAGCGGATCTTCGCCGCCATCGGCGAGCGCAAGCCCCGGGCGGTGCTGCTGACCCACGGGCATTTCGACCACATCGGCGCGGTGGACGCGGTTTGCGAAAAGTACGGCATTCCCGTTTACATCCACGAAGCGGACGCGCCCAAGCTGACGGATATGGAAGCCAACACGGGCAAGGGCTTCGGCTATCCCGTTACCGTGAGGACGATTCCCCGGCTGCTTCACGACGACGAGGAGCTGAATCTGGCCGGGATCGGCCTGAAGGTGCTGCACACGCCGGGCCACAGCAAGGGAAGCGTCTGCTACCTGCTGGAGGGAAATCAGGGCATCCTGACGGGAGACACGCTGTTCCAGGGCGGCTATGGCCGCTATGACTTTGCGGACGGCAATTTTCATGAATTGAAGGAAAGCCTGCGGACGCTGTTCCATCTGACGCCCCAGATGCCTGCCTGGCCGGGGCATGGAGAAGCGACCGTCGCCGGACGGAATCGGGAGGAACACGCATGAAGGACGCGGGGCAGGTGATTCTTACCACGCCGCTGGAAGGGCTGGCCAACGAGCTTTGCGAGGTCGTGAAGCTGTTTTACCGAATCGACGGTTTTTTCGTGAATCCGGATGCCGCCGAAGGGGAGAAGCCCGCGGAGGGGTCTTCTCTTGTGATCCGGCACCGTTTTGAACGCACGGGCATGGAATGCCGGTGCGTCTTTGCCATCGGCGAAGAGCGGCAGGAGAAAAGCCTGCTGCTGCCCACGGTGGAGCCGGAACGGCAGGAGCTGATCGAAAAGCGGTTCATCAAACGGATGTGCAAAGTCACACTGTACGAGCTGCTTAAACGGCTGACGGGTCAGCAGCCGCCGTGGGGCTCCCTGACGGGCATCCGCCCCACCCGGCTGATTTACGAGGGACTGGCGGATGGGCTGACCATGGACGAGGCCTGCGCCCGAGTGGAGCAGACCTTTGACGTGCAGCCGGAAAAGGTGGCGCTTCTGCGGGAGATTGTGGAGGTGCAGCGCACGCTGCCTGAACCCGGCCCGGAGGAGGCCGACCTGTACGTTTCCATTCCCTTCTGCCGCACCCGCTGCGCCTATTGTTCCTTCCCCGGCGAGGCCGTGGGCAAGGGCAGGCTGATCCCGCCCTATCTGGACGCGCTCCTGTGGGAGCTGGAAGAGGCGGAAAGGCTGTTCCGTCAGGCGAAGCTGGGGCTGCGGGCGGTGTACGTGGGCGGCGGAACGCCTACCGCGCTGGCAGAGCCGGACTTCGCCCGCCTGATGGACCGGGTAATGGAGCTGTTCCCCAACGCCCGGGAGTACACCGTGGAGGCGGGACGGCCCGACACCATCACCCGGGGAAAGCTGGAGACCCTGAAGCGGCTGGGGGTGCGGCGCATCAGCATCAATCCCCAGACCATGAACGACGAGACCCTGCGCCGCATCGGCCGGGATCATACGTCCGCCCAGACGGAAAGCACCTTCCTGCTGGCCCGGGAACTGGGCTTCGAGGACATCAACATGGATGTGATTACGGGCCTTCCCGGCGAGGAAATGCCCCAGTTTGAGCACACCATGGACGAGATCCGCCGCCTGGCGCCGGACAGCCTGACGGTCCACACGCTGGCCATCAAGCGCTCCAGCCGTCTCAATCTGGAAAAGTACCCTCTGCCCGACGGCGACCTGACCGCCCGGATGGTGCGGCTGGGCGGCGAAACGGCCCGGGCGCTGGGCATGAAGCCCTATTATCTCTACCGGCAGAAATACATGGCGGGCCAGCAGCAGAACGTGGGCTACGCCACGGCAGGCAACGCCTGCCTGTACAATATCGACATGATGGAGGAGACCGGCTCGGTCATCGCCGTAGGGGCGGGGGCCATCTCCAAGCGGGTCTTCCCGGACCGGGAGCTGCGCATTGAGCGGGCTCCCAACGTCACCAATGTTTCAGTCTATATCGACCGCGTTGAAGAAATGGCGCGGCGAAAGGAGCGTTTATTTCAGTCATAAGGAGGAAAACCCATGAGCCGGAACATTCTTGTCGCTTTGGATCAGGGAACCACGTCGAGCCGGGCCATCGTCTTTGACGAAGCCGGACGTATTCTGGCTTCCCACGCCATCGAGTTCAAGCAGCACTATCCCCAGCCGGGCTGGGTGGAGCACGATCCCGAGGACATCCTGAACACCCAGATTACCGCGCTGCAAAAGGCCGTGGAACTGAGCGGCGTGGAGGTGCAGGACATCGCCGCCATCGGGATCACCAATCAGCGGGAAACCACCCTTCTGTGGGAAAAGGACACGGGCCGCTGCGTCCACAACGCCATCGTGTGGCAGTGCCGCCGCACCGCCCCCTATGTGGAAAGGCTGGTGCGGGAGGGCAAGGCCGACATGATCCGCCAGAAGACCGGTCTGGTGCCCGACGCCTACTTCAGCGGCACCAAGCTGGCCTATCTGCTGGACACGCTGAACCTGCACGAGCGGGCGGAACGGGGCGAGCTGTGCTTCGGCACGGTGGACAGCTTCCTGTGCTGGAATCTGGTGGAGGGCCGTCCCCATGTGACCGACGCCACCAACGCCGGGCGCACCATGCTGTTCAACATCCATACCCAAAGCTGGGACGACGAACTGCTTTCCATGCTGAACATTCCCCGGGCCGTGCTGCCCGAAGTGGTGGACAGCGCTCATGTGGTGGGCAACCTGCGCCCGGAGATTCTGGGCCGCCCCATTCCCGTGGCGGCCATGGCGGGCGACCAGCACGCGGCGCTGTTCGGACAGGGCTGCTTTACGCCGGGCATGGTGAAAAACACCTACGGCACCGGCTGCTTCATGCTGATGAACACCGGCGAAAACCCGGTGGAAAGCCGCAACGGCCTGCTGACCACCATGGCGTGGCGGCTGAACGGCAAGCCCACCTATGCGCTGGAGGGCAGCGTTTTTATGGGCGGGGCCACGGTGCAGTGGCTCCGGGATGAAATGAAGCTGATCTCCTCGGCCGCCGAGAGCGAGCAGATCGCTCAGAGCGTGCCGGATACAGCCGGGGTTTTTCTGGTGCCCGCCTTTACCGGACTGGGCGCGCCCTACTGGGATATGTACAGCCGGGGCACCATCGTGGGCATGACCCGGGGCACGGGCCGGGCCCATATCGTGCGGGCCGCGCTGGAAGCCATCTGCTACCAGAGCCACGACCTGTACAGCGCCATGGTGGCCGACCGGGGCGGCGAGAAGCCCGTTCAGATGAACGTGGACGGCGGCGCCAGCGCCAACGGCTTCATGATGCAGTTCCAGTCGGATATTCTGGGCATCCCCGTGGTGCGGCCCGTGGTGCTGGAGACCACGGCGCTGGGCGCGGCCCTGCTGGCGGGCATCGGCGTCGGCCTATACGCCAGCAAGGAAGAGGCCGCCTCCATGGTGAAGCCTGACCTGACCTTCCTGCCCCAGATGGACGATCATAATCGGGATCTGGCTCTGTACGGCTGGCATCGGGCCGTGGAGCGGGCCAAGAATTGGGTGGAAGTTCGATAAAGGTTGATTAGAAAGAAGCGCTGCCGGTGATTTTACCGGCAGCGCTTCTTGCCCCCATCCGAATCCTTCAGGAAAGCAGCGCTGCATCCAGCGGTTCGGCCTCTCGGGCCCAATCCGGCCAGCCGGAGCGGCGGGAGGCGGGGCAGGCCCAGCGGACGGCGTTGAGCAGGATGCGCCGCACCTCGGGCTGGTAATAGACAGGGTAGGTTTCATGACCGGCGGAAAAATAGAATACCCGGCCCTGACCGCGATACCAGCAGCAGCCGCTGCGAAGCACCTCGCCGCCCTGAGCGGTGGTGAGAAACACCTGCTCGTCCGGCTGAGGAATTTCGAAATATTCCCCGTAGGTTTCGTCCTGAGGGATGACAAAAAATTCACCGTTTAATCCGGCGGCGATGGGATGGGCGGGAGCGACCAGCCAGACCCGCTGCCATTCGTCATTTTCCCTCCAGCGAAGAATCTGGGTACGGGTGCCCATCAGCCGGGAAAAGATTTTGCTTGCGTGGGAAGAATGGAGCAGCACAAGCCCCATGCCTTCCAGCACCCGGCGCTGAAGCGCGTCCACCCGCTCGTCGGGAATCTCCCGCCAGTGCTTGTGGCTGAAATAGACAACCACGTCCGCCCAATTCAGCAGCTCGTCGGAAAGGCCGAAATCCGGATCCTGCATCACGGCGGTGCGGACGCAGCAGTCCGGCTCCTGCCGGAAAAGCTGGGCCAGAGCGCCGTGGATTCCTTCGGGATACAGGCGCTTTTCGGCTTCCACCGCCTCTGGCAGGGGCTTGTTTTCGTACCAGCAGAGAAGGTTCACAGCTGCTCCACCTCCACCCAGCGCCGCTCCTTCGACGAGCGGACGCAGGCTTCCACAAAGGCCATGCCCCGGAAACCGTCCTCAAAGGAGGCGTAGGGCTGGGCCTCTGTGCGCCAGCTGCCGCTGGCAATGGAACGATAGAATGCGTCCACGGCGTTGCGCAGCGCGTCCGCCCAGCCCATCACGTGTCCCATGGGAAGCGTGACGAAGGGCCGGACTTCCGGCTGGCAGGCGCGGGCGTTCATATACATTGTGGTGCTGCCGATGCCTTTTTCGCCGATGCGAAGCCGGTCCGGCTCTTCCTGCCGCCATTCCATGGAGTAGGTCTCGCAGTCCACCGTCAGGCGCAGATCGTTTTTGTGTCCGTTGGAGGCTTTGCTGGTCAAAAGCTGGCCGGGAGTACCGTCTGCAAAGCGCAGCAGGATCATGCCGGTGTCCTCGGTCGCCATGGGATGCTCCGCGCCGTCAGCCCCCCTGCGGACGGGATAGTGGATCGTCAGCTCCGCCATGACCTCCGTCACCGGCTGCCCCAGCACGGCGCAGGCTGTGTCCACCCAATGAATGCCGATATCGTTGATGCAGCGGGCAATGCCGGTATTTTCCATCTTGAGATTCCAGTCCGTTTCTTGGGAGGCGCTTTCCTGCAGGTAGCGGCCCCAGAGCATCAGGGGACGGCCCGGCAGGCCTTTGATAAGGCGGGCCTTCATTTCCTGCACGGCGGCGTTGAGCCGGTACTGGTGGTTCAGCCCCAGCGCCACGGGATGCTCCTTCGCCAGCGAGATCAGGCGGCGGGCTCCCGCCGCGCTCTGGGCCAGCGGTTTTTCGGCATAGATGTGCTTTCCGGCCAGAATGGCGGCTTCATTGATGGTTTCGTGCAGAAAATGGGGCGTGCAGTTATGGATGGAGTGTACCTCCGGGTCGGCGATCATCTGCCGCCAGTCGGTATAGACCTTCTCCACATGGTAGCGTTCCGCCGCGGCCCGCGCCGCCGCCTCGTCCGCGTCGCAGACGGCGTATAGCCGCGCGTCCGGCGTCCGGCAGATGGCGTCCATGTGCTGGGGGCCGATAAAGCCCAGTCCGATTACTCCGGCGTTGATTCGGCTCATCAGAGCATCCCTCCGAATAAATGTATTTTATGCCGTATATTTTACCGGAAATGCCCTCGAATGAACATATAGAAAAATCAAGGATTTCTTTCGTTTCGGCCTGTTTTTTGACGCGCGGAGCCGCTCAAAGCGCCGGAAGAAGCACACTCAGCGCCGAAGGACGCCGCGATTCGGCGAAAAAAACGGATCCGCCGCCCCGCCTCGGAAAAATTATGATTTTGATATACAAATGTATGGATTTTCGCTATTGTTCAAATCAACGAAAAGTCCTACAATAAAACTACCATCCCAATACATATGAAAGAGGGCTTTGCCATGTTGAATTACCACGTAAAAATCGGTCTGGCGCCCATGCGCCGCGACGTCACTCCCCGTCCCGGCATCTTTAACTGGGAAAAAGCTGAAGAGCGCGGCCGCGCAGCCGTGGAATATATCGAGAAGCACTTTGCTTCCGAAAACGTCAGCTTTGTCGATCTCAAGGGCATCAATCCCGTGGATGTGATGTACTGCGAAGCGGACGCGGAAAAGGTGATCGAGCGGTTCAATCAGGAAAAGGTGGACGCGGTGTTCATCATCAACTCCAACTTCGGCAATGAAGAGATCGCGGCGCAGGTAGCCCGGGGCGTGGGCAAGCCCGTCTGCATCTGGGCACCCGTCGATACCAGCTTCCTGCCGGACGGCACCCGCTACACCGACAGCCAGTGCGGCCTGTTCGGCGTCAGCCGCCAGCTGCAGCGGTTCCACATTCCCTTCAGCTATATCGAGACCTGCGCCGTGGAAAGCGACACCTTCGCCGAGGGCTTCCGGAAGTTCGCTTCCGTCAGCTGCATGGTGAAAAACTTCACCGGCATGCGCATCGCTCAGGTGGGCATGCGGCCCAAGCCCTTCTGCTCCGTGATCTTCAACGAGGGCGAGCTGATGGAGAAGTTCGGCCTGCAGATCGTGCCGGTCAATCTGGCTGTCATCATTGACAAGTACAACAAGATTCTGGCGGAAAACGACGCCGAGCTGGAAGAAGGCGCGAAGCTGCTGCTGTCCCGCTACGAAATGGACGACCTGACTCCGCCGCTGCTCAAGAAGGTGTACGCCTTCGTGCTGCTGTACCAGTGGGTCTTTGAGACCTACAACGTGCAGGCGGTATCCGCCGAGTGCTGGACGGCCATGCAGCTGGGCGTGGGCGCGATGCCCTGCACGGCTTACAGCGTGCTGGCCGACATGGGCTATATCATCTCCTGCGAGAGCGACCTGCACGGCGCGATCTCGATGGCGCTTTTGTCCGCCGCCTCCATGGGCAAGAAGATCCCCTTCTTCGGCGAGTTCACCGTGCGTCATCCCGAGGATCCCAACGCCGAGCTGCTCTGGCACTGCGGCCCCTTCGCCTACAGCCTGAAGAAGGACGGCTGCCCCTGCAAGAACGTGAACATGCGCCAGTGGTTCCAGGTCAAGGACGGCCAGTACACCGTCTGCCGCTTCGATCAGGACAACGGCAACTACAGCCTGCTGGCCGGCACCTGTGAAAGCACGGAAGGCCCCTACACCTTCGGCACCTACCTGTGGGCCAAGTTCAAGAACCTGAGCGCCTGGGAGCGGAAGCTGATCGAAGGCCCCTATATCCACCATATGGCGGAAATCGAGGGCGACTATACCGAGGAACTGCGCGAATTCACCAAGTACGTCAAGAACGTCACGCTGGATACCGTTCAGGAATAAGCCCTGTCCGGACTGCATACGGGGGCAGGAGGCCCGTCCTCCTGCCGTCCCCCTGACGTTGAAAAAATAGAAGGAGGAACTCCATCCATGCTTACCGATATGAAGACCCTTTTGGATATTGCCGAGGAAAAAGGCTGCGCGATCCCCGCGTTCAACGTGTACAATGCCGAAACCGCGCTGGGCGCGATCTTCGCTGCGGAAGAAGCCAACAGCTGCGTGATCCTGCAGATGTACAGCCGCCTGTTCTCCAATTTTGAGGCCCAGTTCATGGCTCCCTCCATTCTGGAAGCGGCCCGCAATGCCAAGGTGAAGGTGGCCTTCCATCTGGATCACGGCGCGAACGACGAAGTGATTACCAAGGCGCTGCGCTGGGGCTGCACCGGCGTGATGCGGGACGCCAGCACCTCTCCCTTTGAAGAGAACGTGGCCATCCTGAAGAACGTGGTGGAGCGCGCCCATGCCGTGGGTGTGAGCGTGGAAGGCGAACTGGGCCATATCGGCGTAGCCAAGGACGGCGTCAGCACCGAGTACACCAAGGTGGACGAGGCCAAGAAGTTTGTGGACGAGACCGGCGTGGACGCGCTGGCCATTATGGTGGGCACCGCTCACGGCCACTACAAGCAGGCTCCCGTGCTGGCCATTGACCGCATCGCGGAAATTCACGCGGCTACCAAGGCGGCGCTGGTGCTGCACGGCGGCAGCGGCGTGCCGGACGATCAGATTCAGGCTGCCGTGAAGGCCGGTATCCGCAAGATCAACTTCGGCACCGACGTGTGCTGCGCGTTCCTGGACGAAGTCCGCCGCACCAGCCCCGATCTGCTGGCCGTGGACCTGTTCATGAAGGAGCCCATCCAGAACGTGAAGCGTTTCTGCCTGAGCAAGATCGAGCTGCTGGGAGCGGTGGGCTGCAATGAGTAACGCTTATCCCGAAATTATTGGCATTGGCTCCACGGTCTACGACACCCTGATGGTGGTGGATCGCTATCCCACCGAGGATACCAAGCTGGAAGACCTAGAAACCAAGGTGCAGGGCGGAGGCCCCTGCGCCACGGCGCTGGTGGCGGCCCAAAAGCTGGGCGTGAGCGCGGCGTACATGGGCACCATCGGCGACGATCCCTTTGGCCGTTTTATGCTGGAGGATCTGGAGCACTGGGGCGTCAGCACCGAATATGTGCGCAGGGTTCCCGGCTGCGTCAGCTTCCACGCGGTGGTGCTGCTGAATCAGTCCAACGCCAGCCGCACCTGCGTCTGGTCCAAGGGCACCGTGCCCCCGCCGGAGGAAAGCGACCTGAACTGGGAAGCCCTGAAGCATGCCAAGGTGCTGCATCTGGACGGCCATATGCTGAACGCCGCCATCGCCGCGGCCCAAAAGTGCCGGGAATACGGTGTGAAGGTCAGCCATGACGCGGGCGGCACCTATCCGGGCGTGGAAAATTTGATGCCCTATGTGGATTATCTGATTCCCTCCGAAGAATTCGCCCTCAAGATGACCGGCGAAAAGTCCGCCGAGGAAGCGGCGCAGAAGCTGTACATGACCTACCAGCCGGAGGTGCTGGTGCTGACCCAGGGCAGCCGGGGCGGCGTCCTGCTGGATGAAAAGGGCATGCGGCGCTATGACTGCTACAAGGTGGAAGTCAAGGATTCCAACGGCTGCGGCGACACCTTCCACGGCGCGTTCGTGGCCGCCAAGATCAAGGGAATGACCAACGATCAGGCCTGCAAGTACGCCAGCGCGGCGGCGGCTATCAAATGCACCCGCTTAGGTGCGCGTTACGGCATGGCCAACGACGAGGAATGCCGCGCATTCCTTCAGGAAAGGGGCGTTACGCTGTGAGCATCGTTACCTTGAAGAATGAAGAACTGACCGTGAAGATTTCCACGCTGGGCGCGGAGATCCAGTCCATTGAGGACAAAAACGGGGTGGAGCGCCTCTGGCAGGGCGATCCCGCCATCTGGAAGGGCCGCGCGCCCATTCTGTTCCCCGTGGCCGGAGGCTTTAAGGACGACGGCTACGAGCTGGACGGCCAGTGGTACGGCATGCCCAAGCATGGCTTTGCCAAGACGGAGGAGTGGGCGGTGGAAAGCGCCGACGAGGAGGAAGCGACCTTCCTTCTGACGGCGCAGAAGCCAGGCTTCCCCTTTCGGTATGAGTTCCGGGCCGTGTTCAGCCTGGAAGCGAACCAGCTGGAAGTGAATTATGTGGTCAAGAATCTGGACGACCGCACCTTCTACTTCAGCGTGGGCGCGCACGAAGCCTATGCCTGCCCGGGAAAGATCGAGGATTATTATCTGGTCTTTGACGAGAAGGAAAATCTGGACTGCTATCCGCTGGACGGCAATCTGATCAAGCATGAGACCATCGACATGGGCCGGGATACCGACACGCTGGCGCTGTCCTACAGCCTGCTGGATCACGACGCGCTGGTGTTCCGCAACCTGAACTCCACCGGCGTGGCCCTGTGCTGCCGCAACAATGAGCGCAAGGTGCATGTGGAATTCGAGGGCAACCCCACCATCATGTTCTGGCATCATCCCGACGGACAGTATCTGTGCATCGAACCGTGGAACAACAGCCCGGACTTTGTGGACGCGCCTCACGACATCGCCAAAAAGCCCAACTTCATCTGCCTGAAGCCGGGCCGCGAGGCCAACCGCAGCCATACCATCACCATTCTGTAAACGGCGATCCGCCAAGGAGGAAAGACCATGGCAACTTTGGAACAGCTTCGGAAACGGAACCCTGAACTGCCCTTCCACTCGGTACTGGATCCTGAATTCCGCGCCTTTGGCCAGGTGATCGATTTTGACGCTTCCAGCCTGATCGAGGCCTGCGAAAAGGCCGCTGTGATGCCGGAAAGCGGCAGCTGCTATGTGCCCGACATGCCCGAATTGGAAGCCCTGCCCGTCTTCGCGGAGGTGAAGCACACCCTGCGGGGCGAGGGCAGCTGCCAGATCGGCTGCTGCTGGGGCTACAACACGCAGCTGAACTGTCTGGAATATCACCGCGCCAGCGAGCACAACGTGGCCGTGACCGATCTGGTGCTGCTGCTGGGCCGCCAGCAGGACATGGAAGGCTTTGACCTGCCCGCGGGCAAGGTGGAGGCGTTCTTCGTGCCCAAGGGAACGACCATTGAGGTTTACGCCACCAGCCTGCATTTCTGCCCCTGTCAGGTTTCCGACGAGGGCTTTTGCTCCATCGTGGTTCTGCCCCGGGGCACCAATCATCCCCTGACGCAGGAAAAGCCCCAGGGCGGCGACGGCCGTCTGCTGTGGGCGCAGGACAAGTGGCTCATCGCCCATCCCGATAACAAGAGTGTGGTGGAGCGCGGCGCTTATCCGGGCCTGCACGGCGAGAATTTTGACATCAAGTACTGATAAAGGAGAATCACCATGGAACGCAAAGCCTTTATGTGCGATATGATCCGCACGGAGCTGGAGGACATCGTAGGCGTGGAGAACGTCTCCACCAAGGACAGCGACCGCGCTACCTACGGCGTGGACTATTTCTGGATCGGCCGTATGTGGGTGGATCACGGCCTGACCCCGCCCATGCCCGACATCATCGTCCGCCCCGGCTGCACCGAGGAAGTCTCCAAGATCCTGAAGATCGCCAATTATTATAAGATCCCCGTGAACATCTGGGGCGGCGGCTCCGGCTCTCAGGGCGGCGCGCTGCCCATGGCGGGCGGCATCATGATGGACATGAAGCGCATGAGCCATCTGATCGAGATCGATGAGGTCAGCCGCACCATCACCGCCGAGGCCGGCATGATCTTCCAGCAACTGGAATGGTATGCCAACGAGCGCGGCTATTCCTGCCAGCACATCCCCTCCTGCCTGACCTGCGGCACCATCGGCGGCGCTCTGGGCCATCGCGGCATCGGCATTATGTCCAGCAAGTACGGCAAGATCGACGACATGTGCATCTCCATGGAAGTGGTTCTGCCCAACGGCGATATTATCAACACCCTGCCCGTGCCCAAGCACGCGGCCGGTCCCGACCTGAACGAAATCTTCATCGGCTCCGAGGGCACGCTGGGCGTCATCACCAAGGCGACCTTCAAGCTCTTCGAGCAGCCCGAAAGCCGTCAGCACCGTGCGTTCCTGTTCCCGGACATGCACTCCGGCTACATGGCGGGCCGCGACATCATGCAGAAGGTGAAGCCCTCCATCCTGCGGTTCTTCGACGAGGCCGAGACGGTTTCCATCATCAAGAAGATCCTGGGCTTTGAGAAAAAAGGCTGCTTTATGAACGTGACCCTGGAGGGCATGAAGAAGATCGTGGACATCGAGCTGGAGATCGTCGAAGAGATCGCCGCCAAGTGGGGCGCGCAGGATCTGGGCGGCGAGTACGGCGAGAAGTGGTACGAGAACCGCATCACCTTCTTCTATCCCGGCAACATCATGGATATTCCCCAGATGTTCGGCACCATGGACACCGTGGCTACCTATGCCAACATCGAGAAGATCTATCTGGCCATGAAGAAGGTCATCAACGAAAAATTCCCCTATGTGAAGTACATCTCTCACTCCAGCCACTGGTATGAGTGGGGCTGCATGAACTACACCCGTTTCATCGTGGATCCCGCCCATGTGCCTTCCGATCCCGACGAAGCCATCCGTCTGCACAACCAGATCTGGAACGCCGGTGTGCGTGCGGCCATGGAAAACGGCGGCGTCATCAACGACCATCACGGCATCGGCCTGAAGCTGTCCCGCCTGATGAAGGAGCAGTACGGCCCCGCCATGCAGGTCATGGAGAGCCTGAAGAAGGGTCTGGATCCCAACGGCATCATGAACCCCTACAAGCTGGGCCTATAAGCAGGGGTAGTGATCCGCAACCTCAATCGTCGTCTTTGACACTGCCGTGTCAAATCCTCGTTTCGGTTGACGGCTGCCGGTCGCTAACCGCCTGCGGCGGTTGTGTCCACTGGACACCCGCTTCCTCTCGCCGCCCTGCACCCCACACCGCGCCCATAGGGCGCGGGACTTGAGTGGAAAAGAGGGGCGCTTTGGAAACACTCGGCGGAAGGCCTCGTGTTTCCGACGCTTTTGCCGGAAAGGCCGCCGTGGCACGAAGGGTGCCACGGCTCGCGCCGAAGACAAACGAGCCAAGTGAAAGCAGCTTGATTCGTAGTCAGACAGTTCCGTTTGCCGTTCTATTCTTTGCATGATTCTAGTGGCAACCGATAAGGAGAGAGAAACAATGTTTAGCGAGAAATCCAAGAAGAATGCGGATGCGTGCCGCTTTTGCTGGATGTGCCGCCACCTCTGCCCCGTACAGCTGGTGACCGGCAAGGAAACCAATACCCCTCGGGCCAAGGGCCTGCTGGTGAGCATGATTACCCGCGGCATGAAGCTGGAAGCCGACACGGCTGAAACCATGTACGAATGCATGCTGTGCGGCGCCTGCACCAACGACTGCGTGACCGGCTTTGAGCCGCCGGTGTTCATCCGGGAAGGCCGCACCGAGTCCGTGGTGGCCGGTGTTGCGCCCAAGTATGTGATGGATCTCATCGATGTGATCGAGAAGACCGGCAGCATGTACGGCACTTCCGAAAGCAAGGTGAAGACCGATGCGCCCGAGACCGGCGATCTGCTGGTGTGGCTGGGCGAGACGGCCCGTTATTCCACCCCCGAGGTGGCCGAGGCCCTGCTGAAGATCCTGGACAAGGCCGGTGTGAAGTACGCCGTGCTGAAGAACGAGCCTTCCTCCGGCTCCGCGCTGGGCGATCTGATGGGCTTTGTGGAAGACGTGCGCGCTCAGGCCAAGAAGGCCGCCGAAGCCATCAAGGCCTCCGGCGCGAAGAAGGTCGTCGTGCTGGACAGCTATGATGCGGCGCTGTTCCGTCATGAGTACAAGGATTGGGGCATCGAACTGCCGGAAATCGTCACCGCCACTGCCTTTGTGGATGAACTCATCAAGGCCGGCAAGCTGGCCCCGAAGAAGGAAGCCATGGTGGTTTCCTACCACGACGGCAGCCGTCTGGCCCGGGATCTGGACGAGCATCAGCCCGCTCGCGACATCCTGACCGCCATGGGCTGCGACATTCATGAAATGTGGCAGAACCGCCGTCTGGCCAAGTGCTGCGGCAGCGCCGTCGTAGGCCGTTACCTGCCCGAACTGCGGGCCAAGGTAGCTGCGGGCCGCTGGAACGACATCACCCGCACCGACGCGAAGATCATGGTCGCCGCCTGCCCCCAGTCCACCGAAGCGCTCAGCGCCACTGTGCCCGAGGGCTATGAGTACAAGGACCTGTTCGTGATGCTGGCCGAGCGTCTGTAATTGATCCAAGGCGCGGAAAGGATCCTTTCTGTGTTCAGAAGCGGAGAAAAGGGACAAGATTTTTCCTTTGCAGGTCTTTGAGTCCCGCATGGGCAGGAAAAGCCGTTCTGTTTTTCGAATCTTCTGCACAGAAGGGTGCACGTTTCCGCGCCCTTTTCACATGACGTTCCTTCAAGAACAGAACAAAAGGAGAGGATTCCCATGGCTGCCAAATACCTGCACTATACCTATGACCAGCTGAACACCTTCTGCATGGATGCGTTCCAGAAGTTCGGTTTCAGCGAAAGCGAAGCCCGGATCATCAGCGACGTGCTGCTGCTGTCTGACCTGTACGGCATCGAGAGCCACGGCATGCAGCGCTTGGTGCGCTATCACAAGGGCATTGAAAAGGGCATGATCGACGTTCACGCCAAGCCCGAAATCGTCCACGAAACGCCTGTTTCCGCCGTCATCGACGCGCACGACGCCATGGGTCAGCTGGTCAGCCATCAGGCCATGGAGCTGGCTATCGAAAAGGCGAAGAAGACCGGCATGGCCATCGTGTCCGTCCGTAATTCCAACCATTTCGGCATTGCCGGTTACTATGCCAAAATGGCCTGCGATCAGGGCTTGGTCGGCATGGCGATGACCAACAGCGAGGCCATCATGGTGCCCACCTACGCCCGTATGGCCATGATCGGCTCCAACCCCATTGCGCTGGCGGTTCCTGCCGAGCCCTATCCCTTCTTCTTTGACGCTTCCACCACCGTCGTTACCCGCGGCAAGCTGGAAGTATACAACAAAATGGGCAAGCCGCTGCCCGAAGGCTGGGCGCTGGACAAGGACGGTCATCCCTCCAGCGACGCCAAGGACGTGCTGAAGAATATCGTCGCCAAGAACGGCGGCGGCATCATGCCGCTGGGCGGCAATACCGAAACGCTGGGCAGCCACAAGGGCTACGGCTACGGCATGCTGTGCGAAATCTTCTGCTCGGTGTTCTCTCAGGGCACGCCTTCCAGCCACGTGAATGTGGGCACCAAGAGCGGCACCTGCCACGGCTTCATGGCGGTGGATCCCGCCGTTTTCGGCGATCCTGCGGCCATCAAGGAGCATTTCTCCGCCTATCTGCAGGAGCTGCGCGACGCGCCCAAGGCCGACGGCCAGACCCGCATCTACACCCACGGCGAGAAGGAAATCCTCGCCTATGAAGACCGCATGAAGAACGGCATCGACGTGAACATCAACACGGTGGCCGAAATGGCGGACATGGCCAACTATCTGGGCATGGATTCCGAAAAGTATCTGGGCAAGGTGGACGTTTCCGGCCTGGAGTCCAGCTACAAATAATCGGCAGGGGTCAGCGCCCCTCCCGGCCTGCCCGCCCTTTTGGGCGGGCAGGATGCCCCAAGGCAAAACAAACGAGGTGAAACCAATGAAATACCTGTTGGGCGTTGACTTTGGCGGTTCGTCCTCCAAAGCCACGCTGCTGCGCGAGGACGGCGTTGTCGCTGCCACCGCCAGCAGGGAATACCCCACCTATTACCCGGAAAACGGCTGGGCGGAGCAGGATGCGGAGGACAGTTACAACGCTGCCTGCGCTAATATCCGCGAGCTGCTGGAAAAGACCGGCGTCGCGCCAGAGAACGTGGCGGCGCTGGCGCTGGACGCGGCCACCCATACCGCCGTTCTGCTGGGAGAAGACGACAAGCCGGTACGGCGGGCCATTTACTGGACGGATACCCGGGCTTCTGTAGAAGCGGCTCAGTTAAAGAGCGAGATGGGTTCCGCCCTGATGGAGGAATGCTACAACAGCGTATCCAGCCTGTGGACGCTGCCCCAGCTCATGTGGCTGAAAAAGCATGAGCCGGAGACCCTGCGCCGGACGCGCAAGGTGCTGGCGGTGAAGGACTACGTTCGCTACCGCATGACCGGCGATTATGTGACCGACACCATCGAGGCCATGGGCTTCCTGCTGCTGGATGCCCGGAAGAATCAGTGGTCGGAAAAGCTGTGCCAAATGGCCGGGCTCGACGCAAAGCTCATGCCCGCCATCGTGGATCCCATGACCCGGCTGAGCCCGCTGACGGCACAGGCGCAGGCGGATACGGGGCTGACAGCGAAAACCGTGGTCATCGCCGGGGCGACGGACACGGTGATGGAGGTCTATGCCGCAGGCGCGGTGCATGAGGGGCAGGCCACGGTCAAGCTGGCCACGGCGGGCCGCATCTGTTCCATTACCGATCACGAGGTGGTGGATCCCCGTCTGGTGACCTACCGTCATGTGGTCAGCGGCCTGTGGTATCCCGGAACGGCCACCAAGAGCTGCGCTGCCAGCAACCGCTGGTACCGTGACACCTTCGGCGGCAGCTTTGATGAAATGAGCAAGGCCGCGGCGGAGGTATCCCGCGGCTGCGAGGGCCTGTTCTTCCATCCCTATCTGCAGGGGGAGATCACGCCCTATCTGGATGATAAGCTCCGGGCCAGCTTCGTGGGCGCGGCGGGCTTCCATACCAAAGCCCATTTCAACCGGGCGGTGCTGGAAGGCGTGGCCTACTCCATGAAGGACTGCTTTGCTACACTGGTGGAGCTGGGCATTGCGCCCGATCAGGCCGTCGCCATCGGCGGCGGGGCGAAGAGCGATCTCTGGCGGCAGATCTTGGCCGATATGCTCCATATTCCCCTGAAAACGGTGGAAAATGTGGATTCCAGCCTGGGCAGCGCCATGCTGGCCGGTGTGGCCGTGGGCGTGTTCCGCGACCACGCGGACGCGGTGGCCCACTGTGTGAAGGAGCAGGGCGTGACCCTGCCAGACCCGGAGGGCGTGGCGTTCTACAACGAGCATTTCAAACTCTACAAGGAAATTCAGGCGGCTTTGGCCCCCATCTATCACAAACTCTAAGGAGCCGATCATGCGAATCCTGATTTGCTTAAAGCAGGTGCCGGACACCACGGAAGTGAAGCTTACCGGCGATCTGACGCTGGAGCGGGAATTTGTGGCGCAGGTGCTGAACCCGGCGGACGAAAGCGCGCTGGAGCTGGGACTGGAGCTGAAGGAAAAGCACGGCGGAACCGTGACCGTCCTCACCATGGGCCCCAAGCGGGCCGAGGGCATGCTGCGGGAGGCGCTGTCCCGGGGTGCGGACGAAGCTGTGCTGATGACTTCGCCCCGCTTTGCGGGCGCGGATACGCTGGTAACGGCTCATTGTCTGGCGGAAGCCGAAAAAGCGCTGGGCGGGTTTGATTTAATCCTCTGCGGCCGCCGGGCCGTGGACGGAGAAACCGGCCAGGTTGGGCCCATGGTGGCGGCTTTGCTGGAACGCCCCTGCGTGGTGAACGCTACCGAAGGCGAAATCATCGAAGACTGTCTCCGGGCGCTGCAATTAACCGAGGCGGGCAGTCAGGAGTGGAAAGCCCCGCTGCCGGCGGTCATGACCCTGTGCGAGTGGAGCCACGCTCTGCGCCTGCCCACCATTTCCGGCCTGCGCCGGGCGGCACAGGCGGATGTGCGGTTCTGCGAGCCGGAGGATCTGGGTATCGACCCGGCGACCTGCGGCCTGAAAGCGTCCCCCACCCGGGTGACGCACATCAGCGCCCGGCCCGTGGGCGTTCGTCCCTGCGTCAAGACCGGCTTTGCCGAGGTCATGAAGGCACTGGAAGCCAAGGGATTGGCACTGGGCGCAGCCGGACAGGAAGAAGCGCCCCGGCTGGACGTTTCCGCCGACAAAGACGAACAAAGCGCCGCCATTACGATTGCCGTTCTATGCGAGGGCGACGGAAGCGCCGCCGCCGAGCTGCTGGGCAAAGCCCGTCAGCTGACCCCGTCCGGCAGGGTGCTGGCCCTGTCCGAAACGGAAGAACCGCCCCTTTCCGCCTTTGCCTCCTTTGGCGCGGATGAGGCGGCTGCCTTGGGCAGACTGACGGACGACTGCGCGCAGGCGGACCGAATCGCGGACGCGCTGCGGCAGCTTCAGCCGGACGCCGTCCTGTTCCCGGCCACCATCCGCGGGCGGTTTTTGTCCGCATGGGCGGCGGCAAAGCTCCATACGGGCCTGACCGCCGACTGCACCGCCCTGTCCCTGACGGAAACGGGACTGCTGAAGCAGGTGCGCCCTGCTTTTGGCGGCAACCTGACGGCAGAGATCCTCTGCAAAACCGCCCGGCCCCAGATGGCCAGCGTGCGCCCCGGCGTTTTCCCGGAACCTGCGACCCTGACCGGACGAACCTGCGCGCTGCGGCCCCTGAAGCTGGCCGCGAGCCCGGAACGGATGGAACGGCTTTCCTTCACACCGGCGGAAAGCGGCGTTTCCCTTCAGGGCGCGCCGGTAATCGTCACCGGCGGCAAGGGCGTGGGCAGCAAAAAGGGCTTTGAGAAGCTGGAAGAGCTGGCAGCCCTGCTGGGCGGCGGCGTGGGCGCGACCCGCAGCGCCGTGGACGCGGGCTGGATCAGCTATCCCCATCAGATCGGGCAGACGGGCATCACCGTGCGGCCCCGGCTGTATCTGGCCTTCGGCGTCAGCGGACTGGTTCAGCATACCGTGGGCATGAGCTCCTCCGGCGTGGTGGTGGCGGTGAACAAGGATCGAAACGCCCCCATCTTCGCCTGCGCGGATTACGGCATCGTCGCCGACTGGGAGGAAACCATCGGCGAATGGATACAATACGTGAAAGAAAGGAAGCAGCAATCATGAATTACAAAAAGACTTATACCCCAAAAAACGGCTACACCCCCCTGTGCGAAATCGGCAAGTGCAGCCTGAAGGATCTGGAATTCGGCATTCTGGAGCTTTCCGACGGCCAGAGCTACACCTATGAAACCAAAGACCGGGAAGTGGCCTTCATCATTCTGGGCGGCAAGGCCAACTTCACCGCCAACGGCAAGGATTACGGCATGGTGGGTGCCCGCCGCAATGTGTTTGAGAATCCCAAGGCCGAGTGCTTCTATGCGCCCCGCAACTGCTCCGTGAAGATCGACAGCCCGTGGAACATCAAGATCGCCGTCTGCTCCACCCCCATTGACGTGGACAGCGAGCCTCAGGCCATTCATCAGGCGGACGTGCGCGTGGTGCGGCTGGGCGTAAAGCCGTGGGAGCGCGACACCAGCTTCATCGTGGACGGCTCCACCAACGCCAAAAAGCTGACCATCGGCGAGGCCTATATCACCCCCGGCAACTGGGCCGGTTTCCCGCCGCACAAGCACGATGTGGACAACATGCCTTCCGAGGGCGTGCTGGAAGAGATCTACTACTTCCTGTTTGATCCTCAGCAGGGCTTCGGCGTGCAGTGCCTGTATACCTCCGACGGCGAGATCGACGAAGCGTACCGCGTCAAGAACGACGAGCTGGTGGAGTTCCCCCGGGGCTATCACACCACCGTGGGCGCGCCCGGCTACAACACCTACTTCCTGTGGCTGATGGCCGGTAAGGATCAGGGCTTCTACCGCTCCAACGATCCCGACCACGAGTGGGTCAGCGCCGTGGAAAATCTGGTCAAGAAACAGGGCTGATTTCCGCGTGCCGGACGGCGGGAACGGTCATTTTGCAAATCATTTTAAAAAGGAGCTTCCCAATCCCGGGAGGCTCCTTTTTGGAATGATTCAAAAATCAGTTTTCTGTTTGGCCCCAAGGATATTCCAGCTCATATTGACCGGGAGACAGCAGGCAGCGGCCCTGATCGTCCAGATGAGCAAAGAGCTCCGGATAACGGGAAGATACCTCGCTGTCAGGCGACCTTGGCAGGGCCAGACGGCCGGTGCAGTGGAAGGGCACAGTGATGGACAGCCGAAGCAGACCATTTTCCAGCTTCCAGGCGGATTTCCACAGGCCGGAGGCGGTGTGCAGCTCCGCCGCGCCATAGCCCACCCGCTGGTCGGGCGCGGGACAAAGCAGGGCTTCCCGGAAACCAGGCGCCTGTTCCATGGGCTGAATGCCGCCGATGCGGGCAAACATCCATTCCAGAATGCTGCCGTAGGCATAATGATTCAGGCTGTTCATGCCGGTGGAGGAAATGCTGCCGTCCGGCAGCAGGCTGTTCCAGCGCTCCCAGACGGTCGTTGCGCCCAGCTTGACTTCATAGAGCCAGCTGGGGTAATCCTCCCGCAGCAGAAGGGCATAGCTCAGATCATCCCGGCCCATGACGCTCAGCTCCCGGCACAGGAAGGGCGTGCCGACAAAGCCGGTCTGCAGGGTATCGTCCACCCGGTGCAGGGCATTCAGAAGCCCCTTCCGGGCCCGGGCCGGGTCATCCTGCAGCCCGAAGTGCAGGGTCAGAAGGTAAGCGGTCTGCGTGTCGATGCAGCAGCGGCCGTCAGGAGAAAAATACTCCTGACGGATCCCGGCCAGAATTTTGTCCGCCAGCGCCTGATAGGCCGAAGCGTCTTCTTCCTTGCCCAGCAAAGCGGCGGTCTTGGATACGATCAGGGCGCTGTTGCGATAATACACATCGGCAATGAAGCCCTCGTCCGTGCCGCCGCGGCATTCGTCCGCTTTGCGGGAAGGATTGTCCAGCGCCAGCCAGTCGCCGTACTGGTACGCCTTCCGCCAGCCGTGATCGTCGCCGTCCACCCGGCGAATGGAGTCTACCCAGGCCTTCATATCCTCGTAGCGCTCCTGAAGGATGGAGGCATCGCCGAAGTAGAGATACAGGTTCCATGGGATGATGCAGGCCGCGTCGCCCCATGCGGCAATGCCCTGACGATGATAGCCGAAGGAAGGAACGACCTTGGGGACAACACCGCCCGCCGCCCGCTGTTCCATGGCGATATCCGTCAGGTATTTGCGGTAAAAGGGGTATACATTGCGCAAATAGCATGCCGTGGCGGAGAACACCTGCGCGTCGCCCGTCCAACCCAGCCGTTCATCCCGCTGGGGACAGTCGGTGGGCACATCCAGAAAATTGGAACGCAGCCCCCAGCCCACGTTGGAGATCAGCTGGTTGAGCAGGGGATGGCCCGTGCGCAGAAAGCCGGTCTCAGGAGCCTGAGAATACATTGCCAGCGATGAGAAGGTTTTGGCCGCCGTTTCATCCGCGCCTTCGATCTTCACATAGCGGTAGCCGTAGAAGGTGAAATGGGGGCGCAGAACTTCCGGGCCGCCGCCTGCCGTAAAGCGGTAGTCCGCCCGGGCGGAACGCAGGTTGTCACGGTAAAAGCAGCCGTTCTGCAGCACTTCGCCGAAAGAAAGATGAAGCTGCGTCCCTCTGGGCAGCTCTATGGGCCATTCGAAAATGCCGGCGTGATTCTGACCCATATCCAGCACCAGTTCTCCGGCCGGAGTGCGGAAAATCCGGAGGGGCTTCAGCCGTTCATGCACCGTGACCGGCGGGCTCAGCCGGGCAGTCAGCACGGCTGCGGGCGGCTCGATCTCCACACATTGCTCTTCCGGCAGCGGCGGCAGGGTATGATCCTCTTCTTCGCCGTCGTAAATGCTGCTGAAGGGAATTTGGGAGCGCCGCACGCTCCAGCGGCTGTCCGTGCCGAAAACTTCTTCGGAACCGTCTTCGTAGGTTGCCCGGACTTCGGCGATCAGCTTTGGGTCGGAGGGATCGAAGGGCTTATCCTTTCCCAGACAGAGACCGAAACGGCTGTTGTACCAGCCGTTGCCCAGCAGGATTTCCAAATGTCCGCCCTGTTTCAGTTCCTCCGTGATGTCGTAGGTCTGATACTGAAGCCACAGGTCATAGGCGTTGTAACCGGGGGTCATCCGTTCGTCGCCGATGCGCCGCCCGTTCAGAAACGCTTCATACACGCCCAGTCCGCAAACATACAGCCGGGCGCGGGTCAGCTTCTTTCGGGGCAGGGGCAGCTCCCGGCAAAGAAAGGGCAGACGGGCCTTCTGCTCCGCACAGGCGATCCAACGGCCCTGCCACGGTTCCTCCTGCTTGGCGGTTTCAAACCACTCCGTATCGCTTTGAGCCTCTTCGTCCGCGTCCGTGCGTACCGTCACCTGCCAATGATAAAGGGTGCGGGGTTCGGTTGGAAGCGGAACGGTCGTGCCCAGACTGTCCAGAGCGGCAAAGCCGCTGTCGTAGAGCAGCTCGCCCTCGCTTTTCCATAGGATGAGGCGGGCCGCCGTCTGCCTTTTGCCGCAGGCTTCCTCCACCTGCCACGAAAAAGTCAGCTGGGGAAGGGCGTAGCCAAGGGGGCGAACCATGTGATTCAACTGGCAATGAGTGATCTTCATCCGAAATTTCTCCTATGCTGAGCCGTCCTCTTACCACAGCAGCCGGTCGTGGTCGCCCTGATGATCGACGGATTCCGCCAGATTGTTGGCGTGGTCGGCGATGCGTTCCAGATTGTTGAGCATATCCAGATAGAGCATGCCGTTTTTCGGCGTGCATTTTTTGTTTTTTACCCGATCCACGTGATGGGCGGCCAGCGTTTCGCACAGCTCGTCCACGTGGCTTTCCCGGTCGAACACTTCGTTCAGGTCGTCCGGGTCGTCCAGCTGCTTGTCCACAATGCGGATGCTCTTTTCCAGCATTTCGGTCACGATGCCGGACAGGTTTTCGATCTCATGCTCGGCCTTAGTGGAAAAGCGGCTTTTTTCCTTCCGGCGGGCCGCGCCGATCTCCATGATGTTGGTGGCGTGGTCGCCGATGCGCTCCAGGTCGTTGACCACGTGGAACAGGGAACCGGTCAGATGCACATCGCCGGTGCTGAGCTGCAGGCCCTTGACCTCGATCAGCTCCCGGGTGATCTCTTCGTTCAGGAAGTCGATCACTTCCTCCCGGTTGTCAAACTCCGCCGGTTCCATGGCCTTGGGGGAGAAGAAATAGTCCATGGCAAAGCGATAGTTGGTCATGACGATGTCCGCCATGCGCATGACTTCCTTGAAAAGCTGCTCGACCGCCACGGGCGGGGTGGACAGCAGGCGGCTGTCGAAATACTTCAGCCGCATGGGTTCCAGAGGCTTGTCCTCGCCGCGTACCAGAAGGTACGCCAGCTTTTCCAGTACGCCGCTCAGGGGCAGCAGCAGGAGCGTGGTGATTAGGTTGAAGCTCACGTGGGCGATGGCGATCTGCAGGCGGATGTTGTCCCCGGCAAACTGGACGATCCAGTCCGCCAGCGGCAGGAAAGCCGCCAGGATCAGGAAGATCACCGTGCCGATGACGTTGAACATCAGGTGGACCATGGCGGCCCGCTTGGCGGTGCGGTTAGTGCCCACGGCGGCCAGCAGACAGGTGACGCAGGTGCCGATGTTCTGGCCGAACAGAATAAACAGCGAGGTATTCAGACTGACGGCCCCTGCCGCAGCCAGCGACTGCAGAATGCCGATGCTGGCCGCGCTGCTCTGCAGAAGCGCCGTGACCAGCGTGCCCACCAGCACGCCCACCACCGGATTGGAAGCGTAGACCATCATATCCTGAAAGCCCTTCCAGTCGCGCAGCGGCTCCATGGCGGAGGACATCATGTCCATGCCCAGAAACAGCATGCCTAGACCCATGGCGATCTGTCCGCCCAGCTTGACGGCAGGACGGTTGCCCGCCAGCTGCAGCACCGCGCCGATTGCGGTGAAGATGACGGCGAAGTTGACCTCCACCGACAGCATCAGCGAGGTGACGGTGGTGCCGATGTTCGCGCCCATAATCACGCCGATGGCCTGGCTTAATTGCAAAAGACCCGCATTCACAAAGCCGACCACCATGACGGTGGTTGCGCTGCTGGACTGAATGACGGCGGTGATGAAAGCGCCGATCAGCACAGCGGTCAGCTTGTTGCGGGTCAGAATTTCAAGCAGGTGCTTCATGCGGCTTCCCGCCGCGGTTTCCAGGCCTTCGCCCATGGTCTTGATGCCGAAGAGAAACAGACCCAGTCCTCCCATGAGGGACAATACCATCGTTGCGTTCATGCGCAATCCTCCTGTGCATGCGCCGCGCTTCGTCCGTGAACGCGACCTTTGTTTCTACTGTTCCATTTAACAACGCTTAGCAGTTTATCATATGACTTTAGTGCTTGTAAAGTGTCTGCTTTCCCACAATCCGGCGTCGGAAACTGTCGAATTTTGCCGGGCTTTGCAGGAAGACTGGCGTTTGCGGGGTTTCTACAAAAAAGTACCTTGTTTTTTGACGAATAGAATATTATAATAGGTATGTTGCATCCGGGTCTGTGGTTGCAAGCCGATGCCAGACGCGGGCAAAGCGGTCCACGTAAGCCGGACAAAGTTCCGGTGAGCATGGCGCGTTCTAGAGGTAAGTCCGGCCGCCGCCGTCAGGCGGCGAGAGAGGGTGCGTAGG
>ERZ857827.880-NODE-880-length-36916-cov-24.540164_pt1 | contig 36916 bp, 31 predicted proteins | sample MGYA00519761_ERZ857827 | MGnify/ENA primary metagenome ERZ857827 (study PRJEB31778, sample SAMEA3449370) | human gut metagenome | biome: human gut; feature: human-associated habitat; material: faeces | place: United Kingdom | collected 2010/2012 ... | reverse complement strand
ATGGCTTTGCGCTTATGGCTGCCTGATTTTTTGTGGGGTTGCGGAGCGAGGCCTATATTAGCGCGGCGAGTTTTATTATCAGTTCAACCGACCCTACTGAATACCCTGCCGAAGCAAAGCGGCAGTCAGGATAACCGCCCATAAGGAACAGCAGCGGATAGTCTCCCGGTTCCTTGAAAGCCGCGCGGGCGAGCGGCTCCTGCACCTCATCGGCATCTATATATGTATCTATCCTGCCGTATTTGCCCGCAAAGCGGGCATATGCCGGACTTGATGAACCACTGCTCGGCAGCACTATAACAACTCGGCAAACAGCGCTCAGCCTCTCATACGCATCATAAAGCTCGTTCAAAAAATGCTCCGTAGGCTCGCCGCCCGGCTGTAAAAACGCTATCAGCGCCGCATTCCCCGCGCATAAAGACGCAAGCGGGAGCGCCTGTCCATGCTTATTATATACAATCGCATCGCACAGCGCCGTATGCCCAAGCAGTTCGCTAAGTTCTGCCTTAGGCCGCACAAGCGTAAAGCCCAGCCGTTCACCCTCGGCCAATTCAAATCTGTTGGCCACATATTGCTGATCCCCGCTCGGCAACCTGTTCGTTACCATAAGCGCATATTTGCCCGCCGGAATATCCATGCAAAGCGGTAACTCGCCCATGTTCAGCGGCAAATATTCGCCGTCTTTAAGCCGCGTCAGCGCCCAGCTTTCGCCCTGTTTCAGCCCATCGCCGGCCAGTTCAAGTCTGCCCATCGGAACGGCGTTAAGCGGCGTCCATCTTCCGTTTTGCATGTATTCCGCAACGCCGGTGACAGGTGAAAGCCTCGCCGGCGTGCCATTTAGCCTTAATTTTGCAACGGCGGCGGATTCGGCATCAAGGGCGGCTATCCCGTCCGCGTCCCATTCGCATATCGGCTCCGTGCCTATATGCGGACACAGCACATAATCCATAAACATGCGCTCGTCCATTTCATGCCTATGCGGCAGCGCGCGTTTCATGTGGTACATAAGCGTTTCGGCATCGGTATCGCGCATATCTTTTTCGCTAAGGCTTTTAAGCAAGCCGAGCGCATACGGCATATTTTCTTCGCTTCGCGAGAGCAAAAACGCACCTATCTCGCCCGCGTTGCCGCGCGCGGCGTGTATATACGGCAGCCAATCCATGCTGCATTTATTGGATGCCGTAAACTCATCATAATATGCATTTATGCGCCCTTCGCGTATGCTTGCCGCGTTAGTCACGGCTGCTTTCATTTCGGTCTGCTTTGCCTTATCCGCCGCAGTACGGTTGGATGGCGCGCTTTGCGGCGCACGGAATACGCCCGATATTCTGCCGGACGCAAAGCCGCCAAGTTCGCACATTACTTGTGTGCAAATTGATGTGTCTATGTCGCGCTCAAAATACGCACCGTTATGCTCAACTGATATATGTATGCTGCCCTTACCGCAGCGCAGCTGCGCGCGGCCTTCGCCGTCTGTCGTCAGCACGGCAATGTCGCGATACGCGGCCATGTTTAATAGCTGTATATGCACCCTGGCGCCGCAAACCGGCGCATTACCGCAAACTACGCTTATATTCAGTTCTACCGTGTCCGCATAGCGCGCGGTTTGGTTAATAAGGTATGCCTCGCCGCGCTTTTCTATCAATTCTTCTCCTGCAAGACCTTCCGCAGTATAGCTGCTGAACGCGCGCGAATGCACAAGCATCGCCCTGCGCGACGCCGCCATGAACCACCCACGGTCAAGCTCATATTCCGGTTCGCACGCGCCCATGTAATGCCAGCCGTCGCCCGTGTACACTTCAACCCATGCATGGTTATCGTCGCAATGGCTCCACCATGGGGAGTATACCTGCCGCGCCGGTATGCCTACGCTGCGTAATGCGCATACCGCGAATGCCGATTCTTCGCCGCAGCGGCCTATGCCCGAAAGATATGCGGTAATAGGCCCCTCCGTGCGATCGTCTGAAGAATGGTATGTTACTTGTTCGCAGCACCATAGGTTCACGCTCAGCGCCGCATCCGCTATGCTTTTGCCCTGTATGCGCGCTTTAAGCTTTTCCGCAAAAAAGCGCCTGTGCCTTTGCGCGCGCTCGTTATTAACGCGGGGACAAAGCACATATTGCGCGAATATATCCTCCGGTATATCAACCCCGTATTGATTTGCCGCACGGGTCGCAAGCGCGGCGGCGCAGGCTTCTTCCATCCATTCAAACGGCGTGAAGCGAACATCGTCAAGCAGCAGCGTGCCGTAAAGATATTCAAGCGCAGTACGCATATCATCCTTCTGCGCGGCTATTATATCCGCCGTATTTTTGGCTATATATTCCCTTCGCTCAGCATATACGCGCGAAGAATACTGCCTGAATTTATCCGAAAACATGCCGTTTACTCCTTCAGCGTAAGTTTCAGTACCGTATCAGTGCCGTCAACAAGCGTTGGGTCCGGCCCAAGATCGGCAAAGACCATGTCCGGATAATCGCTGTGCACCCAGCTGTGCGAAAGCGGAATCTCCCGCCCGTCCGAAAGCTGGCGTATTGAATCTATGTCCTGCGCATTTATGCCGAAAAGAGGCAGCGGCCCAAGTGTATTTTCATACACATGAAGATAAAGTTCGTTCCCCTTTTGCGTTATGCGGCCCCATTCGGGTTTAGGTATAGCGCTTTTGGTGCAGCCGTATATGCTTTGGCCGTTCACGCGCATAAAGCGGCCTATCTCCTCCAGCGTTTCCGCGGCGCGCGGCGGTATTACTCCATTTGCATCCGGCCCTATGTTCAGCAGGAAATTTCCGCCCTTGCTTACGCATTCAACCAGCTTTTTTATAAGCATATCCGCGCTTTTATAATAATTATCCGTGCCGCAGTAGCCCCAGTTCTGGTTCATGGTGGCGCATACTTCCCAGTATACCGGATCACCCGCGGGGTCGAATATGCCGCACGGCGGGATTATCTTTTCCGGACTTACAAAGTCGCCGTGGTACGGCGTTGGATGCCCCTGAGCAAGCGAGCCGAAGCCTTCGCCGCTGCACTCAAGGCGGTTATTCAATATTATGCTCGGCTGAAGCGTGCGCACCATGTTCACAAGCTCGCTCGCACGCCACTTTTCACCACGCATATCGTCATACGAAAAATCGAACCACATTATGTCTATCTTGCCATAGTTGGTGCAAAGCTCGCGCACCTGAGCATGCATATAGTCAAGGTAGCGTTCAAAATCGCGGCCTTCGTTCGCGTATTTGGGCCTGTTGCGCATGGGATGCTGCCTGTCCCCATAATGCGGAAAGTCCTTATGATGCCAATCTATCAGTGAATAGTATAGCCCAACATGCAGCCCCTCAGCGCGGGCGGCATAGGTAAAATCCTTCACTATGTCCCGCCCAAGCTTTGTATCGGTGGACTTAAAGCCGGTCGTTGCGGTATCAAAAAGGCAAAAGCCGTCGTGATGCTTCGCCGTGAGTATTATATATTTCATGCCGGCGCGTTTTGCCGCGCACACCCATGTGGAAGGGTCGTAAAGCCTTGGGTCAAATTCGTAAAAATAGCGCATATAGTCGGCTTCTTCCATTTGCTCCGTACTGCGCACCCATTCGCCGCGCGCGGGTATGGCGTAAAGCCCCCAATGGATAAACATGCCAAAGCGCGCATCAAGAAACCATTTCATGCGGCGTTCGTATTCATTGCGGTCAAAGCTGTACATTTGTGTCTCCTTTCAGCATTCGCGCTATTTCTTCAACCTTATTTGGATCTATCAGCTTGTAGCAGCCCTCTTTCGGTACTTCGCTGGCAGTGAAGCATATTCCGTTGCCGTTTGCGGCGGACATATCATGTGCTATCACATGTGCGCTCATATGGAGCTGCGTACAGCCTGTGCGCTCCAGAACAAGGCTCAAATTATTCGCGCGTATGCCGGAGCCCGGCAGAATCTCTATTCTTCCCGCTGCATAGCGAACCATTGCAGCTATCACTCCCGCCCCCTCCATGGCCGTTGGCCGCTGCCCGCTTGTTAGCACGCGCGTAACGCCCGACTGTATAAGCGTATCCAGCGCCGCACGCCAGTCCGGCGTAACATCTATTGCTCGGCTGAACACGCTTTGCTTGCCATAGCTTTTTGCCATTGCCGCAAATTCACCCGTACGCTTTGCATCCACCGTGCCGTTTTCATGCAGAAAGCCGAAAACTATGCCGTCCGTGCCATGTTCAAGCATGAGCTGCGCGTCTTCCTTCATAACGGCATACTCCGTATCCGTATAGCAAAAGCCGCCTTCGCGCGGGCGCACCATTGCCATTATTTCAAGCGCGGGTGCGGCTTCCTTAGCAGCGATAAGGCTGCCAAGCGTTGGTGTTAAGCCGCCGTGAAAAAGATCGCTGTTAAGCTCCACCCTGTTTGCCCCCGCACGGTACGCAAGCATTGCGTCCTCCGCACTGCCGCAGCATATTTCAAATAGCGTCTGCAAGGTTTGTGTCCCCTTTTATGTGATGATATAGATATGATACTTTGCCGCCATGCGTTTTGTCAATTTACGCTTACGTAGGCCAAAATAAAGCTTTGAATTGAATATAAAGCTTGCGGGCAGACCATCCATCGGTCTGCCCGCTCAGAAAGGAGGTACAGGCGGAGGTAAAAATAATGCAAAACCCTCCGCCACCACTAATGAAAAGACTTATTCGGCCTTGACCATGCCATCGCTCAGGTGCAGCACCTCGTCCGCCTCGGCGGCTATGCCAAGGTCGTGCGTAACCACTATTACGCAATATCCCTGCTCTCTGGCAAGCGTTTTAAGAATGTCTATTATGTTTTTCCCGTTTTCGGTATCAAGGTTGCCCGTGGGTTCGTCTGCAAGCAGCACCTTAGCGTCGCTTGCAAGGGCGCGCGCTATGGCCACGCGCTGCTGCTCTCCGCCGGAAAGCATATCCGGAAGGCGCTTGTAATACGTTTCGTCCAGCCCAACCGCGGCAAGCTTTTCCTTGGCGGTCTCCTTGGCCTTGTGCGCGGATATTCCGCGGAGCGTCATGGGGTACATAACGTTTTCAAGCACGGTCAGCAGCGGGAAAAGATTGAAGCTTTGGCATATCAGCGCCACGTCGTCCATGCGGTATTTATCGCGGTTCAGCTCCGCCGTGGTCTTGCCGCCGAATTCAACCGCGCCGTCACTTGGCAGGTCAAGCCCGGCGAGCATTGACAGGAACGTGGTTTTGCCGCAGCCGCTTTTGCCTACTATTGCATAAAACTTGCCGCTTTCAAAGTTATATGTCACGCCGCGCACGGCATGAACTGTTTGATATTTGCTCTTATAGGAATAATGCACTTCGTTTGCACTAAGTATTGCCATTTGTCGTTTCCTCCTCCAATTATTGTTATTCTTTGTCCCGCAGTATGCTCATAACGTCCACGCGAACGCTCATCAGCGCGGCCGATGCTGCGCCCACAAGATAGCACGCCGCAACCAGTATAACAGCATCCGCGCTGAACCAATCCGCCCGCTTATACGGTATTATGAGCATTGCCACTATGCCAATTCCAATGCCTATTGCACACAGTATTATCTGCTCCACTATCGCCTTCATTGTGACTGCGGCACGGCTTTCACCAAGCAAGCGCATAACGGCGTACTCTTGCTTTCTGCCGCGCGCCGTAAGGAAGCAAAGCAGGAAGCCCATCAGCACCACCAGCGCATACAGGAACACATGCAATCCTTTAAGCAGCGCAATGTTCTTCTGTATCGGCGACACCGTGCCTATCATTATCCTGTCGTCCACGGCGGCGCGCACGCCGGTTGTGTTCACATTAAGCTGAAGGTCAACAAGCAGCTGCTTGAATTCATCTATTCTGTCGCACTGGCCTATTGTAAATGAAAGGTTACGCACGGTGAAATTGAATGTTTTGTCTCCTTCAAGCGCCTTACGCATGGCCGCAAGCGGGCAATACGCATAATAATTTGAGCCATATATACTGCCGTACTGTATACCCGATGTAAGCGTATGCGTGCCTATTACCTTAAATGCTGCCACGACACGGGCCTTGTCGCCCGATTTATATGTCCCTTCCGGCCAAAGGCGGCGCAGTATCATCTGCACCTCGTCCCCAATTGCAGCGCCGCTGTCCTCAGGTACTATGCAGACCATTTCTTCCCCGCGCAGTGCGTCCGCATCGTACCCATCCAGCCATGTTATCGACTCGCTCAAACGCGAAAGCAGCGAATCGGCATAAAGGTCGTTCACGCCATACATGTTTATGGTGCTATAGCTTCCCCATTCAAGCTTTTTCAGCAGCGGGCCGGTTATCTGCTCGCATTGTTTTTCGTATGAGTAATCAACAAATGTGGGATCAGCATTGCATTGCTCCCTTATAGCCACATCCACAGGCATAACCGGGCAATACGAATACGCATAATATTCTTTAAGAAAGCCCGAATCGACTATCGCATCATAAATATCCAGCGGGATCTGAGGATCATCATATCCGCTGGCATTAACAAGCCAGCCGGACACCTCTATGGATTTATACGCGGCCTCCAGCTCCTCCTCCGAATCCGCAATAAGTCCGGGGTAGAGCAGCATGAATACCGACGTAACGGCGATAAGCAGCGCTATCAACGAATTGCCCAGCCATCTTCTGCGCATCATGCTCAGGTATAGGTTTAGACCCTTCATATCATATCCTCCTTCCGGATAATAATATTCACTTTGCCTTAGGCTAACGCCTTTTCATTTTTGCGGATGCATATGCGCCCGCGATCACCCACTCAACTTAACAAAAAGCAACTAAACGATATCACGATGGTTTATATAGCGAAAATTCATGCTTATAATATCACACCAGACCGAATTTGTAAAATATATAATTTGATTTTGAGCGTTTTATTTTAGAGAACCTATAAATACCGCTCAACGCAGCCGTAAGCGGCAAACTGGAGATGCTGGTAATACACGACCAAGTGTGATTTCAATCCACGCTCCCCGCAAGGGGGGAGCGACCATATCAGCGGCAATGCTGACGCTGACTGTACGATTTCAATCCACATCCCATATGATTGGGATGACATACCACAGATTAGAAATTTCTTGAGCCAATCAGTATTTCATTCCCCGCTTCCAGCAAGAAGAGTGACATAGACAAAACGTCATCCCGTTCTTAATCAGATTCTCAGCAATGGTCGTTGCAAGAGCGTCCTGCGGGTTGGTTGCCGCAGCCTGTTTCTCTATTCTTCTTTCAGTATTCCCAGCATCCCGTTGTCTCCGGGGTAGTTCTCCCTGAAGTGATCCACTTCGTCCATGAATATTGCTTTGGGTATTCCGTTCGGAAACGCCTCGCACACCGGCCTTCTTTGCTTGTTCGCGCCCATTGCTCTCTTGCATCTTCCGCACTGGGGAACTATCGCCCTGAGCGGAGCCATCCACTGATTCTTTTCGTATGGGGAGAATACTTTCGTCATTTGTGTCAACCTCCAGCCTTCAAACGTGTCACTTTATTATATATCTTCAAGTGGATGAATGCACTACATAATTATATAGTATCCGCCATTTTTCTGCACCTCGCATGAACGTGAGCAATGCGGAAACACAAACGTTAGCTACATGATTATTAATTTCAATCCACGCTCCCCACGAGGGGGAGCGACTCCTTCGGCTCTATAATCTCTCTGACAGTCTCAAGATTTCAATCCACGCTCCCCACGAGGGGGAGCGACGGCAAACGCCGAACGCGCCCTTGCATACATCAAAATTTCAATCCACGCTCCCCACGAGGGGGAGCGACGTATTTCGCTCGCTATAAGCACGCGCCCGATATATTTCAATCCACGCTCCCCACGAGGGGGAGCGACGTTTTATCCAACTATTGCAAGTGCTTATGCAAAAATTTCAATCCACGCTCCCCACGAGGGGGAGCGACTTATTACTACCTGCTTGGAACACGCGGAGATAGCATTTCAATCCACGCTCCCCACGAGGGGGAGCGACCTGCAAGCATTCGTACCGCATAGATGGTGCAAAAATTTCAATCCACGCTCCCCACGAGGGGGAGCGACCTGTATGCGCGGAGAGCGAGCAGTTTACAGGCATAGATTTCAATCCACGCTCCCCACGAGGGGGAGCGACAGCCCGCGGTGGGATATGGTTTTGTAGCCAAATGATTTCAATCCACGCTCCCCACGAGGGGGAGCGACGGAGGGCGGCGAGCATTTATCGCTCCTTGCCGCACCATTTCAATCCACGCTCCCCACGAGGGGGAGCGACGCGCATTCGCGTCAGAGCGTAAGCAGGGCGCTGAATTTCAATCCACGCTCCCCACGAGGGGGAGCGACGTTTTCGCCCAACTTCAGCCGCTTAAATTCAGATATATTTCAATCCACGCTCCCCACGAGGGGGAGCGACGGCATGGGCAATGGATTATGCTCCCGCCCTGCTTATTTCAATCCACGCTCCCCACGAGGGGGAGCGACCGCTGCAGCGCACAGGTGAAATGATGCAAGTGATAATTTCAATCCACGCTCCCCACGAGGGGGAGCGACCCGAAGCACCGGCAGACGTGTCAGATATGTCTATTATTTCAATCCACGCTCCCCACGAGGGGGAGCGACCGCTGCAGCGCACAGGTGAAATGATGCAAGTGATAATTTCAATCCACGCTCCCCACGAGGGGGAGCGACTCTGTTTCCCCGATAACTGGTCAAGGGCAAAAATAAATTTCAATCCACGCTCCCCACGAGGGGGAGCGACTATCCATTGTCTTTTCTCCTTTGTTTTTTGGTATATATTTCAATCCACGCTCCCCACGAGGGGGAGCGACCAGCAGTGAGCCGTGCTGTTATAGCGTGCAGCAGGATTTCAATCCACGCTCCCCACGAGGGGGAGCGACCAGCACCTCGTTGATAACCACGCTGCTGCTGCTGATTTCAATCCACGCTCCCCACGAGGGGGAGCGACCTACGATATGCAGGGCAATATCGGCCAGCTTGGATTTCAATCCACGCTCCCCACGAGGGGGAGCGACCTGGCGGCGATTTAACGGGGGTACACCGTGTCTGTATTTCAATCCACGCTCCCCACGAGGGGGAGCGACTCCGCCGAGGGCAGATTATACGCGGAGGGCAAACTTGCTATTTCAATCCACGCTCCCCACGAGGGGGAGCGACGACCAAATTCGCCGCCGATACAAGGCGGCGGAGAATTTCAATCCACGCTCCCCACGAGGGGGAGCGACGCGTAATTGCAAGATATCACGCGATTTTACCACGGGATTTCAATCCACGCTCCCCACGAGGGGGAGCGACGATTGCTCTGCGGGCTGGGGTTATGCGCCCAGTTATTTCAATCCACGCTCCCCACGAGGGGGAGCGACTCTCTCCGGTGATACGCTCAAAGGCTTCCCTGCTGATTTCAATCCACGCTCCCCACGAGGGGGAGCGACTTAAGGCCATGTTTGGGCAGGGCTGCACGGTGTATATTTCAATCCACGCTCCCCACGAGGGGGAGCGACGCGGCGCGAGCAAGGCGCGAATCTTGACCAAGTGGGCATTTCAATCCACGCTCCCCACGAGGGGGAGCGACATCCCACGCCGTAAAACTGCACGTTGGTGCAGCTTACATTTCAATCCACGCTCCCCACGAGGGGGAGCGACGTTTTGTGCACAAAGTGCTTTTCGGCCAACCTGCCATATTTCAATCCACGCTCCCCACGAGGGGGAGCGACGCGGGGGGCTTGTTCTGTAAAAAAAGAAAGGCCAAATTTCAATCCACGCTCCCCACGAGGGGGAGCGACTATCTACAACAAATCACGCAAAACTATTGAAGAAATTTCAATCCACGCTCCCCACGAGGGGGAGCGACGATAGCGACCTTATAAGCGTTGCCGATGCACTTATTTCAATCCACGCTCCCCACGAGGGGGAGCGACACGCATGATGTGCTGCCGGACAATATGCAATTTATTTCAATCCACGCTCCCCACGAGGGGGAGCGACCCTTTGCAACAGCGCATACGGAGGTGTAGCGTGATTTCAATCCACGCTCCCCACGAGGGGGAGCGACTGTCAGGGACGCGACGCAGCTGCTTGGCATTGACATTTCAATCCACGCTCCCCACGAGGGGGAGCGACAAAACATTTTGCAGACCCTCTCCCGCGCGGAGTGGATTTCAATCCACGCTCCCCACGAGGGGGAGCGACCGCCGAGGCGGCCCGTACCGCGGGCCCCTCAACGATTTCAATCCACGCTCCCCACGAGGGGGAGCGACGCAGCGGCGAAGAAAGCAGCAGCGGAGAAAGCGAAATTTCAATCCACGCTCCCCACGAGGGGGAGCGACAAAGTATTTTGCAGACCCTATCCCGCGCGGAGTGGATTTCAATCCACGCTCCCCACGAGGGGGAGCGACGTAATCCCTTCCCCGCAATTCCGCCCACGGTCGAGATTTCAATCCACGCTCCCCACGAGGGGGAGCGACATGGATGCGGCACGGCGCGGCAGCAAAGAGCAAGCAATTTCAATCCACGCTCCCCACGAGGGGGAGCGACCAATCTGCAAATATCGGGCGACGGCCTAACGTGGATTTCAATCCACGCTCCCCACGAGGGGGAGCGACAAGGGCATACCTTGACCACGCACTTGGCGGCGCATTTCAATCCACGCTCCCCACGAGGGGGAGCGACAGCGGAAAAGTGCATTTGTATGCAGCATTTCCGCGAATTTGCTGAATATTATCCATTGCGGCACGGTGACGCGCGCTGTATCGCGCCGCAGGATTGCATTATTCAGGCTTTTTTCGGTGCGAAGAAGCGGTGTTTTTACGTACGCTTATGCTTCGCACTAAAGAATAAAGGTGTCCGTGGGTAAATATGAGCTTTTCGCGCCAAAGTGCTCTATCTTATTCTCGAAATTCTTTCCGAGGTAATAGAACCTTAGACTATCTTTCTCTTTATCCATTATAGCACACAATCGCGCTTTTAGCATACGGCATTGTGCGGAATCGAGCATACATTCAAACACCGAATTCTGCACGCGCTGACCGTAGTCTACGCATTGCTTGGCTATCTGGCGCAGCCTCCGCTTGCCGTCGGCATCTTCTGTATTAACATCATATGTTATCAGCACAAGCATTTTCACTCCCCCGTAGCTTTATTTCCACAGAAACGGCGGATAGTCGTCCAAGTCGCCGCGGAGATAACGTCCGAGCAGCTGCGCCTGAATATACGGTATCAGGCCCCATTTAAGCTTTTCACCAAGGTACGGATGCTTTAGTTCTTCCCTTTTCTTATCCTGCCAAGCCTTTATGAAGCTCCTTCTGCCCTCATCGGTAAGCAACACCGCGCCGCTGTCCTGCATCACAAAATCCGTCTTTTTCACCATGCGGTTGTTTATCAGCTTCAGCACAAATCTGTCCGCCATGCACGGCCGCAGTTCTTCCATCAAGTCAAGCGCAAGTGATTCCCGCCCCGGCCTGTCCCTGTGCAAAAAGCCAACGTATGGGTCAAGTCCGCTGCTTTCAAGCGCCGATGCACAATCGTGCGCAAGCAGGCTGTATGCAAAGGACAGCATTGCGTTCACCCGGTCAAGCGGAGGCCGTCTGCTCCTTGAATTGAAGTAAAACACATCCTTCGTGTTGAGTATCATTTCGTCAAACGCGCCGAAGTATGTATTCGCGCCGTTGCCCTCTATCCCGCGCAGGCTTTCCATATTTTCCGCCGAAATCGCCTGCGGCAGGAGTGCCTTTATGCTCTGCGATGCCTCCGCCAGCTTCGTATCGTCAACGCGCATGCCGTGGTCTCTGCGCGTGCGCTCTATGCTCCACCTTGAGTTATACAGCTTTGCAAATATCATCGTCCGCGCAATTTTGCAGCTTGCGTGCATATCGTCCGCCGTTCTGTATTGAGTGCGCCGCAGCAGCACATTCCCGCTTATTTCGCCGGATACCCGCGCAAGGAACCGCCCGTTCGGCGTGCAGAGTGCGAACCCCACACCGCGCTTGGCGCATGCACCCATAAGCGCTGGTGATGCGCCGGCATATGAAAACGATACTATGCCCTGCAATGTGTGCAGCGGGTATCTGGCAACCTCCTGCTTGTCCCGCATTGCAACCACGTTTTCACCTTCAAGCGACAGGTATATGTCCTCCGAAAGCACATAAAACGTATTAAGGAACCTTTTCATGTGATCTCCTCCATCGCCGCCCTTATGTACGCGCCGACCGAGCGCTTTTTCATGAGCGAAGGCAAGCATAATTCATTCAGCGAACATGCCGCGCAGGACTTTGTCGGCTTTACCTTCGGCGTATAGCCGCGGCTATACATATCGTGCATTTCGGCTATCGCCTCAAGCACCTCCTTGCGCAGTTCGTCCGTGAAGGTTATTTCCATGCGCCGCCTCGGCATGCCGTAAAACAATGCACCGCGCTCTATTTTACAGCACAGCATATGCTCAAGGCACATAGCCTGCGCGCAAAGCTGCAATGTGTCCCCCGTGTCCGTCCTGAATTCGCCGCGCTTGTATTCCACGGGATACGGCTGCCACAGCCCTTCTTTACCGCGCATTGGTACACCGATGCTACCTTTGTGGAATTCCAATGCGTCGCATTGACCGGATATGCCAAGCTCTGCCGAGTGTACATATACACCGCGCCGTATAATGACATCGCCGCGGCTTTCGTTAAATTCCGCGTCATGCACATGCTCGTGCATCAGTTTGCCGTCCACCGTGCGGTAGTTCTCCGCCCACAGCTTTTCTATGTGTATCAGCGCCCATTGCCTTCGGCAGAACCTGAAATGCTGTAGCCCCGATATCTGGAGATAATCCTCCTCACGATAGTCGGTTATATTCTTATGCATTCAACGCCCGAGGGGAGCGCTGCTTCATCAACCGAAACATTGTAATCCGAATACGCGCGCGACGTATCCACTCCTTCTCTGCGCTCAGCCTTTACCAAATCGAAAAGCTTATATGCCGGCGCGTTGCCAAACTCCGAATCATGCTTGAATACAATAAGTTCCCTTGTGGCCATCTTTCCGCGCGCAGCTGCATGGTCAACTTCAAACATATTCATTATCGCCTGCCACAGCAGTTCAAGATCCTCCTCAGAAAATCCGGTGGTCTTGCGTGCAAGGTTGGCAGAAACGTAGCCTTCCGCCCTATATAGCGCATAAGGAACAATATATTTGCGGCCCATTTCCGTGCCCTTCTTTTCGGCGTCCGCCTCCGTTGTTATGGCAACGCGGGTTATGGTCACTTCCTGCGGCATTATCGGGTCCACGCTCTTTGCAAAGCTTAGCTGTACGGGGCCGCGCACCTGGCCGCAGTTTAGCTTGTCCTTCACAAACGTCGTCATCACGGCGCCGAACGTACGGATGTCATAGAAGTTTTTGCACATGAAGTCCCGTATTTCAAGGTCAAGGTTTTCTTTCTTTTTCTTCGCGTCCGCAACCTTTGCCGGCTCTATTCCAAGATAGTCATATGCTTCGCGGTCGCTCCTGTTCAGCGGCATGTTATCCTTTATGTATATGCGGTAGCCGCTTTCGCCTTCCTTTACCGTTTCCACATAGTTGCGTATTTTGCGTTTCAGGCAAACGTCTGTAACCAGCCCGTAGCCGGTTTCCGGATCTATGCGCGGCATGTTTCCGGAATCGGGATCGCCGTTGGGATTGCCGTTCTCCACGTCAAACAGTATCACGAAATCGTAGCGGTTCTTAATAGCTTCCATTGTTACCTGTCCTCCTTTTTAGTATAAAACCATTGTTTTTGATGATAATAGCCAAGATCGAACGAGCCCTGTTCCGGCAGTGTAAGCCTTACAGGATACTCTTCGCCAAGCACGCTTTTCAGTTTCATTACTTCACTGTCTATAAACCACGCCGTTTTATCATTCAGCTTATTCAGGTGCTTTGGATAAAGCTTGTTCAGAATGGGGAATATATGCGCCGGCGCAGCCTCGGCAGAGTTAAGGTATTTATCCTTTATCGTTGCGTTTATTCCCGGGTTTGCACCATCCTGCGCAAATTCATAATAGGCAAACAGCCTTCCGAGCGTATATGGTATGTTTGTGCTTTGTTCATTAAGGCTCACCGTCAATACCTCCTTTGGACAGCCCTTATTTGTGTTTTTCAGATAATATGCCTTGATTATCGCCGCGCGGCCGCGGGTTATGTTCCGTTCGGCCCTTATGCGCAGCATTGCCCCGTTCAAAAGCGCCGCCGGATATGCCGTGCCTGCGAATATCGCCCGCGCCGTGGACTTTGCAAGCACGGAGCTTGGCTTTTTATACTGAGATTTCGGGTTCACGGTCTCGTTCAGCATGGCCCATATTGGCAAAGTATCGAATTTATCGAACTTGCTTTTTGCTATCTCCATGCGCTCGTAATGCTCGTTCACGTTGCGTATGAAGCTGCCGAACTCATTGCGCAGGAAAAAGCTTACGGACAACCGCGCTGCGTTCGGCGCAAGCCCGAGCACATAATACGGTCGTTTCGGGTCTATTTTCAGCTCATTGCAATACTTGCCTTCCGTTATTCGCTTTACCGCCGCGTAAAGGTCGGCGTCGCTCAGTCCGGTGTTGTTATCGTCCCCGAACATCCACATATTGGTCAGCCCGTTATACTGTTCCTCCGCTCCTTCAGCCCAGCATACAACGGTAGTATCGCCTATGCGGTGCACGTTTTCCTTATCGGACAGCAGATAATTCAGCGCGGATGTGTACGCAAACGCCGCGTACTTGCCGACAGGCGCATTGTAATTCTGCTCCTTCCCGTATGAACAGAATGCGGACGCATTGAACGATACCAGCGCCGCGCCGCTCGACTGCGCATCCGCAACGCCTTTTATTGCCGGATGAGTTGGTACAATAACGTCATCTTTCCCCGTAACAAGGCATTGCATCCGTTCTCCGTCGCTGCTGTCATAATATTTCTGCCATGCAGCCTTTATCTCCGCGTCCTCGGCAGCAAGGCGGCCTTTTACAAAAAACGTTACATTGCCGCCTTTGTACAATTCATTCAGATTTTCGGCTATCAGCGGATGCTCGGCAGCCGACGCGGGCTCCCACCCATCAAAGAAGTTAAGTATCGCCCTTGCCGCCGCGGTGTCTATACCGTCAAGCAGCTCACGGTGAAAGCCTTTGCATGCTTCAAAGCATTCCTTAGCGCGTTCAGGTTTACCCTTGCCGTCTATACCCAGCATATATGCGGAATTATCCCAAAGAAAATTCGACGCAATGCCGGAGGAACGTTTCACAGCCGCGGGCAATATTTTATCCATAGGCACGGATTGCGTCTTTTTGCCGGAAATAATCTCCTTGAACTGAGGGATAAAGCCAAGCAGCGTGCCGTCCTCGTCAATCTCCAGCAGATAGCTTATCTTCACTGCGTTCCAGCCTTCGCGCGCTATTTTGCCCTGCTCCGCCAAATCTTCATATAATTTAGTCAGCGCCTGAAGTATCATGACTTCACCCCCTCGCTGCCTATCGGCGGAACGGTTATGACCCCGTCCTTCATGCTCGCCCTGAAGAACATCGGCCTGATTCCGTCATCGTTTGAATAATCCATATCCAGCAGCATCCAGCCAAGGTCTCTTTCGCCTTTCAGCTCATCGGGGCAAGACGGCATCTCCTCGCAAAGGCCAAACCGTGCAGGAAATTCCCGCGTACCCAAATACGGCTGATGATAGCACTGGCCTTTCTCCGCGCGCCGCTTTACCATCTGCTGAAACTTTGCAGGATTATCGCTTGCGCTGGCCTGCTCGGTCATGTCGAAATGCGCCTCTATCACATAGTGCACATCCTTTAGCACCATCGCTGCGCGCTGCTGTATGCTTTCGGGCGTTGCAATGTACGCTTCGCCGCTGCCTTTTTCCATTATTGTTTTAAGCTTGCGGCCGCTCACAACGTCCTTTACCTCGTTACGCCTTATATTCGTAAAGCGTATAGGCGCACGCACATAGATTTTGTCTATGTGCCATCTCAGCCCCGGGTGCCACAGTATTGCTTCAACTATGCCCCGCGCTGCCGACGGAGTCATCACGTCGTAACTCACGCGCTCCGTTTTAAGCTCGGGCCTGCTGAAGCATGCATAGTCGCCCCATACTTCTATCCTTACAGACAAGATATCACTCCTTTCGCTGTTTTATATTATAAAATTTATATCGCTGCTCTCCTCTATCTTCAGCCCCATCTTTTCATCATAAATGTCCGTGTTTATCAGCACGGCGTTTTCATCGTCTAACATTTCTATGCAGCCCGAATAATAAAGCGTTTTAAACTGATTTTCGTATATGGTTACTCCATAGCGGCCCGCCTCCCTGAATAGCTTACGGGACTTTTCGCCGCGCCTCAGCCTCACAATGCTCTCCACGCCTTTCCCAAGCGGTATGTATACCGTCCGCGTATTCTGGTCAATTATGCGGAACTTCTCGGCAACCGTTTTGAACGGCATCATGCCGTAAACCTTGTCCTTTTCAAACGCCTCCACCACGCGCGCCTTGTCCGTCCCGTCGCTGAGATAAGCCCTATACGTATTGAAATACTTGCGCACAACCTCCGGCGAATCTATGTCCTCCTCCCCGCGCATGGCGCTGTTAGCCGCAGATATGTTCATTTTCAGCATTCTCGGCGCACGGTGTTCGCCCGTGAATACGGCAACTATGCTCTCCTCGCGGTTACGCTTGCCTTCGCGGTTGCATCGCCCCGCCGCCTGAAGTAAGGAGTCAAGCCCGGCCATTTCCCTATATACCGTCGGGAAGTCTATGTCCACGCCCGCCTCTATAAGTGACGTTGAAACAACCCTGCATACCTCGCCGTCCGTCAGCCTTTGCCTGATAATGTCTATGGTTTTTTGCCTGTGTTCGGGGTACATCAGCGTGGACAGGTGAAACCTGCCTTCCTTGGGCAGCTTATTAAACACGGCCTGCGCCGCCTTGCGCGTATTGACTATGCATAGCACCTGCTCATGCCCGCCAAGCCGCGCCGCCAGCGCCACATCATCCAGCTCACCTGCCTGTTCAAATGTGACCCGCTTGAACTGCTCATATGTCCGCCTAACTTCCGGACATATCTCTTTTATAGCAATGTTTGGCGCGTATTTTACAATATAATCGTCCACCACCGGCTGTGTTGCCGTGCATAACACGGCGGTGGAGTTGAAATGCGCACACAGCGTGCTTATTGCCGCAACGCAAGGCAGCAGATTTTCGCTTGGCATCATCTGCGCTTCGTCAAATATAATTACGCTGTTTGTTACATTGTGCAGCTTTCGGCATTTTGAGGAGCGGTTGGCATAAAACGATTCAAAGAACTGCACCGCCGTGGTCACCACCACCGGCGCATCCCAGTTTTCCGCCGCAAGCGCGCTTTTGTAGTCCGCCGAATCGAAGCTTTTATCTTCCTTATCGAATACTATGCCGCTGTGATGTTCCAGCACGTTTTTATCATGCAGTATTCCCCTGAATACCTTGGCGTTTTGGTCGATTATGGAGGTGTATGGAATTACGTATATTATGCGCTGCATGTTATGTTTCACTGCATGCTTCAGCGCAAACGCAAGCGACGCCGTGGTTTTGCCGCTGCCGGTTGGTGCGCTCAGCGTATATATTCCCCTTGGATCTTCGCCCGCAGCAAGACATGCAGAAAGTATTTCCCAGCGTTTTTTGTTCAGCTCACTCTGCGGGTTAGCCCACGGAGCAATATGCTTTTCAAAATATGCCAGCAGCGTCGCCATATCATCGTATTCTTCGCGTGCAGCCCTCCCGCCGGACATGAAGTTTTCCGTATCCAAATAGTCCGCATCAACAAGGCATGAGTACAGCATTCTTATCCAAACGGATTCATAAAACCTGTCCCCGTAAAAATTCGGCCTTTGTGGGGCTGTTATCAGCCTATCCATGCCGCGCGGCTCTTCTATACCGCCGTTTTGTGCCTTTTTCATTCGGCCGCAGAATGTGCCGTCATCAGCCGTGTCCATTTTGGCATTGCCAACGTTCGGCAGTCCTCCGTGATGCCCCGCAATGCATATCGCTTCATGCACAGCATTAACCTTGAAGCATTCAAACGCGCCCGCCGTTGAATGGTCAACTGCCGGCCCGCCGCGCAGCCTTCGCTGAAAGCCCTGAGTGTTTTTGCCGTCGTCATGCCGCATCGCTTCAAGCTTGGCGTGTTCTTCCGCGCCAAACTGCGCCGCAAACTTTGCGCACAGTTCCGCCGTGCCGCGCTCATGTTCATCAACCGTTTGTTCTCTTCCGTCTTCCGCAATATGCGCCAAAAATACCGTTTCATCCATATGCTGTTATCTCCCGGCCTATGCGGCCATGCTCCGATTGTTCAACTGTGCCTTAGAGTTCAAATACTGTGCCTGTGTTATATTGTTATTATATCAACATTATTTATTGTTAGCAATGCCAATCTTTATTATATTCCCGCCATTTTGATAAATTCTGATATTTATTTTGCCAATGTTATACGGACGTAATTGGGCAAATATAATAAAAATAACCCCCGCTATGCGGGGGGGATCTTTATTTGGTGCCGGAAGTGGGACTCGTTCGGCGATACTGGGGCAGTATCGTCGCCAGCCCGGGGAACTCAAAAAGTATTCACTGGATACTTTTTGCCCTTCGGGACGTTCCCTTCGAGTCCCGCTTATCTCTTATCAACATCAAAAAAGAGTCCGTGGCTGAACACGAACTCCGTATCTGGTGCCGGAAGTGGGACTCGAACCCACACGTTGTTGCCAACAACGGATTTTGAGTCCGTCACGTCTGCCAATTCCATCATTCCGGCGCAAGTTGTATTCTATCATAATTCAGCGCGCAATGCAACATAAATTGCGCACACAAACGCCGCACGGCAGCGCAGCTTATGCGCCGCCGCAACGGCATGAATAATTATTCTTCGTCTATATAGGGCTTAAGGAACGCGGGCGCATCATTTACGCTGCCGGTTATGCTAAGCACCAGCTTGACTTTGCGGCGCTCGGCAAACGCTGCCATCTCCTTGAACAGATCCTCAAGGGTATCCAGCGGATGATGGACTATTTTCATAAAGCCGTCAACAAAAAGGTATTCCAAATCGAAATCCTGCGCCGCAATGCCGGAAACGAAGCCGAAAAACATCTTGGGACTGTCTATATGATATTCCGAAGCATCCACAAAGCGGATATCATGCTTCAAGCCAAACATATACTGGCTGTCGTTATCGATGAACACTATGCTGCCGTTAGCCGTTTTAAGCGTTTCGTTAGCAATGTCAATTATGCGCTTGGTCTTGCCCGCGCCGGTTTCGCCAAAGATTACCTTTATCAAGTTGAGCCTCCCTCTGCGTTCAATAACGCTACTGAAATGGTCATGTATTATTATAACCTTTTTTCATGCGTTTGGGCAATAGCGGTTTATACAAATTCACCTTAAATACATAAATACATTTTATATGTTCTTTTCGGGGCCGAATTATGGTATACTGCAAAAATGAGCGACAAAAAAGGAACTAAGGACATGAAAAGAGTTTTGGGCTGCATCCGCCGCGCGGACGAAAGATACAATATGATACGCGAAGGAGATAAAATATGTGTTGGCGTATCAGGCGGAAAAGACAGTCTTCTGCTGCTGTATGGATTAAAGCTGTATCAGCGGTTTTGTTACAGGCATTTTGACGTATGCGGCGTGATGCTCGATCTTGGGCTGACGAACCAGGATCTTGCACCGGTGGAGGAATTTGCGCGCAGCATAGACGTGCCTTTTGACATTATCAAAACCGACATAGGCGATGTTGTGTTCAACATCCGCAAGGAAAGCCACCCATGCGCCCTTTGCGCCAAGCTTAGGCGCGGTGCGCTGAACGATGCCGCTAAGGAGCGCGGCTGCAATCTTGTAGCCCTTGGCCACAACCGAGACGACGTTATAGAAACCTTTTTCATGAGCCTTCTTTACGAAAGCAGGCTGAATACTTTCGGCCCGGTAACATACCTTGGCCGCAAGGACGTTACCGTTATCCGCCCGATGGTATTCCTGCCGGAAAAGCAGGCTCTCAGCATCGCCACGCGGCTTGAGCTGCCCATACGCAAGCCAAACTGCCCCGCCGCAGGCCACACCAAGCGCGAGGAAATAAAGCAGGTGATGCGCTTCTTTACCGGCCTTATACCGGACGCAGAGGAGCGCATAATGAACGCAATTGCAGACACGGAAAAATACGGCATGTGGGACAATCTTCGCCTGCCGCCGCGCGACGTGCTTGATATTGTTTCCTCCCCGAAGGCGCCGCGCTTTTGCCGCGAGTGTCCAAACAACGCAAATAAATCAGACGATAACGGCGAGGATGAATAGTATGGACGAAAAAACTCTGTTCACAATCATCATCACATATCTTGGCATAATGAGCCTTATACTGTTCCTTATGATGGGCATAGATAAAGCAAAGGCCAAGCAGGGTGCGCGCCGCATAAGCGAAAAGTCGCTTTTCACAGTGGCTGCACTTGGCGGCGGAATAGGCGGAGTGCTTGGCATGAAGGTGTTCCGTCATAAAACGCTGCATACATCGTTCAAGCTGGGTATGCCAGCGCTTACGGTGCTCAACTTCGGCATAGCCTTCCTTATAATGTGGCTTAATCAAAGCTAAAAGGACCGGAGCGGTTATTCAATAGACTGCTCTGGTTCAACGTATTCAATAGCGCACCAAATCGTGCTCAACAGGCCGTCGGCATTGTTCAGTTCTACCTGCACCTGTCTGCGGCTTTTGTTTACCTTAAGCACGCGCCCGTTCAGTTCACACAACGGGCCTTCCGCAAAGCGTATCTTTGTGCCTTCCTTTATCACCTTTGTCGGCTCTATCGTGCCATCGTGACGCCGTATCCAATCAACAAAGTCCAAATCGGCCCCGCGTAGGCGATATTCACCGTCATCATACTGCAGCAGCTTTATGGCGTTTTGCAGCGTGTTTATCGAGCGTACGTCAAGCTCTTTTTCGTCCGTTTCAAAGAACACATAGCCGGGCAGAAGGCACAGTTCTTTTTCAACCAGCTTTCCTCCGCTCGGCTTAAACTTTTTTATTTTCGGAACCAGCGTAGCGTAACCGCGCCGCTTAAGGCGGGACTCTATGCCCGCTTCAAAACCGGTTCTGCAAAAAACACAATATACTCCCGTCAAGATCCCCCACTCCGTCGGTAGTTTTATTTTACTATTCGATTATACCTAATTCTTTCAGTTTTTGCAAAAAAACTTTTGTATCGGCCTCAGCCGTTGCCGTATCAACATCATATTCCGCGGCAAGCATGGCCGCAAGCGTGCTTTCGTTTTCCGCCTTTTCAAGCGCGTCCCACAGGAACTCTCCTGTTTCGTTCAGCGTTATAAGCCCCTTTATTTCAAGCGATGCATCCCCTACGGGTACCAGTATGATATCGCCCGCAATGTTTCGCTTAATAAGCCGTTTCAGTATTTTCATTTGCTTTCCTCCTCCAATGTAAGCCGAACCGTTTCGTGCGTCATGCGGCACACATATTCCGGCTTAACGTTAAAATGCCCCGTTTCCGTTACGCACATGGCGGCGCAGGCATGGCACGCATGCTTATATCCGCATACGGCGCACTCCGCCGGCAGGCGTATTTCGGCAGTCGCCGCCTTTGTAGCTTCCCAGGCCTTTATGAACCCAAGCTCCTTCACGTTTGCCACGGGTTCGGTCATCATGCCGCATGGGGTCATTACGCCCTGCCAGTTTATCCAGAATGCGCTCCTGCCCGCGCGGCACATTATGCCTTCGCCCGGGGTGCCTTCGCAGTCCGTATTTTCGCTCACGCTTATGCCGCGGCGCATGGCCTCCGCCCGCGCACGGAACTGCTCTTCGCTAAAGCGCATTCTGTCCCACATAACGCTGTACTTCGCCGCCTCTTCCGCGCTGAAGCGATCGTTCTCGCCAACCATGGCTGTGTCGCGCCGTATGGGCGGGAACATATATGTTGCAAGCTGCATGGGCGTGCCGAGCGATTCGGCAATTTCATAAATGCGCTGCATGTCCGCCGCGTTATACTGCGTAAGCGATACGTTCAGCTTCACGCCGATGCCTATATCCTTCAGCGCGCGTATGTTAGCAAGCACCCTATCGAACGCATTGCTGCCGCAAAGCCGCTCGTATGCGTCCCCGCTTGCGCCGTATAGGGTTATGTTGAACCTGAACGGCGGCTCATGGTGGAAAAAGTCCAGCATGTCCTTATCTATAAGTGAAGCGTTGCTGTTTATGCTCACCATAAGGCCCATCTTTTTCAGCTCGCTCAGAATATATCTAAAATCCGGCCTTATCAGCGGCTCCCCGCCCGTAAGCAGCAGGAACAGCATACCCTCGCTGCGCGCCGTTTCCGCAATGCTCAGCCATTCGTCCGCGCTCAGCTCCGCGCCGCGCCGCTTCTGCTCCGCCTCGCTCAGGTGAACATAGCACATTTTGCAGTTGAAATTACACCGCGGCGTAAGCTCAAAATTGCCTGCAAGCGGCGTACCCGCCCGGCAGGCCTTTGCATGAAGATATGATGATAGGCGCGGTTCTGCGCTGTTATTTTCCATTTTATCCCCCAAACAATTCGTTTTGCAGCAGCCGCACCGCCCCTTTGTCAGCGCGGCAGCTAAGCCGATATACATCCGCACGCTGCACCAGCCCAGCTACCAAATCCGTCATATGTATTGCCGACTCCGCGTCCCATTGATAATATGAGCATTGGCTCAGCACAGCGGCAAAGGCCTCCTTTGCCCCGGCGCGGCGCAGCGTATTTTCGCCCGATTGTTCAAGCAGCACTATAGCCCGAATAGGCGCGGAGGCGTTTTTGCATATGCCCGACGTGCCGGAATAGAACACGCCGTGCGCGGTAATATCGCCCGTGCGGATAAGCGTCCTGTCCCCGTTTATAACATCCGCACCGGCATACTGCTGCCACAGCGCGGCCTGCGTGCTTTTGCCTATGCCGCTTGGCCCGCTGAAAAGCACCGCCGCCCCGTTTGGCGGCAGCACATAGGACGAATGCAGCACAAGCTGGCCATAGCCCGCCAGAATATCGAACATATCGGCGGATTCAAGTATTGCCTGGGAATACATTGTGCTGCGGTAGCCTTCGCCGAAAATAAGGCGCGTTTGCCCCTGCGTGCGCACGGCATACGAAAACTGCGCCGCACCGTATACCCTGAGCGTATGCAGCGCCTCCCCTTCGCGCCAGCGGCTCACCGGGCCGTTTTTCACGGCATGGTCGGGCACGGGCGGCGGGGTTGGGCTGTATTCCACGGATATGACATGGTTCATTTCCGCGCCGTCCTCCGCATGGAAGCGGGCGCTGGCCTTGGATACCGTCCATGCGTCCTGCCCGCGCACTTCAAGCGTTACCCCGCCGAAGGTGAAGCGTTCAGTGTTCATATGTGGCGAACATCAGCTTGCTGTATTCGGTTGAGTAATGTCCGGCGTAGCAGGTTGTGCTTTGCCCTGCGGCAAGGCCGTTCACGCTCACGCGGTAAGTTATGCCGCCAAGGTACAGCTCGCCATACGCCACCTTATAGTATACATAAACCTGCCCCATGTCCTTACCGGAAATGTTCTTTACGGTGATTGCCGTATCCTGCGTGGTTATCTCCAGCGCGTCAGCATTCATGCCCGGCTCGGCATCGAACGCGGCATACATAGTTACCAAGGCCGCGTAGCCATCCGTGCTTTCGGGCATGGGCTGGCGGCTAAGCTCAAGCAGCTGAACCTCCGCATCGGGCGGCAGGGTGGTTACGTCAAACTCATATGCCGTTTCGCCTATGGTAACGGTCAAATGCGCATACTGCACCGTTTTTTCCGCATTGTTGCGCACCGTTACGGCGCATACGTCGGACACGGTTTCGTCCGTGCCGTCCTCAACAAACAGCCCCGCGTATTTGCTTATGCCCTTTATTTCCAGCCCGTATTCGGCGGTATTGCCGCTGCTGCCGCCGTTTTGCGCAGCGTTATCGTTTTGCATATCGCCGCCGCTGCTTGCTGCGGGCGTGGTTTCGGGCGGAATCTCCACCGCGTCGCTCAGGTCATCCCCGCCGCCCGTGCAGCCTGCAAGCATAAGCGCCGCCAGCGCAAGCGCAAGCAGTATAATTGCAGTTTTTTTCATGGCATACTCCTTTCCGTCAAAAAGCGCCCCGCCCTATGCGGGCAGGGCACTCGTACTACTTATCGCACTTATTGCTCAAGAACCACCGAATATGTTCTGGTTAGCATTTGGAATATCATAGCAAATCTTGCTCTGTAGGTTATCCGGCGTATATGCACACGGATCCGGCGAAGTTGAGAATATCGTCCCACCTGTTGTCGAATATGCACAGGTATTACCATCCTGATGAGTTGCATCAGTATATGCACATGCCGCTATGCTCGTACTCAACTCAAAGTTCTCGAAGTACAATTCGGGCTTAACATATTGTTTTTTCATGCTCTTCACCCCTTTCATTAAAACCAACCCTTGAACCAATCCCACATATCGCGCATGCTGTTGGGACGGGTCTTAACGGTAAGCCGCGCGGTTATGGCTTCGCTCTCGGTGCCTTCCGCATTGATGGCGGTCACGCTGAAGTCCGCGGATTCCTGAGCCACCATGCTGTAAGTGAACTCCCTGTACGTTATGCGCTTCGCGCGGCGGCCAAAGCCCATGCGCTCCGTGCGGGTGCGGTAGCTCCTTATGGTCTGGCCGTCCACGGTAATGGCTTCCACGTCCTCGGAGGTCTTAACGGTAAGCGTGGCCTTCCTGCCCTGCATAACGTTCCTGCTCCAGCTTGCCTCGAACCGCTCCGGCTCAAATGTCTTTTCAGGCTCCGGCTCGGGTTCGGGCTCAGGCTCAACAGGAGTAATAGCATTGTTCACCGCATCAACAGCCATTAACGCATCGTCATAGCTTATCGCGAGCGTCACGGCGTTAGTTGTGTTCTCCGTTATACTTGCATAAGTACACTTAACATTGGTGATAGAAACTATGCTATTTTCGCCGGTATTCGTCAGTACTATTACGTTGGACTTCTGACTACCATTTTCTACCGTCCAAGTAATACCATTCAAAGCATAGTACATATCCGTAGCAGTGTTGAGCGTTAATTTAACACTTTCGCCAGCATCACCATATGCCGCAAATTTCGCGTTGCTACCACTTAGTGTAAGTTCTCCGCTAGAACCATTAGCAAGCTTTACGCCTATCTGCATGGTGGTGGGCTGTTTATCCGCAACTATACGGAATGCTATCGCCTGACCCTTTGCGAGATACACTTCATGGTTCGGGCCAAAGTTCTTGTACTCTTCAAGCGTTGCCCCTGTAGACTTACCATCGATAAACACGGCACCATTGGCAAGAACGCTTGTATCCGCTGTGAAGTTACTTTGCCCAATTATGGCCTTACGAACTTCTACATAAATCGGCTTGACCTCGCTGTCCTTAACGTAGTCATTATCAAGAGTGTTTCCCGCGGGGTCGTACACGCGCACGGCGTCAAGCCAGAATGAGTATTTCTTCCCATCAGCCACATCAAATATTTTGTCATAGCATACTTTTATTACAACAGTATGCTCACCGTATGTAAGCCCACTAACCTTAATTACAGGTACCTGATATATAGCGTTGGGATTATTATTTATTTTCCATCCATTTTCTTCTGAATATGTATAGCCATAATAGTTATTAACAACGTGGCCTTTTTCCTTTTCCCCGCTATTACTATTGCCCTTATACACATCCACAAATATCGCACCCGACGTATTATCCGTCAAGCTGATGATATCAAACCCGGTGCCCTTGAAGGTAAACTGCGCCGTCGGCCAGACTACGCCATCCTTTGCCATGTCGTTGGTCACGGTCACCTTCTGCGCGCTGCCCATGGAGAACATGGTGCTATTCTGATACGCAGGGTCGTAGCCGTAGGGGTTGTGATCAGTCTGACCAAGCGCTTCAAGGGCTTGGGTGGTGTTGGCGTTGGTGTTGGCATCTGTGCCGGGGTCATAGACCGGTGTCCACATTGCACTCGCTGCCGCGCCTGCGCCATGGTTAAACTTCGCAAAGCTGTCCTCGTAGTAGACGTTCGTGGCGGGGATGATGGTGACGGTGTACTCTACCGTACCTCTCTGGAGTGTATTGTCAGACATCACAAGAGTACCCGTATACTTAACGCCAAAGGTATCCTTATCGCTAATCATCTCGGTAAGTTTATAGGTGATAACACCATTCTCTCCGGGTATAACTTCTGCGAAGGAGCTTACCTTTCCAACTTCTGTCTTTGTAATATTTACTTCTACAGCACCAAGATTCTCATTCAAATCTTTAGGCTCAATCCTCAGCGGCAAGCCAAAATCTACTACGAACGTTTTGGTTGCATTGAACGTATAGTACAGATTAACAGTTTTGGGTACCTCTTCGGTCACCTTCGCTACTCTCACTAATTTGTATTGGGTATAGCGATACTGTGCACCTATCTGCGGCATCAGCTTCAAGTCCCACTGTACCGTCTCCGTTTTGCCTTTAATATTTATAACAGTATTGTTAATAAGCCCGCCTTGCTCTGTGAGCGCAAATTCCTTGCTGAACGTAGTGTTTTTTGGCACAGCAATATTATATGTATGGAACGGTGTCTGCGAACCATCCACATAATAGTTCACCGTGAGGGAATCTTCGCTTGCCTTTGCCCTTACATAGTAGGTGACAAGCATACCGCTGCACTGCTGAATAACAAGCTTATCGATATTCGGTTCGCCGCCTATCTTTGCTTCGCTATGCTGAGCAAGACCGGAAGCTGCTATTGTGTCTTGGCTTTCTGCCCAAATAACCTTTTCATATTGTTCATTATATGTAATGTTTTCGGGGCACTGTTGGTTTTGCAAACTAAATGATTCGCTGGGCGTCACGGTGACCATGTAAATTTCATATTCAGCCGTTTCAACAGCACGAATATTATTGATTACACGATACCAGTCGTTACCACTCGTATTAGTCCTCAGTCCCTTCCAGTCTGTTGTAACATTGCTCGCAAGGACTGAGTAGCCATTATTATGCGCACTTCCGTTATTTGTACCATCGCAGTTAAGCCACTGTGTATTGCTGTTTTGTGCTCTGCCAAACTTATCGGGGTTCCTAACGCCGTCTGATTCGTATTTTACGCAATAGTCTACAGCTACACCGTAGAACTCATCCGTTTGATTATCAGGCCAGTCGGTAATATAAGTAGTTACCTCGTCTGTTACCGTTGTTTTGAGCATATAGTATGCAACGATCTGATTTCCGTTTTCATCGGCCGTGGTTCCGCTAAGCTTATTCCAATCGGTTGCATCTACCGCCCTATATTCCCACTTGCCGCCATAGAAGCGTATACGTTCAATATCTACACCACCATTTGCTCCGGTAACTGTATCCGTACCGTAGCCGGATTTATTCGTCCAACCGGCTTCCGTCTGTCTATGGGCGTTAGGAAGGTATCTTGTTTTCCAATAAAGTGCCTCTGTTCCTGTTGTCGATTCATAGTTACCGGTTTGGGGTATAACGTCGGTAAGAACCCGACCCTCCTCGCCAGCCTCATGGAAATCAGCCGCACTAAATTCGTAGTATGTTCTTGCGTTCTGTTTATTGTTGCTTGTTGTGGTAACAACATTCAAATTTGTGGGATATATCCTATGGTTAGTAACCCAGAAGTCTATATAGAGTTTCTCGGCGTTTTCCAACGTCGCATCCACAACCTTAACCGTATACCTCGTTCCGCCTATCACGACGCTGGTCGTGCCTACGGCTACGCCTGTGAAGGTGATTTCAGTTTTTTCTTCGGCTGGCGTGGTAGTCGTGTTAAAACTGTACGGATGCGCAACAGTTTTCCAATCACTAATGCTATTGCTTACTCCCCACTGATTATCAGAGTATGTAAGATAATAATAGTTGTATCCTTGTTGGTAGCATAAGTCGTTCCCGCTGCCTACAGACCAGCTGTTGTTCTGATTTGCCGAAGCACCAATAGACAGTGTGTTATTGTTGTTGCGTATTATATACTTGTTGTTATCATCTTTAACTTTGATAGTATAATAATAATTTTCCCTCGTTACTGTAAATACAGTAGCGTCATTTACATTGGTAGTTCTGGATATTGTACCATTTGCAACCATCATGTAGTTTAAGGGACGTTTTTGGTTTTCAGTAGCATCTTGAGCCTGCCAATCACCAATCAGAACATCCGCCGTTTCACCAGTCTTTAAGTTACTTAGTTTTTTCTCATCAGTAACCGTCCGCGTCGTTCCTCCCGTTTTCGAAACATGCTCAACTTTATAGTTTGCAACAACGGTAGTGTTATCCTCCGCAAACAATTCGCCTTCAACTTTTTCGCCCTGCGTTCCATCAACCGTAACCGTCTCGGAACTACCAACAACAACCGTAACGGTATCTTCCACATACGTCACATCCTGCTCATATATGCCCATTACGGAGAAGTGCGGCGCGGTAAACACATACCAGCCATCCTCGGTCGCCGTGCCGTCGATATCCTTAACAGTGCCATCGTTTTCCACGATGAACGCGATAACCTTGCTGCTATCCCATCCTTCGGGTATCTTTATGCGAACCTCGGCGTTTCCGGTATAATTAGTAGAATCCTTGGTCGAAGGGGTCACATCATAGGCCGCTATCTTCCCCTCAGCAGCACCCTGTATCGTAACCGTTGTAGTCTCACACTTCAGCGCCGCAAGGTTGGGGCCGGTTACGCGAACGGTGTCGTTATCGGCGGTAGTAGCATTGCCTACGGTGGTGTTGGGTATGGTTACCTTTGTAAAGTAGGTCGGGTTAGCATCTGCCATTGCAGCAATCAACTCTTTCACATCGGAAAGATCAACTGCCACCGAAGGCGTATCACACCATACGCAGAACATTGCACCAACGTTGTTGCCGCCAATTATTTCTGAATAAGTTGTACTAGTTGAGTTCCACCCACTCTTTATATTCTGGAACTTCGTAACATCAAAGGTTTTGAAGTTAGCAAGTACAGTAGTCTTGCTGTACTCATCCGCCTTGCTCGGTACAAAATACCATTTCTGATTGGTGTTTATCAGCTTATAACCGGCATTGTTAATGACATCTACGGTATTATATTCGCTGCCGTTCCATTGGTTCGACCAGTAGCAGACCTGTACGCTCTTTTTAAGGTCACACGACGTTCTGTTGTTATAGCATACAAAGTCATTAAAGCACCGTGCAGTCATACCGGCATTTTCTATTATCTCAGCACATGCGTTCATGTAATCTATAAGCTGCTTATAATTTACTTGCGCAACACTGCTTTCAATATACGGATTCCTTATGCCTTGGCCGTATTCATCTGCACCAAAGTTAAAGAACTTGCATCCCTGCGTTTTGAAATATTCAACATACATGGAAAGCAGTTCTTTACCGAAAGCAACGGCATTCTCATTATTCAAATCAAGCGAACCTTCTGAACCGCTCAGCTTATACCCGCTATATTTATCCGACGAAAGGATGCCGTCCATATGACCTGGCATATTGAGCAAAGGAACGATTTCTATATTCTTTCCTTTGGCATACAAGATTATCTCAGTCATTTCAGCCTGGGTCAACTCATTGGTCGTGGAATCGTAGAACTTCTCATTTCCCTGAGCAATTGCATATTTCAAATCCTGCGGCATACCATCCAGCACAAAGCGAAGGCCGCCATTGCCGAATGCCAGTTGCAGTTGGTTATACCCATTGAGATACATTGTATCGATTATGCCCTTGATATAGCTTACATCGAAGTACTTCCTGCCGCAATCAAGATGAACTATGCGGTAATAGTCGTCTCCGCTCGTATCGCGCGCGGCAACATTCGCCTGCACGGGCATAACGTTCGCCGGCATAATCCCCTCATCCGTGGGCTCGGCAGTGGGTTCGCCCTGCGTGGGCTCGTCCGTGGCCGCGGGGTTCTCGGGCGTAGGCTCGGGAACTTCGGTGACTTCGGGAGTCTCCGTCTTGGTCGGCTCGGTGGGTTCAGCCGATTCCGTCGGTTGCACTGCTTCCGTAGGCGCGGGCGTAGAATCCGCATTGCCTTCCCCCTCCGCCAGCACTGACGCGGGCAGCAGACCTGCCACCATTATCAGCGCAAGCAGCACGGAAAACAGCTTCTTGAACACTTGATTTCTCATATGTTTCCTTCCTCCTAAAAAATGTCGGTCCATACCGCATAATTTTAGTATTACACGGAATATATTGTATCCCTTAACGAGAGAAAAAGCAAGAGAGGAAACGAAAAACGGTGAATTTTTTGTTAAAAAAGAGCCGCCCACGCACGGGAGACTCTCCGCATATAAAAACCCGCTTTACGCGGGCAGCGAAACGGTTACTGTCGTGCCGCCGTTCGGGACGGATTCAAGCCTTATGCTGCCGTGGTGATACATTACCGCGTGCTTGACTATGGATAGGCCAAGCCCCGTGCCGCCGCTCTCCTTGGAGTGGGACTTATCCACGCGGTAAAACCGTTCGAACACGCGCTCCTGATGCTCTTCGGGTATGCCTATGCCGGTATCCGCCACGGTAACGGTGGCAAGGCCGTCCTTTTCGCCCACGGTTATGCTTACGCTGCCGCCCGCGCGGTTGTACTTCACGGCGTTGTCGCACAGGTTGTAAATAATTTCATATAATAGCCGCCTTACGCCGGTTATGCAGACGCTTTCACCCCGCACCTCAACGCCTATGTGCCTTTCCTCCGCCTCCGTGCGCAGATCGTTTGCAGCCTCCGCCGCAACCGCCTTCAGGTCAACGCGCTCCATGGGCATATCGCAGCCTTCGTCCAGCCGCGAAAGCCTTATTATGTCGCCTATCAGCGTAACGAGGCGCTGCGCCTCCTGCCGAATGTGGCCCACAAAGCGGGGCATATCCTCCGCCTTCACCATGCCGTTTTCTATCAGCTCCGCGCTGCCTATAATGCCCTGTAACGGTGTTTTCAGTTCGTGCGAAACGTTTGCCGTAAATTCGCGGCGCATGGCGTCCGCATTCTGCTTTTCGGTTATGTCAAAGCCGAGTATTACCGCGCCTATGGTCTTTCCGTTGGATTCTATGCGGCTCACGTCAAGCTGATATACCTTGCCGCCGCGGTCGATGGTCGTCTCGCCGTGGCCGCCGTCGTATGCGGCGCGTATGGCCTCGCTCAGCTTGGGGTTCCTGTCCACCGTAATAAAATCGTGGCCCGCGCAGTTTTCTTCCGCGTTGAATAGCTGCCTTGCCGCAGGGTTCATGCTTATTATGCTCCCCTTTTCATCCAGCAGCACCAGCCCTTCGTTCATGCTGCGGGTTATGGCGTTGAACTCGTCCTTCTTCTTGTCCAGCGCGCGCATCTGCGCGTCTATCTGCGTATGCTGCCGGTTTATGCGGCTCAGCAGCGGGGCTATCTCCTCGTATGCGTCGTTATCCAGCGGATGGTCAAGGTCCAGCGCGTTCAGCGGCGCAACTATTCTCTGCGCCAGCCTGTTCGCCATAACTACCGCCAGTACAAGCGCCGCCAGCACTATTATTACCACAGGCCTCAGCATGCCCAGTGCCAGCGTTGCAATGGTAGCCCGGCTTACGGATATTCTTATTACGCTGCCGTCGTCAAGCCGCTTTGCGTAGTACATCGTCTTTTGCATAAGCGTTGCCGAATAGCGCGTGCTTTGCCCTTCTCCGGCTTCAAGCGCCTGCCGCACCTCCTAGCGCGCGGCGTGGTTGTCCAGCGTGCTTTTGTCGCTTCCGCTGTCGTATTTCACCGTGCCGTCGGGCGCTATCCATGTCAGCCTGTATCTTTCGCTGTTCACGCGGGCAAGGTATTCCTCCCCGCCCTGCTCAACGCCCGCCGCCGCAAGGCTCAGCTGATCCTTCAGCTCGCTTTCCTGCAGGCTTGCAAAGTATTCGTATAAGCAGTCCATTATTATCAGCAGGCTTGAGAGCAGTATTATGCCCGCAACAAGCATTATAGCCCTGAATATTCTTTTCGTCATTGCCCTTCCTCCATCCGGTAGCCAACGTTTCTTACGGTTTTAATGCTTTCGCCGCATTTGCCAAGCTTTTGGCGCAGCGTGCGTATGTGCATATCAACGGTGCGCGTTTCGCCCATGTAGTCCGTTCCCCAAACCCGTTCCATAAGCTGCTCCCTTGTGAACGCCGTGCCCATATGGGAAAGGAGCAGCTTCAGCAGCTCATATTCCTTGTATGTCAGCGTTATTCGCTCCCCGTCTGCGCTCACGGTATGCTCAAGTGTGTTCATGCTTATGCCGCAGGCGTTGAGCGTGCCTTTTTCATCCTCCGCGCCGCATCGACTAAGCACGGCCTTCACGCAGGATATAAACTCCATCACGCCGAAGGGCTTGGTCAGATAATAATCCGCGCCAAGGTCAAGCCCTTGTATCTTGTCGTATTCGCTGCCCTTGGCCGTGGCCATGACTATGGGTATCTGTTTCAGTGCGGCGTTCGCACGGATGCGCCTTAGCAGCTCTATTCCGTCAATGCCCGGCAGCATAACGTCCAGCACAATAAGCTGCGGCTTTTCCTTTTCGCCGGTTATCGCGGCATAGAAGCTGCTGCCGTCCTCAAAGCCTCTCGCCTCGAAGCCCGCGGAGCTGAGCGCGTACACCTCTATGTCCCGAATGCTTGCGTCGTCCTCCACGCACCATATCATGCTGTTTAGTCCTCCTTATGCACTCCCGTTACGGAGAATATTACCCATTCGGCAATGTTCACCGCGTGGTCGGCAATGCGCTCAAAATACTTGGCTATCATCAATAAATCCAGCGCATATTCGCCGTCCGTCGGGTCGGCCGCTATTCTTTCGATAAGCTGATGCTTCACCCTGTCGAAATATGCGTCAACAACATCGTCCGCGGCAATGACCTTCTCCGCCATTATTGTATCATGTTTTACATATGCGTCCACGCTATCCGTGACCATTTTTATTGCCGCGTTCGCCATTTCGCGCATAAGCTGCTCATTGGCGGCGCTCCTGTCGCTGAGATAGGTTATTATCTCCGCAATATCCTCAGCCTGGTCGCCTATGCGCTCCATGTCGGTTATCATCTTCAGCGCGGCGGATATCTGCCTTAAATCGCGCGCAACGGGCTGCTGCTGAAGCAAAAGCTTCAGGCACATGGATTCTATGCTGCGCTCCTTCTGGTCTATCGCCACATCAAGCCCGGCAACCCTTTTCGCAAGCGCCTTGTCGCCTTCCATAAGCGCCTTCAGCGCCATGCCTATGGATTCCTCGCACATTGCGCCCATCTCAATAAGCTCCCTGTTCAGCTCCGCAAGCTGATTGTCAAACCGGCTTCTCATTATCCGAACCTCCCTGTAATATAATCCTCTGTGCGCTTATCCGTGGGCTGGGAGAACATCTCCTCCGTCTTGCCGTATTCAACAAGCTCGCCCAGCAGAAAAAACGCCGTGTTGTCCGATATTCTTACGGCCTGCTGCATGTTGTGTGTAACAATGACTATTGTGTATCGCTCCTTAAGCTGCATGGCCAGTTCTTCTATTTTTGATGTTGATATGGGGTCCAGCGCGCTCGTGGGCTCGTCCATCAGCAGCACGTCCGGCTCCACCGCCAGCGCACGCGCTATGCAAAGGCGCTGCTGCTGCCCGCCGGAAAGGCCAAGCGCATTCTTCCTCAGCCTGTCCTTTACCTCGTCCCATATTGCCGCGCCGCGCAGGGACTTTTCAACAATGTCGTCCAGCTTGGCCCTGTTCCTTATGCCGTGGGTGCGCGGGCCGTAGGCAATGTTATCATATATGCTCATAGGGAATGGATTCGGCTTCTGGAACACCATGCCTATCTGCCGTCTCAGCTCGCTCACGTCCACGCCCGGCGCGAGTATATCCTCCCCTTTGTATTCAACGCTGCCCGTTATCTTAACGTCCGGTATCAGATCGTTCATGCGATCAAGCGTTTTAAGGAACGTGGACTTGCCGCAGCCGGACGGGCCTATCAGCGCCGTTATGCTGTTTTTAGGTATATCTATGTTTATATTTTTCAGCGCCTGATGATTGCCGTACCATAGGCAAAGCTCTTTCACGCTCAAAATGCTCTTTTCATTGGCTTCCATATTCTCTCTCCCTTCCATGCGCTTAGTATCTATATCCGCCTTTTGTTCTTAAAGCTTCTTGCAACCGCTTCCGCGCTCAGATTTATTATAAGCGTCAGCAGCATAAGTATTGCCGCTATCGCAAACGCAACGCCGAATTCACCGCGTTCCTTTGCGCCGGAGCTTTTAAGCCCCATGAAGAAGCCGTTCACCGCGTGCGCTATGCCCGCCGTGAAAAGCAGCGCAGCCGATTCGCCGAGTATTCGGCCGACAGACAGTATGCAGCCGGTTATGACGCCGTCTACGCAGCCCGGCAGCACCACCGTGCGTATTACGCGCCACTTGCCCGCGCCAAGGCCGAACGCGCCTTCACGGTAGCTCTGCGGCACGGTTTTAAGGCTTTCCTGCGTTGTGCGCATTACCGTAGGCAGGTTCATTATAACAAGCGTGAGCGCGCCCGCCATAAGCGAGGTTTGCATCTTCAAAAATTCGCAGAAGAACAGCATGCCGACAAGGCCGTATATAATGCTCGGTATGCCGGAAAGCGTTTCCGCAGCGTATTCTATAACGCGTACAAGCCTTTTGTTCGATGCATATTCGCTAAGATATACTGCCGCGCATACGCCAAGCGGAAGCACGATTATTATGGTTGCTATCACAACATAAATGCTGTTCAGTATATCAGGCCAAATGCCTATCGTGTCGTTCAGTATGCTGGGCGCCATGGTCAAAAACTTCCATGTTATGTTTGGTATGCCCCGGTAAAGCACATACCCTATCAAAAACAGCACCAGCGCGCCTATGGCGGCTGTGGACGCATACATCAGCGCCTTCATGCCAGCCGTATATGCCCTGCGGCCGGGCGAAAGCTTTTTGTTCATATATTTACGCCTCCTTGTCCCGTTTCAGGAAGAAATTGAGCGCCGCGTTTATAAGCATTATGAACACGAACAGCACCAACGCTATGGAGAACAGCGCCTGCCGCTGAAGTCCGCCGGAATAGGACATTTCGCTTGCAACGGCCGTGGTAAGGAACCTTACGCTTTCAAAAAGCCCGGGCATGTTCGCCGCGTTGCCCGAAACCATCATAACCGCCATTGCCTCGCCTATCGCGCGGCCAACGCCCAGCACAACCGCCGCAGCAATGCCGCTGCGCGCCGCGGGGACGGATACCTTGAAATATGTTTCCACCTCGGTCGCGCCAAGGGCGAGCGATGCATCCTCGTATTCCTTCGGCACGGCCTCAAGTGCAGTTACAGACACCTTTATTATTGAAGGCAGTATCATTATTGCCAGCACTATTATCGCCGCCAGCAGGCTTGCGCCGTCCGGCACGTTAAACAGCTTCCTTATGCCCGGCACAAGCACCAGCATGCCCACAAGGCCGTATACAACGCTTGGTATGCCCGCAAGCAGGCTGACTGCCGACTGCATAACATTCTTCAGCTTCTTCGGCGCAAGCTTTGCAATATACACGCTTGCCATAAAGCCTACCGGCACGCCCAGCACTATTGCGCCGCATGTGCCGTATACGCTGGTCAGTATAAACGGCAGTATGCCGAAGGAAGGCTCGGTGGTCTTTGCCGTGGATGCCCACACCTTGCCGAACAGGAACGGTATAAGGCCTATTTCTTTTATTGCGGGCAGGCCGGATATTATAAGATAAACCGTTATCAGCAGCACGCAGCCCACGGTTATAAGTCCCGCCACAAGGAATACTCCGTGCACAATGGCTTCTATTGGCTTTGCTGTATGCTTCTTATTCTGCTTCATGCCTGCTCCTTTCTTATTAACGTGGCTGTCGGACGGCCCTTCGGCCGCCCGATCATTAAGGTTTGTATTGTTCACGCTCAGTTCGCGGCTACCGCACCGGCCTTGGCGGTTATGCCCGCCGCATCGGCGCTGGTGGCGTAGTCGAAGAACTTCTGCGCGGTTTCGCTGAGGGCCGCACCGTCCTTAGTTACCAGCACGAACGGGCGCTGTACAACGTAGCTGCCATCCTTAACGGTTTCCTCGGTAGGAGCCACTCCGCCAACGGTCAGGGCCTTAACGCTGTCCTTCAGAGAGGCAAGGGAAGCGTAGCCGATGGCGTTGGGGTTCTGAGATACGGTGGTTATAACGTCGCCGGTGGAGGTAAGCTCCTGGCGGTATTGGCACTTGTCGGCAGTGCCGGTGATGGATTCAAAGCCGTCCCTTGTGCCGCTGCCGCCTTCGCGACCGATGAGCACCACTTCGGCATCATTACCGCCAACGTCCTTCCAGTTGGTGATTTCGCCGGTGTAAAGCTTGGCAATGGTTTCAATGTCAAGATTGTTTACAGGAGTTTCCCAAAGTTAAAGATACCACATCAATCCCACGCGGACTTTTGCTCAACCGATACAGCCGGAGGGCTGGATAACAAGAAAAGGCGGTATGCGCCCCGTGGAGGGGTAGCGTACCGCCTTTTCTTGTGGGGGTTTCCAAAGGGGGCAACGCCCCCATTTGGCACACGACTTTGCGAAGCAAAGTGTAGTGTGTTATACGCTCTGTCGGCGTTGCCGTGAAAATGCCGTTGCCGCCGGGGAGGGCAAGGGCATTTGAAGCGGCAGGAAAACAGGGCTGTGCTTGCGTGGCGTGGAGCCGCAAGCGCAGGTCTGGACTCATCAGCAGACAGGGCGTATATGAAAGCCCCAGTTCCTCGTCCTACGCTCCAACTTGTGGACAAAGTGTCCCGAAGTTGTGGCCACACTCCCGGAAAAGTAGCAGGACAACGGGCAACCGTCAAGGCTGAAATGAACGGGTTTACACCCGGCCTTGACCTCCGCCCGCTGTCCCGCTGGATGGGTGGACAAGGCGGCCAATCCCTCAAAGTGCTTGGCCGCTCTCTTTCTGATTTTGAGGTATTCAGTTTTTCAAAATTGAATAATCAAAATAAATT
>ERZ857827.879-NODE-879-length-36920-cov-8.393137_pt1 | contig 36920 bp, 23 predicted proteins | sample MGYA00519761_ERZ857827 | MGnify/ENA primary metagenome ERZ857827 (study PRJEB31778, sample SAMEA3449370) | human gut metagenome | biome: human gut; feature: human-associated habitat; material: faeces | place: United Kingdom | collected 2010/2012 ... | reverse complement strand
AATTTAAACAAATTATTAATCAGAATTCTGTTGCATTTGCAAGTTGAATTCAGCTGAGAATAAATGGGAGAAATAAAACATGAACAACTTCAAAGATTTCTGTCCGACCTTCGAAATTGTTCATGTCCCCTATTTTCTTACACTGAAATATTTATGACTATTTTATTCAGAATAAATTTTGCGAGGCTATTTTTCTAAGAAGTCTTTCTAATGGTCTATTTCGAACGTTTTGGATGACAAACTTTACTGCGAGCCAATATGCCGTCCAATGTCGTAACTCCTATTTTGTCTCGTCTCGCCCTGCTTATCTTCGGAGAGGGACATCGTCGTGCAAAGCGCGAGCCGCCGAATCAGGTCCAGTCTGTGGGCTGGACCTGATTACGATATGAAGATGTATGATCTCACTTCGTTTCATTCGGTTCGGCCGACTACCACGATACCTTTTGAGTATAGAGGTTTCCGAACCTGTCCGTAACACGCACCTCACCCTCGCGGATTCCTTCCGACGGTTTGATCCGGAACATGTGGAACGAATTGACGGGCTTGCAGTATTTGCGCGTCGTCTTGTTCGTCACGGTAGCGTAGAGGTCGACATAGTCGGGATCCAACGCATCGTGCGCCTCCATCTGGCCGACCTTCACTCCGTTCTCCCACCATTCGACAGCACCCCATTTGTTATCGTGCGCCCAAATGTTGGCCATCACGTATTCGCCGCCGGTGCGTGCCGGAGGATAGACCTTCATCTGGTAGTTGCGATCTTTGCCACAGCAGAGATAGTACCACGAAACCTCTTCGCCGTCGACATCGACGACGAAATAACCCTGCGGCGTGCCGTCATTGTTGAGCAAACGGTTCAAGCGCAATGCCCCCGTGGACTTGGTGACGGTGATCGAGGTGAGGTTGTCGATATCGTAGTTCCGCTCGGGTTCGCTCGTATAAAGATAAGTATGGTGGTTATGTCCCGCCCATGAATAGACATACTTGAAATCGAGCAGCGCCTTGCTATAAGCCGCAAAGTTCTTGTTGCGGCGCACCATGGTCGTCTTTTTGTTGAACATCTGGGCATGGGCGCAGATCATGATGATCTTGTCCTTGGGCACATATTTCAAATCCTCTATGAGCCAGTGCACGGTCTCGTCATAGAGGCCGTGGCGATACGATTCCTTGGCATCCTTACGGTCGTAGAGTATGTCGTCGATAAAAATGTAATGCACGCGACCGATATTGGCCGAATAACACGTAGGCCCCAGATGCATCTCGTAGTGCATCGTGCCGAGCGAATCTTTCAGCAACGTGGTCTGGTCGTGGTCGTGGTTGCCGATGACATTGAAAGTCACCATGTTCACACGGTCGGTATTGTGCAGATAGACAGGATAGACCGTCAGCTCGTTATAGATCACGTCGCCCAGTTCGATACCGTAACACGGCGTAGCGATACTCTTGCGCGTCTTGATGATGTCGGGAATCACCACATCGCGGTAGGCCTCCGCCGAGTTGTCCCAGAAGAAATCCTTGATCTGCGGGTCGCCCTGCACGATGAGCGTATGGTGATCGGACGACTCCTTGCGCGGTTCGAGTACGAAATCGGCCGTGAAGGTCTCGACGTAGCGGGGGATGCGTTTGAAAGGAATCGGCAGGCTGTGGCGAGCGGGAATTTCATACTCGGCAGGCACCGACAGCATGATGAAATGACGGTTTTCGAGATCGCTCGTCAGCGTATAACGGCCGTCGGAATCGGTCTGCGTGCAGTTCAGTCCGTCGCTGACGACGGCTCCAGCGACAGGGCTTCCGTCGGTCGAGGTAACCCGTCCCGACACGTTGGGGATTTGCGCGTACACGGCACATGCCGCTACGAGCATTGCGAATAATAGGGTGAATCGTTTCATCTATGTATGAATATTATTTCGTTCCGTTCCAATAGTAACAAGGTCTTACTTCGCCGACCTCGGCATTGTTGCGCTCGGTATTGCGTCCGAGTATGAACATCCCGTAGTTTTCGGCCGTCACACGCGGAGCCTCACGCCCCTGCGACGGCGTACCGACGGCGCCGCCGACACCGCAACCGTCCACCCTGTCGGTGTCGTTGCGACTCTCGGCCAATATCGATGCCGTGAAGCCGAAGCGGCCGCAGATCACGCCGCCGTTGCGGCAGTCGGTGATGGCTGTATACCGTTTTGGGGTCTGCGTCGTACCCACGATACCTCCGGCATTGCCGCTTCCTTTGAGGAGCACATCGCCGACATTCACGCAACCGTACATGTCGCCCGCCTCGAACAGACCGCTTATGCCGCCTGCCACCGCAGCCGAGCCGTCAACCGTACCTTCGTTCACGCACTCCTGCACATCACAGAACGACGCCAGCGCCATAATGCCTCCGATGCGGCCCGATTCGCTGTGGACAGCTCCCGTATTGGAACTGAAACGCACGACGGCATTGACGGTTTCGTTGCCTGCGATAAAGCCGCACAGGCCGCCCACATGAATGCCGCGGGCGCTGTTGTAGGTGTTGGCGGCATAGCCGCACGACACGTCGCCTTCGTTACGGCACTCGACCACGGCAACGGCCCACTTGGCATCGCCCTTGGCAAAAGCGTTGCCGATGATCCCGCCCACGGCAGTGCGTACTTTGGGGCTTTCGCCGGCGAACTTCACGGCGGCCTTGTTCAGACACTGCACCGCCACGATCGGACGTGCCGCCTGACCGACGATGCCGCCGACCGATCCGCCGGCAAATCCCGAAGCCGTGACCGCGGCATAGTTGACGCAATCGCCGACAGTCAGCGCGGAGTGCGTCGAACCGGCGATGCCGCCCGCCATCGTGAAGATGTCGCAGCGGGCGATGATCTCGCCGAAGTTGTCGCTGCAAACGATGTCTCCCTTGGTCAGACCGCAGATGCCTCCGACCTGCAATCCCTGCGGGACATCGGATTCGGAGATCGATTTGGCCGCCACCGTAACGTTACCTCGATTGGTGCAGAACTTGACCTTGACATACGTGTGACTCCCTGCGATGCCGCCGATATAGTTGTTGGGAAAAGCTCCGCTATAAGTTATCGTACCGTGATTGTCGCAATAGCCGATAAAAGCGCAGGAGAGGGGACGGGTGGGGCTGCCTCCGACCACGCCACCCAGATAAATGCCGGCACTGCGATTGTCGAGATTGCCACCGAAATTACCCGACGACGAAACATTGCCGTAATTGTCGCAATTGATGACAATATATTTATTCATTCCGCAAATTCCTCCCACGTAGTTGGACATCAATGATTTGCCCGACCGGTGCGAAATCTGGCCGCGGTTGATGCACCCCTCCAGCGTCCCGTGGTTCACGTCAGCGATGAATCCTGCGTAGAACTCCTCCTCGCCGTTGTCCGTACATTTCATCGAACACGAGGCGTCGATCGTAAGGTTCCGTACGACGGCCTTTTCCGAAACGATATGGAAAAGCCCTGCCGTCGTTTTCCAGTTGGAGATCGTGTGGCAGCCGCCGTCAAAAATACCGTCGAAAACAGCTATCGGTACAAAGTCCTTCACCTTGGCCATGTCGATGTCAGCCGTAAGACTTATTACCCCCTCGCGGTCGGCCCATGGGGTAATATCCTCGCCGGCATTGGCCGCGGTTGCGAACGCCACCAATTCCCTGGCCGAAGATATGCCCTCGGCCATAGTCGTCCCGACCGACAGCAACATCGAGACGAACGATAACAGAATGATTCTCTTCATTTGCATTATATAAGTTTAAAAGTTTTGCGATTTACAGGGCCATATCCGACGTTGACGCGGAATCCCAGTCGAGCGAAGCGGAGTAGCGGCGGCCGAAACGGTCGGTAACCTCGACCGTGCAAGAGGTCGCTCCGTCCGACGGCTTGATGCGAAACAGGTGCTTGACATTGGTGTCCGGCTTGAACTCCTCTTTGGCGAGGTTGCCGGGTTTCGAGTTGCTCCGGTCGCAGCACTCCTTGTATGCCTTGTCGTAACTCTCGATACGGGCCATCGGTCGGCCCGCCACGGCATTTGGGCCGTTGTCGGTATAGAGTACGCTGCCCCATAGGGCGTCCCACGCCCAGACGTTGGCATAGACATAGCCGTCGCCGTAGTCGGACGGAGAGTAGACGCGCATCTGGTAATCGTCGCCCAGTCCGTTGGATACGCCCAACTGGTTGCCGCACGGATGGTAATGCCATTCGATCTTCTCGCCGTCGACATCGACGACATAGTACCCGCGCGGCGTCCCGTCGGAGCAGACCCACTCGTTGAGCCATAAGGCTCCCGTAGCACGCGCAACGATATGCCCTTCGATATTGCTCAGCCGGTTTTCGCCGTTTTTGGAGTAGACTTTGTTGAAGTTGATATGCGAATGTCCGGCCCACGAATGCACGTATTTGTACTCCGAAAGCTTCTGCGCATAGAGCCGGCCGTTCTTGTCCACGTCGACGGGATCTTTCCCGGGCTTGCCGAACATCGAAGAGTGCGAGCAGATCATTATCATCTTCTCCTTCGGGACGTATTTCAGATCGTTGCACAACCATGTATAGACCTCGTCCGAAAGACCGTCGCTGTATCCTCCCGCGCCGTCGCCCTTCATGACGATGTTGTCCAGACAGATGAAATGGAGCCTGCCCAGATCGAACGAATAGTTCGTGGGACCAATATTCTCCTCGTAGGGACGTATGGCCTCGCCGTCCGTCGGCGCTTTGGTATCATGGTCGTGATTGCCGATGACGCCGAATATCGGGAACGAGAGCGTCTTGACCCCCGATCGATAGATCTCCCACATGTTTGCATCCTCGTGGATCAGATCGCCCAATCCGATGCCATAGACCGGACGGTCGGTCATCGTCGCACACAACTTGTTCATATCGCGGCACATGTCCTCGAACATGTCGATGGAGTGATAGGCGAACTTGTCATAACCTCTGTCGCGGGCGCGTATCTGCGGGTCGCCTACCATGAAGACCGTAAAGCGGTTGCTATTGCCGCGCCGGCTGCGCAGTCGGAATTCGGTGCTGAACGAGGTCGAACCCTCTGGAATGCGGTCGAAGAACTGCGGCAGCCCCTCCTTGGATTCGATTTCGTAACCCGACGGAACGGTAACCGTCACGAAACGCCATTTCGACAGGTCGCTGCTGAGCCAAAAATGACCGTTGCGGTCGGTCTGGGTCGTTTGCAGGCCGTCGCTTACGACAATTCCTTCGAGCGGGGTTCCGTAATCGTCGAAGACGGTTCCCTTGACGTTACAGCCCTCCTTGTCGGGGATGCTGAACGGATCTTTCGAACCCAGTTCGTTATTACCGTCGGTACATGCCGCAAGCAGCAGCAGGGCAACGAGTGTATGGAAGAATCGTTTCATCTCACAATCGTTTCATTGTGGGGCAGGGAGGCATCACCCTCGCCTGCCCCTGTGCCTAACGGCGTGAAGTCCCTACTTCTCGCCGTTCCAGTAATAGCAGCCGCCGACCGTTGCGGTCTTCCCGCTGCCGATAATGCCCTTCGCATAGCTATCGGCGTCGAGCGTCAGGATCAACTCTTGCGGTTTCTCGCTGGCACCCAGATAGAACGATCCTCCGACGCCGCAGTTCGTAACGGTAGTCGTTCCGGCGTCTATGCCCACGATCATACCCATACCGAAGAGGTTGTCAGGCGTGACAGATGCATCCTCCGTACCTAAAACCGTACTGTTTCGAATAAGCGTGGCGTAGGCCTTGCAATCCGAAACGGACGACACACCCACAACGTATGCCGCAATGCCGCTGACCCCGATCAACGAGGGGCTCGACGCATTGTGGCCATAGATATTCTTGGCTTTGACCGTACAGCCCGCAATCGTCGAGTTCGCCAGCGTTCCGGCGATACCGCCTGCGAAGTGGGGGCCGCTTCCCTCGATTCCGCCCGTGAAACCGCAGTCGGAGATATCCGAGAAACGGGCATAGCCCACGATGCCCGCAGCCCCCGAGCGCTTGCTTTCGACCATGCCCGAGCACGAGCAGCCCGTAATCGCGATGCGGTTGGCCTCATCGGCGCCCAATGCACAGCCCACGATGCCACCGCCGTTGGCAGCCGACAACGGATCGTCCCACGTATTGTTGTACTGATAGTGGCGCATGTCGGCCGTCACATGACACTTCTCGATAAGGGCCGCAGTCCCTTTGACAGCACCGACGATACCGCCCGTTGCCGTGAAGATCCCGTTCTCCTTGGCATTGGCATTGTTCACGTTGATATAGGCCGCACCCTCGCAGTTCCGCACCTCGACGGGGTGTTCCGTATAGCCGAGAATCCCGCCCGTGAACGACGGCAGAACTTTGAATGCGTTATCGGTGGTTGCGAAGCCTATTTCGGCGCGATTGGCGCAATCCTCATAGATGTGGGGTCCGTCGTCGGTCGGCCGGTAGTTGATTCCGACAATCCCTCCCACGAAAATCTTGCACATGCCTTTGGTCAGCAGTTGGTTGTTATTCAATCTCAGGCTGCCTTCATTGACACACGACGAAGCGCCGCACTCCACCGAACCGGCGATGCCGCCGACGGCGTAGTAACTGAACTTCGATTGCAGATCGACCGTCATATCGCCGGCATTGGTCAGATTCGAGAGCACGGTTCCGGGATAGGCGAACCCGACGATACCGCCAAGACGCAAATACGCCCCTTCGATGCTTTCGATACCGCTGACCGTGACGCCGCCGCGGTTGGTCGTCGCCGCATCGGCAACCGTCTGTGCCTTGCCGAACGAACCGTAAACGCCGCCGACCGTGGCGAGCGTAACCGCACCGCCGATACGGACCTCTCCTTCGTTCGCGTTGCCCGAGAGCGACTCGGCAGCATTTCGTACGAATCCGCAAATGCCGCCGGCATTGACGGTACGCGGATCGGAAGCCTGATCGACCGTACCCCTGTTCGTGCAGTCGACGATGCTGCCCTCGCATTGGCCGATCACGCCGCCCAGATGCTCCTGATCGACGACAGCGGCGTTTTCGGAGTTGAACTTGCGCTCATACTTGGTAGTAACCGTGGCTTCGGTCTCGTTGGTGCAGCCGCTGATGCGCTGGCCGCCGAAAACCGTTCCGGCTACACCGCCGATACGCGTCTCCCAGTAGTACGACGTCGAGCTGACGTCGCCATGGTTGGTACAACCCGAGATCGAACCGCTGTTCTGCCCCGACACGCCGCCGACGAAATTCGAACGGTTGGCCTGGACTTTGTTCACAGCCGTGCTGTTGGAGACGACCGTGCCCTTGTTGATGCAGTCCCTGATTACACAGGTGCCGTTCGATGAACGGCCCACGACGCCGCCGACGCAGAGGGTCTTGACGTCCGAAGAGTTGGTAACCGTACCGTTGTTGGTATTCGAGTGAACTTCGGCGGTATCCCCCGCATCATCGCTGCGATCGAACGTACCGAGAACTCCGCCGGCGCATACGACCTTCCCGGACGCCTGAGCGGCAGCCGACACATCGCCGTTGTTCACGCAGCCGCTGATACGTCCCGTGCGGTAGATACGACCTACCAGTCCACCGACATAGATGTCGAAGCCGCTCGTACCCGCATAAGATACTTTGGCATTGTTCACGCAATCCTCGACCACACCGCGCCCCATGCCGACCAATGCACCGAGACTTATTTTGTCGTCGGGCGACAGGGTATTCGCAAACTCGCACGAAGAGTCGATCGTGACATTCTTGATCACCGATTCGCCGAGCGTGAAGTTGAAGAGAGGCCATGCCGATTTGAGGTTCTTGATCGAGAATCCGCGCCCGTCGAACGTGCCGTTGAACGCATTGTTAAGATCCCCGACTCCGATACCTTTCCAGTCCGAAACCTCAGCCATATCGATGTCTCCCGCCAGATAGTACGAACCACCGAGGATGCCGTTGCGGACATTTTCAGCGAGTGCGAGCATGTCGGCGGCACTGCGAATCTCAGTCTCGGCCACCGTTTCGGTCGGAGCGAACGCCACGGCAGGCATCGCCAGCATCTTGCCGGCAGAGACGACCTGCTCCTTGTCACTCCTCATACGCATGAGGTGACCTTCGGGATCGACGATCTCGACCGTGAAACCCGCAGCGAAGGTCTGCGCCGGAACCGCCACGACGAACGCTTCGGCATCGGCATCGAGGGTTATCCCTTCGCCGCACGCGAGTATCACGCTCTGGCGGGACTCCTCGACCTCCGCATCGGGGATCACCAGTGCCGACGCGGTATAATCGATATCGAACTCGCCGCACAGGGGCTCGTGCGAATTGCCGTAGAACCGGATGCGATCCACGGCATCGCAGCCCTCGGTACCCTTCGTCAACCGGATCTTGACGAAACCGCATGCGTTTTTCAGCACGACCGACGGCGTCTGGCCGCGTCCCACCAACACGGCCGCCCCTTCGGCAAACGACGCTCCGTTGCGGTTCTGCACCGCAGGCAGTACGACCTTGCCATCGACATACGCCGAGGCGGGATAGATCACGTCATAGGGAGGATTAATAGCCTCGTTCACAAAGAACGCCGCGGAAGCCGTACCTTCCTCGACATTCGAGAGCGCGTCGCTCTGACGACCGTTGACGGCGATGCAGTCGCCGTTGGACCAGTAGACCTTGTACAGGCCCGTATTTCCGTCTTTGTCACCGAGATGAGTACGTGTACCTTCGAGGGCGGCGGTCAGTTCGGTCGTTCCGCGGGCATTCGTAACATCTTCCGAAATATCGGTGGTGCACGAACCCATCGTCACGGCCGCCAAGCCCAATACCGCAAAAATCTTTTTCATGACACTCAGTTCATTTGTAGTTCGACTTCCGATTACCATTCGCTCTCTATCTCTTCGATCTCCTGCAACTCCTCGGGCGAAAGTTCCCACTCTCCTTCGCTCGCGGCGAATCCAGCCTCGATGGACACCGACCACCATTCGATTTCGGGAGAATGGTATCCCTTCTTGATTTTGTTCATCATATAAAGTTTTGGTTAGTAGAATCTGTTTCTTGCATTTCCAGCATCCGTTTACTCCTGTCCGTTCCAGTAGTAACACCCGCTCGGCGTGACATTGCCGTCGCCGACGATGCAATTGCCGAAATTGTCAGACGTAACCGTCATGATCACATTCTGAACCTTGCCTGCCGACCCCGTATTGAGCGTTCCGCCCACACCGCAGTCGCTGATGGTCGAACCTGCCGTCGAAATGCCCGCGATCAGTCCCATACCCACATGCATCTGTTCGTTGGCAGTCGAACCTACATTCTGGATCAAGGTGGCGAAAGCCTTGCACCTCGAAACCGATGACTTGCCGTATAGGTATCCGACGATTCCCGCTGCCGGAAAATGGTTGATGCTGTTGAAGCCCAAACTACTGTGACTGTAAATATCCGGCGATTTCACGATGCAGTCGGTCACCGAGGCATCACTCAGGCAGCCTGCTATACCCGCCGCAAAGTGGGGACCGCTGCCAACCACGCTGCCGGTGAAACGGCAATCCGACACGGCCGCATACTTGGCGAAACCGACGATGCCCGCTGCAGTCGAACGCTTGTTTTCAAGCGCACCCGAGTTCGAGCAGTTCGAAATCTTCACGATGTTCGACTGGCTTTCGCCTACGGCACAGCCGACGATACCGCCGCAGTGGCACATCTTAAACGGATCCATATCGATGTTGCGGTTGTAGGCATAGTTGCGGATATCGACCGAGACGATGCAATCGGCCACCTCAGCTACCGTCTCGACAATGGCGCCGACGATGCCACCTGCTGCCGAAAACAGGCCGTCGTATTTGTTATTGGCGCCCGAGGAGTTCACATAACCGTTGTTTTCACAGCCTTTCACCGCTACGGGCATCTCGGTATAGCCCAGAATGCCTCCCGTGAATGCGGGAAGGATGTTGAAGTCGTTCGATTTGGTGCTGATTCCCACCTCGCCGTCGTTCACGCAGCCCGAGTAGGTGTTGAGGTCGCCGGCTACATTGCGGCCGGCGATACCGCCGAAGCAGATCCTGCTCGACGTGTTTTTGAGCAGGATGCCGTTATTGATCATCAGGGTTCCCGAGTTTTTCGAGTCGGAGATTCCGCACTCGGTCGAACCCGCGATGCCGCCGATGGCGAACGCGGTGAAGTTCGCTACCAGATCGGCTGTGACGGCGCCCGTATTGGTGAGCGACGACAACGGTGATTCGGAATCGATATAGCCGGCGACTCCGCCGAGATTCAGGGTAGTCGAATTGTCGGCAGCCGTCTCGACATTAAGAACCGTAATAGGGCCGCTGTTCGAACTGTTCTTGTCGGAGTCGCTCTGCACGGCACCGAACCGACCGTAAAGACCGCCGACCGATGCGTATCTCACACCCTTGACGGCCGACGTGGCGTCGCCCTGCAAATCGAGTTTAGCGACATTGACATTGTTTTCGGCCTCGCCCTCGGCAAAATCGCCCGCGATACCGCCCATATAGAGATATTGCTGGTTCGATGACGAAATCATTGAGCCGCGATTGGTACAACTCTTGATACTGCCCGACGCCTGATAACCGACCACACCGCCGGTATACTCATTGTAAACGGCATCACCGCTACGATAGAGCGTAGTGGACACGGGCTGTGCATTCACGCAGTCCGATACCGCCGCCGTAGAGTATCCTGCTACGCCGCCGCAATAGACCGTACGCGAAGCGTCGGTGCTGACGATCAACATTTTTTCACCAGTCGAACAGCCGCTCACCACTCCCGCAGCTTCGCCTGCGATGCCGCCGATGCGCAATGCCGACGAGACCTCCGAAATACGGGCATAAACGTTCATGCTGCCATCGTTCGAGCATGAAACGATCGACGAACTCTCGCCGTGACTCTTGCCCGCAATGCCACCGGTATTGAGGCTCGCATTCGAGACGACGCTCTCGGCCACAGTGAACGAAGCCTTGTTCTTGCAGTTGCGCACGGTGCCGTTGTCGCACAGGCCGACAATGCCACCGAAACCTGTTTCGGCCGAGGCGTCCAGATTTTCGACCGCTACGGCAGCCCGGTTCTCGCAGTTTTCGATCACGCCGTACGATACGCCGGCGATCACACCGAACCAGCTTTCGGAAGTTACGCTGCCCGAGAAGGTCATCGAGCAATCCTCGTCGACGATGATGTCCTGAACCGTGGCGCCGGCACCTACATGTCCGAAGAGCGACGCATCGCCTTTCCACGCCTTGACAAGCCAGCCGTTACCGCGGAACACACCATCGAACGGACGTGCGGCGGTGCCGATCGGCGTCCAGGTCTCGACTTCGCTCATATTGATGTCCGAGAGCACGTTCACGAGCACGCCGCCTTCGTTTTCAGTGGTCCAGTAGGAGATATCTTCGCCGGCGTTCCATGCCTCGGCGAACATCTTGAATCCGGGTCCCGTAACGATGCCGCCTGCGGGCACGAAGTCCTGCGTGATGGCTGGCAACGCGATGGACCGGCCGCTGTCCTTGACCGTGAACTCGACAACGCATTCGCGTCCGGCCTTCGTGTCACTGAGGTTTTTGCCTATCCAGAATTCGAAAACCGAGTTGAGGCCATCCTCTGCCGGCGTTTCGGTACACTGAACCCAGTAGGGAACCTCGACCTTCTCGATGATACCGAACGGAGCCGTGACCTCGAACGAGACATTGCCCTCGGCTGCCACGGCGATCTTGCCGTCGTCAGTCATGTTCACTTCGCTGCCAAATTGGAAAACAGTGAACTCGCCGTTATAGCCTTCCGTCGGAATCAGCTGCACGGCTCCGTAACGCGACTGCTCGCCGGGATTGGCGTCGATGCTGACGTGCATGACGGTCATAGTCTGGCCGAACTCGTCGACTGTCGGGGTACCGACCTTCTCGGCCTCGATCCAGTCGGGGGCTTCGATCGTCCACTCCGAAGTGGTACGCACCTCGACGTCGTATGAAAGCGCCTCATTGGACCCCAGAATCTTATAGACATCGCTCATGACGAAGACATTGCCCGCCTGATCGATCTCGACCTTCCTGGTGTAGCGCCCCGCTGTGACGGTCAGCACGGCATTGCGCTTGTCGAACGAGTCATTGGATTCCACCACGAGTTCGACTTCGTCGCTGCCCGTATGGATCAGGTCGGAATCGACCTTGCACCACTCGCTGTCGGACGAAACCTGCCAGTGGATCGTCTGCACATTGAGATTAACCGTCAATTTCACCGTCTGACTCGCGCTGGTAATGCCGCGTGTTATGTCCCACGCGGGTACGATCTCTATATCGAGCGATGAAGGGCCGTTCTCGATGTTGTCCGTCGAACATGACATGACCGCCAACACTACTGCTGTCAATATCAAAATATATTTTTTCATAGCTGCAATCGATTATTCTTTCTTTCTCTTCTGGTTGTGGTCAGCCCACCAAACCTCGGTTTTCATGTTGTTCACCCCGCCCAGCCAGCCGTTGACGGCCTCGTCGTAGTTGACGGGATTGCGGAACTCTTCGTCGGCAGGATAGAGCAGGCGAGTCGGCAGCACGCCGTCGTTGCCCGCAAGCGACTTGACCGGCATCTCGGGATATCCCGTACGGCGGTAGTCGCACCATGCCTCGATACCGACCAGAACGGTCGATATCCATTTCTGGGTCATGATACGTTCGAGTGCGGCATCGTCCCTGAGTCCGTCGAGCGATACCAAAGGATTCGAAAGGAACGACGATACGATCGACTCGGAGGCATCGGGATTCCATTCGTAGATCGACTCGGCGACGGCTCGGTCGTAGTAGCTCTTGGCCGTTCCCGATATCCACTTGCGATGCGCCGCCTCCGCCCAGATGAACCATATTTCCGAGAAGCACATGATCGAGAAGTGGTCGCGATTCTGGATCAGGCCGCGGTTGTAGTGGGCCACTATATCCACATAGGGGACCAGTTCCTGATAGGTAACCTGCGTGGGCGCACCCACGCGTTTGTTGTCGAAATAGAAGCTCAGACGCGGGTCGGACAAGATCACGTTTTCATCGGAGTCGAGCACGTACATCTCGTTCATCAGCCGTTCGCAGATCATATTGCTGTTCCAGCTGCCGGCACGCCACGAGAAGAACGGCGTCTGCTGGGCGGCCACCGCATCGTTGAAAGGCACATCGGCAGCGTCTTCGCGGCTCTCGAAAACAGGATAGTCCGCCGGATAGGAGAAAATCTGGTTGAGTTTCGACACGGCGAAGAGGCTCTCGGTCTCGACATCGACCTCGTCTTTGAGCGCCGCACGCATCAACAGACGCAGATAGATCGAGTTACCCAGCTTGCGCCATTTCTTGATGTCTCCCTTGTACATGTAGTCCTCCGAAGCGTCGAAGTTCTCCTTCGACTGCGCCAGCAGCGTATTGGCCTCCTCGAGTAGCCGGAACATATCACGGTAGATCTCCTTTTGGCTGTCGTAGCGGGGCGTGAATTCCGTACCGCCCGAAGTATATCCCTGCAACGCCTCGAAATAGGGCACATCGCCGTAGGCGTCGGTCAGAGTGGACATGGCGATGACCTTGATGATGGAGGCGACGGCCAGCGCCGCATCGTTCTTGTCCTTCTTGGCTTGCTCGAGCATTGCCTGCGCATTGCCGCCGACCGAATAGAAATCGTTCCAATAGCCCGCCGCAACGCTGTTTTGAATGCGATAGTTACTGATTTTGTCGGCATTCTGCTGGTGGCCGACCGTATACTGCATGAGTTGCGAGGTCAGTGTGAACGACCGGTTGATCATGCGGTACTCGTAGTTAAAGACGGTCGGCTGCACGAACGTAGTGGCCGTCGTATTCTGCACGGCGTTTCGGTTTATGTTCATCTCTTCGAAACGCGAACACGAGGTTGTGACGGTCACCGATGCAACCAGTGTGGCTATCGAATATTTTATCTGTTTTGTTCTCATAATCATCACGCTGCTCTGTTAGAAAGTTATCCTTACGTTGCCGCCGAACGTCGCTGTTCCGGGCATCTGCAACATCTCGAATCCGGGAACTACCGACGCACCGCGCATGAAGGCGCCCTCGGGATCCCACCCCGGGAACTTCGACCAACAATAGAGGTTACGGCCGTAGACGGAGAGCGACAGTCCCTTGATGAACTTGCTCCTTGCCAACAGCTGGCGCGGAAACTCGTATGCGATGCGAATCTCGCGCAGTTTGAGGAATTCGGTGCTGACAAAGTTCTGCTCGCAGTTCTGGAAAGCATATGCCAGACCGTAGTACTCGACGATGTCGGCCGTCTTGTGGGTATTGCGAATGAAGTTGCCGTCGGGCAACTGGTTCACTCCGTCGAGAACCAGTCCGTCGTAACGTCCGGCGAGCGTAAAGCTGCCTTTGCCCCGTGTGCCGAGAACGGCGTTGGTATAAGAGTAGACGTTTCCGCCGTGCTGGCCGTCGAAAGCAACCGACACGGTCAATCCCTTCCACTTGACACTCGTGCCGAAACCGCCCTTCCAGTCGGGCGTACACTCGCCGATGTACTGCAATTCATCGCTGTACTGGGGATAACCGTTCTCATCGACGATGATCTGTCCCGATACGTTCGTGATGCTGCCGTCCTTCTCGACGATGTACGCTCCTTCGGGAGCGCGTTTGTACCCCAGTCCGTACATCGCCGAGAGCGAACCGCCCTTGTAGGCGGTCATGTAAGCGTGCGACGAGTAGGAAGCCACGATCCACGAATCGACGCCTTCGCCCAGATCGACTACCTCGTTGCGGTTCTTCGACCAGTTGACATACGCCTTCCACTGCACGTCGCGTGTCTTGATGAGCGTACCGTTGATCTGAAGCTCCCAGCCGTAGTTACGAATGGTTCCGGCATTGGCGAAACGCTTGGTCACACCCGAAGCCGAGCTGACCGGCATGTTCACGATGAGGTCTTTCGAGGTGTTGTTGTAATACGCCAGATCGACACCCAATCGGTTGCGGAACATGCGCAGGTCGAGACCCACCTCCCACGACGATACGATCTCGGGACGGAGGTTGGCATTGTTCATCGTGCCCGGTATCTGGTAATTGCCGGCGAAATCCGACGACGAAAGATAGTCGGTCGTACGGTAGGGTTGGGTGTCGTGTCCCACTTGTGCGAAGCTGCCGCGCAGTTTCACCAAATTGACGACGTTGCGCGCCGCACCGAAGTCGATGAGTTCGTTGAGCAGTACGCTCGCCGATACCGACGGATAGAAATAGGAATTGTTGTTCACGGGCAGCGTACTCGACCAGTCGTTACGACCCGTAATGTCCAGGAACACGGCATCGCGCCACGAGATTTGAATCAGACCGTAGAGGCTGTTGGTCTGGCGTTCGTAGTCATAGTTGTTCGGCTTGACGCGCTCTACGGAGTTTGCCAGCGAGTAAACGCCGGGTTGTTTGAGCTGCTCGGCCGTTTGGGTCGTTTCGCGGAACATGCGGTTGATGATGCTGCCGCCGAAATTGAGCTTCATGTCGAATCCGGCGCCCAACTTGCGGCCGTACTTGAGCAGAAAGTCCGTGCTCAATTGCAACGAACTGACATTTCCCTCACGATACATGCCGTAACGCTGCGAATAGGAGCTTTTGGGCTGGCGCATGGTGCGGTGGTCGCGCGAAAAATCAATACCGCCGCGCAGCATCAGGTCGAGACCTTTGTAGAGATGCAGGTCGAGCGACGTGTTTCCGAAGATGCGGTCGCGGTCGAGCGTATTGAGGCATTCGTAGGCCACGAAATAGGGATTGTTCTTGGCGCCCGTCAGGTTGGCATTCTGTTGCACGCCCGGATCGATCCAGTAATCGCGTGCCCAGTCCATGTTGATGTTGGGCGCCATGCACCACAGCGAGTACATGACCGACGCTTGGCCGTAACCCATTTGCGGCAGGTTGTCGCAATCGCGGCGATAGTAAGTGATCGACGTATTCATCGACAGCCAATTGTTGACCTTGTTATGCGAATTGAGCTTTATCGATTGTCGCATGGCGGGTGAGTTGGGTGTAATCGACTCGCTGCGCGTGTCGGATATCGAGAGCCGCATCGAGTTATTGCGGTTGAGCTTGGCCGACAGCGACAGCGAGTTGGTCGTTGTCCAACCCGTTTTGAAATAGTCCTTGAACCAGTTGCCGTAGCTGACGAACGGCGTCTTGACGCGCAGACCGTTCTGATCGAGGCCGATACCGCGCTTCTCATCGTAGAACTGGTAGTAAGGCGTACCGTCCATCTTGGGACCCCACGATGTAGCGTCGGTGGTCGTAACCTCGTTGCCGTCGACCGGCTCGCCGTAATGGAACGTATCGTGTCCTTTGGTACCGCCCTGGCCATAGACGTACTGCAAATCAGGCGACGTATTGACGATCTCGGCGACGAAATCCGACGAGAAGGTCACGCTGACGTTGCCGTCCTCCTTGTCGCCCGACTTGGTGGTGATGACTATAGCACCGTTGGCGGCCTCCGAACCGTAGAGAGCCGTGGCCGCAGGGCCCTTCAACACCGTGATGTTGTCAATATCGTCGGGGTTGATGTCGCCCGTACCGTTGCCGTAGTCGATGGCATACGCCGACTCGCCCATGCCCGACGAGGTGTTGAACATCGGCACGCCGTCGATGACGAACAGCGCTCCGTTGTTGCTCAGGTCGAGCGATGACTCGCCGCGAAGCGTGACGCGCATCGAACCGCCCGCGCCGGCACCTGTCTGCTGCAATGTCAGTCCGGCAACCTGTCCCGTCAAACCCGAGAGCCAGTTGGTGGATGTCGCGGATGATGCGAGGACGTCACCGTCGACCTTGGAGGCGGCGTAGCCGAGCGATTTCTCGTCGCGTTTGAGGCCCAAAGCCGTGACGACGACCCCGTCGATGGCCTGCGCCTCGTCCACGAGTGTGATGTCGATGGTCGATTTGCTGCCCACGAAGACTTCCTGCGTCTTATAGCCGAGAAAGCTGAACGACAGCTCGTCGTTGGGACGCGCCTTGAGTGCATAGGAGCCGTCGGTACCCGTCACCGTACCCGTGAGCATGCCCTTGACGATAACACCCACACCGGACATCGGTTTGCCAGCCTCGTCGCGGACGATACCCGTTACGGTTACCGTCTTGTCCGACGATGCGGAGGGTTGCGAACGCTGTGCGGAGGGTGCCGGAGCAGCCGTACCGGACCCGGACTTCGCCGCCGAAGGTTTTGGCGGGAGTTGCGGTTTCGACAGGGCGTCGAAGGCGAAAGCCGTGTCGGCCGTCGCCAAAGCCAACGTTGCCAACACGCCGGCTGTAAAGCGGCGGAATGAGGAGCAGCGTTTTCGTAAAGTCGAGTGCAGAGCCTGACTTACTCGGACTAAGCCAAGGCGAGAAAACGGCCGCCCAAAAATCGAATGATTTTTCGACTTGTCTAAATTTGCCATTCAATCAATTATTTCGGTTAATATTTAAGTTGGAAATTTTCAGATATGCGAGCGCTTCGACACGCATAGCGCGAGGATGAACGAAAGGGCCGAGGCTGCGATCCAGAAGAGGGCTGCGGCCTCGAAATCGTAGCGAGCAACGCCGTCGACGACCGTTTTTCCCTCGTTGATGAGCCACCCGCTCACGATGTCCTGCAACCCCGCGCCGATGTAGCTGGCCATGCCGACGATGCCCAGGGCCGCGCCGGTTGCCTCGCGGGGTACGATGTCGATGGCCATCAAACCTCCGAGGAAGCAGATCAGCACGCCGATGGCCATACCGAAGAGCACCATGCTCAGCATGTTGACGAGTATGCCGTCGCCCGAATAGAGGAACAGACACAGCGCGACGGTATTCAGCACGCCGAAACCGAAGGCCAGCACATTGCGGCGTCCGTGAAACAGCGTATCGGACAACCAGCCCGAAAAGACCGTCCCGACGATGCCCAGCAGCGCGTTGACCGAAATGACCTGTGTGGCCAGAGCCAGCGAGTAGCCCTTGACCTCCTGCAAGAACAGCACGCCCCAACCGTTGACGGCATAGCGCGAGACATACATGAAGGCGCTCGACAGGGCCAGCACCCAGACGAAGGGATTGCGGATGACCGAACGCTGCAAGTCGGAGGTCGAACCGTGGTCATGGCTCTGTCCGGGCGACTCCTCGCCGGTCAGCACCTCGATCGGAGGCAATCCTTTGGATTCAGGGGTGTCGTGAAGCAGGAAGACGATCACCGCTACGCCCAACACGCCCGCCACCGACGAGCCGACGAAGCCCCATTGCCAGCCGAAGATGCCGACGACGGCCCCGACGAAGAGGAACGACAGGAATTCGCCGAGGTTGTGGCTGGCGCTGAAAAAACCGTAGTAAGTGCCGCGTTTGCTCAGGGGATACCACCTCGACAGCGCGATGATCGCAGGCGGTGCGCCCATCGATTGCGCCCATCCGTTGACGCCCCACATCACGGCGAAGGCGACGAACAGCGTCATGTTGCCCGCCAAGCCCGCGCCGCCCGCGAATCCCAGCACCCCGACCAGCAGGTTGGCGACGGCCGAGACGCACAGTCCGGCCGCCATGAAGCGCTTGATGTTGCTGTGGTCGGAGAGAAAGCCGTTGACGAATTTGCCGATGGCATAGGCGAACAGCAGCGCCGAACCGATGATACCCAGCTGCGTGGCGTCGAGCGCCCCGCTTTCGAGAATCGGTTTCTTGACCACGTTGAGACTCGTGCGGCAGACGTAATAGAGACTGTAACCGACCGTACCGGCGATGAAACTCTGGAAGCGGAGTTTCCGATACAGTTTCATGCGCGCCGCGTCGTCTCCCGCGAAGGGTGCCGACGGCGCGCTTTTTCGAAAGAAAGAGAGAGGGTTCATTCGGTTGTTTACACTAGGTGTTTCGGAATTCAAAATTATCCCATAAAACGACATAAATAACGGTATCGTTCGGGAAAGTAGTCGTGCAGGAGACTTAATCTGTTCAAAATAAGCGATATGATATTCTGTTCCGTCCGTAAAATAGTAGATGGAATTCCGATTTGTCGTGCGATACGCTCGCGACTTTTTGTCCGAACTCCGGTCGGTCCCTTGTTTGGCAAGCCTGCGGAAACGAAGGCGGGAATCTACTTTATTCGAAGCCGGCCGAAAGAGGAATCCGCTGCCTTCTAATATTTTGCAACGTAACAAGAACTCTATTTTTCTCTTGAGATTGAATTCGAAGCGCTTTATGGAATAAATTTGCAAACTGATAAATTGATAAACCCCGCTATCCCTGATCGTTCCATCCGGCATGATTTCGAAAAAGAACCGGACTTCGACCCAAATCTCACCCGCAATGAAAAAGTTACTTGCATCCTTATTCTTTGTCTTCGCGACGTTGTTCACGTATGGACAGCAGTTTCATGTAGCATCCTATAATATCCGGTATGCGAACCCGGCCGATGAGCAACGAGGCAATGGGTGGAGCCAGCGATGTCCGGTCATCTGCAATCAGATCGCCTACGAATCGTTCGACCTGGTCGGCATGCAGGAGGTTCTTAAATCCCAGTTCGACGACTTGTCGAACCGTTTGTCTCGTGACTACGGTTGTATCGGAGTCGGCCGCAACGACGGCAAAACGTCCGGCGAGTACGCTCCGATATTCTATAAAAAAGATCGCTTCATCTTGCTGGATTCCGGCTGTTTCTGGTTGTCGGAAACTCCCGATAAGCCGAGCGTGGGATGGGATGCGAAATATCCGCGTATTTGCAGTTGGGCACAATTGCAGGACCGAAACACCGGAAATACCCTGTACTTCCTGAATACGCATTTCGATCACGTCGGAAAGCAGGCTCGGAAGGAGAGCGCCTGCATGATCGTGAAGTGGATCCGCAGGCATTCGGACTGCGGAGAGACGATTCTGGTCGGAGACTTCAATGTGGATCAACGCAGCGAAAGCTACCGGGAACTCGTAAAGACTGGATTCCTGACGGACTCTTTCGAAGCGGCACCCATTCGCATGGCTGCCACCGGAACGGTCAACGGATTCGACCCGCAGAGATGGACCGGCCAGCGTATCGACCACGTTCTGGTCACTCGAGGCATCGAAGTCCTCCGCTACGGTTTGCTAACGAACCCCTATTGGTCGGTGGACTGCGCGGGAAATCGGGAAGCCCGCCTGCCGTCGGACCACTATCCCGTCAGCGTATACCTAACGATTCCGTAACTCACATCCGGTTTCCACGAGAAATTCACGGCAGATGTTCCGATCGACAATCCCCTATGAACTTTTAACGATATCATGAAAATATGAAAAATGCCATTACAACTCTTTTGACACTCCTCGTGCTGGTTTCGTGCAGGCCTCATCGTACCGGCTCGGGGATGATGTTCGAAACAGATTGTCCAAAAGTAAACGAAGCGTGGGAATTGGCCGTGAAGACGGTCCGTTACAATATTCGCGACAGCATTCTGGCGGCAGGTGCCGACTATGGCGGAGAGTGGACCCGCGATGTGGCCATCAATACATGGAACGGGACGGATCTGTTCATCCCCGAGGTGATGGAACGCTCCCTGTGGCATGTAACCGACGGGCGACGAACCGTCGGACATCAATATTGGGATAAGATCATTTGGGTGCAGGGAGCCTATTATCACTATCTGCTTACCCGCGATACGAATTTCCTGAAAGAAGCCTATATCTGCTCGCGCAATACGATGAAACAGCTCGAGACGGTGGCTTACGATCCGGCTACGGCCTGTTCACGGGACCCTCGGTGTTCAACGACGGCATATCGGCATTCGAAGAACCCATTTACGATGCATCCAAACCGGACCTTTCGGGCGTCATGCGGCATAATACGCAGAATATAAAGTGTCTGAGCACGAACTGTGTTTATTATATGGCGTATCGGGCTTTGAACGAGATGCACCGGATATTAGGAGAAACCGAGCATGTCGAGTATGCAGGCAAAGCTGAAACATTGAAGGAAAATATCCGCCGAAATTTCTTCAGTCCGCGGGGAAAACTCTATTATGCTATCGACGAGCAAGGCGGAGTTCATAAGCATCAGGAGGCATTGGGAAATGCCTTTGCCATTCTCTCCGGTATCGTAACCCCTCTGGAAGGACACTTGACGCTGATTCGAAACGAAACGACCGAGTACGGAGTCCCTTCGATCACGCCGACATTCAAGCGATTTTCCAAAGAGCGTCCCGGACGGCACAACCGTTTGATCTGGCCCTTCGTCAATGCCTTTTATGCAGAAGCCGCCTTGGTGACCGGTGACTGGGATATTTTCGAACACGAATTCAGGGCGATGGCGGCCTTGGCGTTGGATGAAGATAAGGGAAATTACAATTTCTATGAGATATTCGATCCCGAAACAGGGAAACCGGAAGGTGGAAATCAGGCCGGCCGCGCCGTATGGCACTCCCGCCGCCACCAGACTTGGTCGGCGACAGGATACATGACTATGGTCTGTCAGGGTATCTGCGGCCTTCGTCCAAATCCGGACGGCATAGAGATACGGCCCTATCTGCCGAGAGGAATCAATCGGCTGTCTATCAAAGGACTAAAATTCGGGAAGATGACACTCGACATCGACTTGCAGGGACAAGGTTACCGAATCGTCGATTTCCGGGTCGACGGCCGGAAATCCGCGAATCATTTCATCGCGGCGGACGAGACAGGACGGCGACACATCGAGATCCGGTTGGATCGGCCTCGATTCCCGTGATCGCGCCAACCCTACACGCGTCTGCCCGAAAGCGGTACGGAGAATCCTCCGCACCGCTTTTTCTTTGCCCGAAGGTAAAGAACGCTCATACGGCCGTTCGATTCTGAAATATCCCGCAGCATTCCCTTTTCCCGTTCGGATCACTTGCTCGTGCCGACACGTTCTCCGCCGATCTTTCGCACCCGGATTTCGAAATCATCGCGTGAGACGAGTGCGCAATTGCGCACTTTCGTGCGATAATTATATACGGTAGAGATCGAGCAGCGCAGGAACGAAGCGATCTTGGCACTATCGGTAATACCCAGCCGCAGTAACGCGTAAATGCGAAGTTCCCTGTTCAAAAGATGCCCGGATTTGGGAACGATCTGTTCATCTTTTTTCAACAGGGCATTGAAATCGGAGACGAAATTGGGATACATCCCCAAAAATATGTTGTCGAAATGGGTATACAGTTCGTCTATTTCATGTTCGATCAACCGGTTCGATTTCAATTGCTTGAAAAGTTCCTCCATTTGCCGGTTTACAGCCAGCCTGTTCAACGATTTACGGTAGGTTTCGAATTTGTCGATGTAGTTCGAATGCAGGTCGAAGAATTGAGTGATATACTGTTCCTTGACCATATTCGATTCGGTAAGCAGACTATTCGTTTCGATGATTTCCCGGTTTTGCTCCGTCAGTCGGACATTGCTCTCGGAGAGTCGCTCCTTGATCTTGGATATATTTTTCATCTGTTTGAGGATCTGAGCGATAAGCAAAATAAGAGATAGGGACAACAAACTGATGAGTAGTAGCGACCACTGAAGGTTGTGTTTTGCAGCGGCCTCTTTATCGCGAAATGCGGCGTTGACCATCGTATAAAACTCCGCCATTTGCGTGGTACGAACCTGCGCACCGCCGAATACGGCATCCTCGATGGCAGACTGGGCATATTTGAAAGCCCGTTTCTCATCGCCTGCGTCGAAATAGATAAGTGCTAGATTTTGAAGGGCGGAGGTCTCCTTGATAGCGCACCGGATGTCCGTTATGGCAGAAATCGTGTAGTATTTCTTGGCCAGATCGAGTCGGTTCATCCGTTGGTAGAGTTTGGCCAGCTGATGATTCGAACTGGCATAATCGGGAGTGTCTCTCGGCGTTTGAGCGAGAAGGTCCGCAAGTATCCTTTCGGCAAGAGCGTAGTTCGACGGATCGGCGCTGTTCATAAGCTGTGTCACGCGATTCGAACGATACGTTCTGGATCGGGGAGCAGCTGTTTTCATTAGCGAATCGCGCAGCGCCGTCTTGATATCATGGTATTTGTTCGAGCTGGCCAGACCGTAATGGTCGTAAAATTGGATGCAGACTTCGTAATACCTGCTGAGCATCTCTTCGGGAAGCTGCGAAGGATCGATCGATTTCAGAACCGCCTGGGAGTCGATATACCGGCCGGAGAAAGAGTATAACGGCGCCAGTTGCAGCAGCGATTGATATATTTTTCGAGAGGATTTGAGTTCGCGAGCGATTTCGAGATTCCGCTCGACGTAGCGCACCGCCGAATCGAGGATGTATTTTCGGTACTCCTCATAGAGTTTCAGATTTATATCGTACTCATGTTCTGCGGAGAGCGAATCCGCTCGAAGCATCCGTTTTGCCTCTTCGATCGTTCGGTCTTTTTCCCGGATGAATGATACCTTGTTGTCGATAGCATGATCCAGGCAATCGGTCAGTTCGTCCGGCTTTTCACCGTAACAACCTGAAAGTCCGGATAAACATATCAGCAAAACTACGTGAAAGAATCTTGTTTGTGCTGACGACATACCGAGCTTCATATCTTAGGAGTTTATATTTGATGTCATCAGTATTTCATTAAAATCAGGACACTGATGAACTGATTTGACAAATCTACTGCAATATCTGAAAGATGTTTTAGTACCTGGTAGGGGCTCTTCTCAATTATACAAATTCAATATGCTTTGACAAATTTACTAACTTCAATGAGAATAATCGTATCTGATATAAGATTTATGTAGTTTATAAAGACGGTTCCCGACAATCAATCTATTTAAAACTTGATTTAAAGGCTTCATAAATCTCATCAAGTGAATAACCGGGTATGGGAGACCCCCAGAAAGAGTTACTGTGCCCACCTCCTTCACCATCTTCGGAAGGATAAACGATAACCGGAGGGATCATCACACTCGTCGAATCACGGGCCTCCATTCCATCGAGATCGACCAACCGGATCGGATTATTCCCGCAGAAAACATACGGACTATGGTATTGCTGCAAGGGATCCTGCGAGAGCCACCGCCCGTTAAGTTTGTTGTAACAACGGGCACCGTAGTCCGAGAACGGCAAGCCTGCGAATGCCTGATCTTCCTTGCCGTTGAACCGGTCTCGGTTATCTGAAACAGGCAACGAAGGCGTTACCCAGCGTTTTCCGAAAGGCTGGTAGTCGTTGCGTTCGAGGACGTTGTTTTGGTCTGTCGCCACGACACGCACGCTTCCCAAATGATCGGTCAGGAAATAACGAACCTCGGTTTCATCGTCGACCGTCCCCACGATTCGTCCGCCGCCGAACGGCGTACTCTCGAATACACGGTCGCCTCCGGCATCCGCACGGTATGTAAAAGAACCTCGATACGCAAAACTGCAGTCATCGGCATTCACCGCAGAGAGTTTCGTACCATCTGCAAGGTACGAATATTTCGCGACAATCGTATCGTTCCGCATGGCTTTTTCTAACAGATTCAGACTGTTGTATGCAAAATTCGTTTGCAGTTCCATGTCGTATGTCAGATTGCCGTTGCGGTCGTGCGCATAACGTGAATGCAAGATGATCCCCGGTCGACAGGACGTATGACCGCACTCGTATCGATGGAGATTTCGGCATCCAACGCGGCAGTTCCATTGTCCTCTGTAACCTTCTCCGGCACCACGATAGCCGGCCCTCCGGGATGAATCTCGATTTCATCCCACGCGATTACCTTGTCTTTCTCCATCCGGTCGAGCCGATTGCCGATGTAGGTATACTGACGGTTGCTGGACTGAACACCGTCCGCATAACGGATCAGCGTCAGCAGGTTTCCATTGCGGTCATAGGTAAGGAAACGTTCGACATTCTGCTTGTTCAATTCCCCGTTCACATACTGAGTCGTGTTCGCCAGCCGCGAGAGGCCGTCGTAGGTGAAGACATATCGGTTCTGCGGGCCGTCGCCGGACGGGTCTCCCTTGTGCTGCCACTGCCACGAGGTGATATTTCCCGTATAGGAGTGTCCGAGCGACATGTCGAACAGCTCGCTGCTTTTCTTGGTCAGCCAGCTTCGGATGTCGTATTCCGACTGTTCAGCGATCGCCGACGTCCCCTCGCCCAGACGCCGCGCAGCAAGCCTTCCCAGCTCGTCGTACTCGTAGTAGACAACAGCCTCCTCGCCGCCGTTTACCTGTGTCGTCTCGTTTAATAACCGCCCGCGATCGTCGTAGGTGAAGGTGCGGTCGATGTCGTCGGTCTTGCCCGCGCGGGTGTAGCTTTCGCGTTGTGCGATGAGGTTTCCCACGAAATCGTAGCGCTTCGAGGTGCAGAGGATGCCGTCCTCGGTGTCGCGCTCGACAATCTGGATCAGACGTCCTTTGTAGTCGTAGTAGCAGGCGCGCTGGTGATAGCCCGTGATCGTATCGTTGGCCAGCACGGCGAGTTTCTCGTAGGTCAGCGAACCCGTGGCATTGTCGTAGCGCAGCGATTCACCGTCCGTGGCCGTCAGACCTTCTATCGACTGGAAATCGAGCCCTGCCGCCTGTACCTCCGATGGATAGGTGTCGTAAACATATTTCCGCAACGGTACCGAAGAGCCCAAATAGGGCGGTTCGACAGATTCGATCGGCTCACCGATCGAGACGCCAGCCTGAGACCTTATGGGGATCAATTCCGCTTCGACAGCGAGGCTCTGCTCCTGCACCCGTCCCAATGCATCGTACGAATAGCTTATCCACTGCTTCTTCGCGCGTAGATTGCCGTCCTGCGACACTCGAAGACGGTCTCCTTCGTCGTAGCGCATATACTCCGCCTCGCGTCCGGGCATTCGTTTCTCGACCATGAGGCCGCGATCGTTGTAGGTGTAGACGTAGCAATACTTTTCGGCGAAATCGTCGTCGACGGGGACTGTCAGCGAATCGCTGAGCAGGTAACTGCCTTCGGGCGTGACGACCCACCGCAGCCGGCCGTAATCGTCGTAGACGGAGTAGGTGTCGATCGGTTCGTCGTCATCGAACGTGCGGCTCAGCAGCGTCCGCCCCAGTCCGTCGGTGAAGCTCTGCACGACATGATCGTCGGGATCGGTCGTCACGGTGCATGAGAGCGTTCCGGCGTCGTGGCACCCCTCGCAGACCAGTTCGCCGTCGACGCCCACTGCGAGCCATCGCACCTCGTCGGTGTCGTTTGTCCGGTAATCGAACTCGGTGTAGAGGACTTCGTAGTCTTTCATGTAACCGGGCAACGCCTGCTTGCGTACGCGCCCGAGCGGCGACGCCTCGTAGACCTTCTCCGTGAAGGAGCGCTCATAGTCGGAGCTGTATCGTTCTTCATAATAGTTTCTCTGCTCCGAAATCGCCGTACTATTCGGCAGTTCCTCCTCGTCCGAATAATAAGTCGCCTCGAAAGGAAGGTAGGCCGTCGCATCGCTGCGCAGCAGGGCATCGTATACGATCGGCGTCACGATGTTGTACCCGTTGACGGAGGCTCGGACATTCGTCGTTTGCGACGGCAGTCCCAATCCGTTGTAATAGGTGATGTCGGTAATCGTCGTTCCGGTTTCGGAGATCGCCGTTCGGGTCTTGATCCAGTTCGATCCGGAATCTTGTGCCCCGATCCGTCCTGCGGAGCAGAGGAGGAAGGCAAATAAAAGAATATGTCGTTTCATGGGATTGCAGGATTTGTATTACTGGTCGAAGGAATATTCATACTCGTTTACGACCTTGCCTTTGTGGTCGCGCACGCGCATCAGGTGGTTGTGGGCGTTGTACTCGTAGGTGGTTTCACGTCCCGAAGGATCGGTCATCGAGGCCATCCCCACCAGCGGGATGTATGTCGCCGTGGTGACGTGCCACTCCTTGCGGCTGGTTCGCAGGCCGTCGAGCGCCGCAAGATCGCCCTCCGACAGCACGACCGAGGTACGGATACGCTCGACGGTCGCCGCACCCAAGGCGGTCGTCACCTCGTCGTATGCGGCGTTGCGGATTTCGGCCACGAGGTACTGACCCTTGTAGCCCCACAGATAACAGATCGGAGGCTGTCCCACGGCCTGCACCTCGCAAATGTTGCCGTCGGCGTCGTAGCGCAGCGACGCCCGTCCGATGTAATGCGTGTCGGGCGTATAGGCGCCTTTCCCGCCCGTAGAGCTGCGGTTCGAGAAGCGGAACGATGCGGGCGAGAGGTCGAGCGAAGCCAGCGTCGAGAGGCTGTCGGGACGCCCGTAGAGATCGTAGTGGAACGTATCGCCGTGCGTGACGGTCTCGTCGGTGTAGACGACCCGTTCGAGCGGGAGCGAGAGAAGGTTGCGATCGAGCATCGTCTGCACGCTCGACGGCAGGTAGTCTTCGGCGTAGAGCGTCCGCTCGGTGACGGTTCGTCCGTCGGCGTAGGTCGTCTCCTTGCGGCTGGCGGTATAGGGATTCGTGTCGTAATAATAGTTCGTCCGTCGGCGCAGGATGCGTCCGTCGTCTTCGCGCTGCTCGATAACCTCCTCCGAAAGCTGCATACAACCCACGTCGATGGCATTGTAGGAGTAACTATATGTATTTTTATTGTCGTCGTAGGGTGAAGTTGTCAACCGAGGTTGTTCCCGTAAGGAGCCATTCGCTTCGATCTGTACATGCCGGGTAGTTGGCCAGACACGTCCTCTGAAAATTTTCTTAGCCGAGAGATACGGCATATAGGTATAATCTCTGCGGACGAGCCATTCGAAACGACCGTCGACATACTTGTATTGGATGACGGAATCGAGACTTCCTTGATGCCAAGATTCCATTTCCATGGGATAGGGACTTCCGGGGAGTGCTATTGCGGGGCGATTCAGCGAGCCCTCGAGCGGCGGATCGAGCGTATATTTGTAGACGGTTTTTCCGGACAGAACTCCACCTTCGCTTTGGTATTCGGCCACCTCGTCGTACTGGACATGGCTCCCGTCGTCGTAGTTGGTACGATACGTCGTATGAGGATAATATGTCCTGCAACGTAACCGCAGGGTGTTCGTTGTCGCTCCATTGTACGTCTCATAATAGACGATCGTCTGTAAGGTATGGCAATTACCCTGTTCCTCGCTCGTGTCGGGTTCATGACGAATGATGCCGTTGCCGCTTTCATTGGCTCCGTATTCGTAGTGTGTCTGTTTGAGCAACATACTGTCACGATCGAACGCACGGATGTCCCGAATGCGGTAACTCGAGATATAACGGTTTATGCCTGAGCGATCGCAGAACTGGTTGTGGTCGCAGTGGAACTCCGTATAGCCGCCTGTGGGATAGGTAATCGTAAGCAGTTTTTTAGGGGATGCCGTATAGAGATAAATCTCGGATGTGTAGTACGACGGAATATATCTCTCATATTCCGAAAGAGACGTATCGATCAATCTGTTACCGTGACGGTCTCGGGGTGAGCTGCCTTTCTCGATCGTCGTATAATGGCGTGCAATAGCAGGAATTCCGCGGTCGTAGCTGCCCATACGCGCATGTCCCCAGAAATCCGAGAAAGAATCTCCGTAGTGCATCGCTCCATACTCGAATCGATAACGTTGAGCGTCGATCGTCAGTGCGTTCAGGTAACGGCCGTACATCATGGCCAAATTTTCGTCGAGGTAATACCCCGTATCGATGGATTGTGTCAGCAGGATCGTCTTGCGCAGCACGCCTTGCAGATCGTAAACCTCGATACGTGTCAGAATGGGCCTGCGAATCGCTGTGCGATTGGAGTTGTATTGTTCGTAGACGAATTGCAGGGAACCGCCGCGGAATTCGATTCTGTCGATGTAATGGGTGTGTATCGTATTGAGGACTTTGTGGGCAAATTGTGCGCTTTCATCCTGTTCGGGCGCAGTTTCCATCTCCCAACCGTCGGCAATTTCATTGTCTCCTCTCAGAAAATAATCGCACGAAGTATTCATTCCGTAATGCAGCTCCTGTCGGGGCGCTCGAGCCAGCGATTCAAACATTGAAGAGCCGGAACCTGAAATCTCGGCATCGTCGTACAAATCGTGCGATCCCTCCAATTGTCGAACCAGATTGGATTCATAAGGTAGGTACGAGAAGGTGATCGCATCGCTGCCGTCGGCACTCTCGATACGAGTGCATTTCCATGCAGTCGGTGCCGGAGCCTCCATCGCGTTGAAATCTCGCACCCAATCGACGTACTGCGATGAGAAACTGTATCTTGTTCCGTCACTATCCACGATACTAAAATCTGTATTCCCGTTGCGGTTCGCATAATCGATCCTATCGCCGTTCATCGGTACGGTCGTCGGCCCCAGCTCTTTCTCGATGTAGAATGCACCGCTGCTACCGAGAAGCTTATAGTAAAACTTGTCGGGTTCTTCGTCTATATTCTTAATCCACATCGAAAAGAGATGTTGATCCGAAGGAATGATTTCGGGAGTATTCTTGTCGATATTGGTGTAGGATGTGCCCGTAGACAGATAACCCGAGGCGTGAAAATCATCACGGCCGTTGATGATGCGCGAGACCTGCAAGTCGCAGCTCAGCGACCATCCTGCGCCGGCCGCGCCGGCGAGCTGGTTCACTCGCGTGAAGTCGTCGAGGTGGAAACTCAGGTTCACGGGCAGCTCCAGCGATCCCGATCTGACGGTGTAGAGCGGGATCGAGATTTCGGGAATTCCCGTGCGGTGCGAAACGGGATAGTCGATGTACTTCATCATCGACACCGCCGACGGCGGATAGAAATGGACGTCCGTCAGATCGGACGTCTCCTGCGCCTGTACGGACGTCGCTCCGAGAAACAGGAACGACACGGCGCAACATACAAAGGCCGGATGCTTCATAGCCGAAAGAATTTAGGTTAGAATGAGAATGTGTATGGAGTTCGGTTCGTAAACCGGAAGATGCGCCTTGAACAAAGATAGGGAATCTTTTCGGAAAAAGAGGATGAAATAGCAATGACAGAATTTTCGCAAACTGTTTATAATCAATTCGTTGAAAAATAAAAATCTTACATTTTCCTTACAGACCGTCCAAAGCGTAAAATCGCACTCTTCATTTCCGCTTTTCAGCACGGACGGCAGGCTGTGACAAACAAAAATAGGCGGACTTGTCGATCCGCCTACTTCTTCGCCAACAGATGCCGCAGCGCAGGGTCTTCGGCGATGCGTCTGAGTTCCCGTTTTATGATCTGCGTGACGTCCTCCTTGATCTGCGTATAATTGCGTCGGATGATCTCCTCCATACGATCCACGCCGTCGGCATCGCGGAACGAGGATATTTCCGGGATCGGAACGTACGAAGCCGTCTCCCCTGCGAGCTTCTCCCTGTCGATGACGATCTCGGCATGGAAGATCTTCTGTCCGATGCGTTCGTCGAAGTTGTCCGCCACGGCACCCACGAACATGCCTTGCGAGAGGTTGGAGATCTTCGAGGCGGGAATCAGGCTGTTGAGCTGCGAGAAGTCCTGAAAGCTCAGGCATACGGCCACCTTGTTCGAACGGGCCGTGGCGATCAGGTTGTCCAACCCCCGGAAATAGATCGTGGGCAGCTCGTCGATGATGATCGACGACTTGGGTTTTCCCTACTTGTTGATGAGCCGTGTGATGCGCGAATTATAGAGACCTAGCGCTGCTGAGTAGATGTCCTGCCGGTCGGGATTGTTGCCCACGCACAGGATCTTCGGGTCTTCGGGGTTGTTGATGTCCAGCGTAAAGTCGTTGCCCGTCATCGCCCAGTAGAGCTGCGGGGAGATCATGCGCGAGAGGGGTATCTTTGCTGAGTATTCGTTCTCGATCAGGCGTGTTTCCTGCATGAAACTTTCGTTTTCGTCGTTGAACGGATCCTCGCGCAGCCGCTCCTTGACCAGGCGTCCGAGCCATAGACCCGCCAGAAACAGCGAGAGGAAGCCTATGCTTGTAGCTGCGACATAGAGCGGTGCCGCCCACTGCGGCGGCAGGTGCCGCAGCGGATCCCCGAAGAAGAAAAGCAGCAGGCCCGCCGCAGCTGCGAGAAGAATCTGCCGGCGCGTGATGCGCTCGGAGCGCACGCTGCGCGTACCCCGGCAGCTCAGAGCCAGAAATCCCGCAGCGAAGAGTTTGGTCAGGTACGAGTAAGTGAAAAGCCCCGTCGTACGCTGGACGTTCCGCAGCAGACGGTCCGATGCGCCGAGCGTGCAGCCGTGCGTATCGAACCATCCGTAGTATTCATAAGAACAAACCGTTTCATTCAGTTTCTAAAACCGACAACGTCCGTTTTGTTTCGTACCTTGTGTTGATTAATACACATTCCAATTAAAAATATAAAAAAAGCCAACCAGGAGGTTGGCCTTTTCAAATTATTTATAGGTCATGGATTCTCTGCATCAGACTCTTCCATATACTTAAATCCATCAGGAAATTGAATGTCAGTACTTTGACATACCGTTTCTCGAAACCAGTATTTTTTGCCGGTTCGAATTTCTTCCCATGTATATTTTTTCAGGGTGTCGGCATGAAAAGCATAAACATGAATACAGTCGCCGCGATTGATTTTTGTGCCGTATGGTAAAATATAATAAATCCTACCGGGAGCCCATGAGCTGCTTTGTAAATTACAGTCAACATGATCAATTGATAAAGGTAATTCTCCATAATAAGGATAAATTACACCATTTTCTTGATGTTGATTGATAAGCATGTAAATGTCACAATCTGTGTTATTGTAAAAGTCCTGTTTCCAAGCCTTGTCTGTCGGCAGACAAGACATGAAGAAACAACATATAAGAACTATTTTTTTCATATGATTTTGGTGAATTATTCATTAAAAGGAATACCACCGTCGGATGGATATTCTGGTTCTTTTTTGCTATCTTTCATTATTTTATTCCATACATCTGCGCCAAAATAACTTTTTGCATAACGATTTGCTTGTCGTTCGATATGAAATCGAAAAAGCCTTCCCTTATGAGTTCCCATCCATAAATAATTATTACCATCAATGCCTCTCACCCAATCTTTTCCATCCGGATCAATTCTACTTGTCAGATTTCCCGCGCAAAGTTGTATTGTCCTATACGGAAATATTTCTCAAGCAATGGGTCTTGTTGCAGGAAATGGACTCCTTCGGCATCATAAAACCGTGCTCCGAAATCGGTATAATCGATCTTTTGGAATCGCAGATGTTGTTTTTCCTTACCGGAGAAGGTGTAACGATTATCCGATGTCGGCATGTCGGGTTGTGCCCACTCCTTGCCGAAGGGATAGTAATCGTTCTGTTCGATCACCGAACCGTCGGCGGCGACAACCTGCCGCACGCTGCCCAGATGATCCGTCAGAAAATAGCGCGTTTCCATTCCGCCCGACGTGGCCACTATGCGCCTGCTACCGAAACCCGTACTTTAGAATATTCGGTCATTATCTACCAAAGAACCTGCATAACGAATGGATTCGTTGTCGTCGTGTCCACGCACCTCAATCTTCGTCCCGTCGAAAGATAGGTGCAGTACAAGCCCATATCTCCTTCGGTATAAATCACCGTAGGCAAGTTAAGAAAAAATTATAACATATAAAAGACAGCCGACTATGTTACATAGTCGGCCACAAAAAATTATTAATTTATTTAAATGGTGAATGTAGCATTTGAAAGCCTGATATGGAATCATAACGGTAACTTCAAACATAATAGTCATCTAAACTTGTAACATAAGGCAAAATTCGAATCGTTTTTTTTCGGTCTGTAGTTTGTAATATTTCTGAATTAACCGGAGTTGATACGACGAATTCTGTTTCATTATAAATCAAAAGGTTGTTATTGTCACCTGAATTATATCTTTTATGTGTGCAATAGATTAATATTTCGGTATAATCAATCTTCTCAATTTGCATTTGTTCCTCAGAAGCAACTTCAAAATTATCAGGATTAACGTCAAAATATGTAGTTGTATCAATATGAGGCGGTATAAATATAATAGAAAATTTATCCCTATATTGCATTTCACTCAAATGTACATGAACATCTGACATAACCTCATCAAGAACTTTTTCAAAACGCTTGTCTTTTATTTCGTATAACGTAACGTTCTTATTTCGTTCTTTTTCTGGGGTTGCCCATAGAAGAGATGGAATTAGTAATCCTATCAAATAGACATACTTCATATTAATATGCATTCTTAGTTAGACGTGTTCTACCATTAACTCTCTGGAAGACATTTATGTAAAAAGATGCTTTGGGATTATATTTTCTTACATCTTTAGCAAACGTTTTATCTGCATTTGATGGTCTATTGTTCCCACTTGGATGGTTATGATAATGCTCTCTAATAGTATAATTTCTATTAAGTAGAGTAGTTCCAACTCCTGATTGTGCTTGACTTTGCGATGTACCTACAATATTTCGTTCAGAGGTATCATCTCCAATTCTTACTAATTCAAACTCTTGCTTATTTTGTGTATGGACTAAACTTCGATTATAAATTTGTTCTGCTTTATCATCTCCTTTGATTTCAAAAAGATATATTGAGTTCCCCTCCTGATCTTTGTCTTCTCGATACGAAATATCATTTTGCTGAATTCATAGCCTTTCGTCTCTTCTCCTTTTTGGTTAACAAAACTAATTTTAGTTATTTTATCATCCTTTATCATTGTAATATTTCCGGTTGGGCTAATTTCCCATATGTCCAACCCATTCGGATCAACATATTTTACAGGATTATTTATGCAATAACAATATGGCGCCCACGGATAGTACTTCTCCGCCAACGGATCCTGCGTGAACCACCGTCCCCAATCGGGATTGTACATGCGCGCCCCGAAATCGACATAGGGAAGACTCAGAAATGCCTGCTCCTCCTTGCCGCTGAACCGATGACGGTTGTCGGAAATCGGAGCCGCAACCGCAGCCCATCGTTTGCCGAAGGGATAATAATCGTTCTGTTCGATCACTGAACCGTCGGCGGCGACAACCTGCCGCACGCTGCCCAGATGATCCGTCAGGAAATAGCGCGTTTCCAGACCCTCCGACGAGACTACGAGCCGTCTCCCGCCGAAAGAGGCGCCTTCGAAACTCCCGTTGTCGTATACCAAAGAACTTGCATATTTGACCGGATAGCCTTCGTCGAAAGCACTTACTCCGACCTTTGTTCTGTCGGTGAGATGGGGCTAATACAAGTTAAATTACATTTGGCAAGTTAAGAAAATTATAATAAATAAAAAAGCCCGTCATGGCGTCCTGCCGGATATTTCCGTTTGCGTCGTATTCGGCCTAAGATTTAATTAAACTGATCTATAATGTATTAAAAAATATGTCTTTTTTGTCTTTTTCAAAAGGTCATAGATGATAATAAAAAAGTGGCGCTATGAAATTTTTCATAGCGCCACTTTTTCGAATAGAGTTATAAATTTAATAGACTGTTTATTTTATTGGTCTATATAATCCAACCATGCCAAATATAAATCAAAGATCCCACGATTAATATTAAATACAATGTATAAACATAGTTATTTATTGGGAAATGTTTAAATTTATAATAGAATAATAAAGAATATGTTATGCTAAATAATGCGATTGGAATATCTATAATAGACAGCCAGATGAAAAGAACAAAATCATCTCCACCTTGCAAGCTAAATATATTGCATATTAAATAATATATTATGATAAATATAAAATATAATATTACCGACATCAATGCTATTATTGCATGGGTTTTCTGTTTCATAATTTATGGAATTATAAATTAATTTTGTAAAATCCAATTGTGTCCATCATAGACATAGGTGCCTTCTTGTAACTGTGAAATATCATTGAAAAAACTATATATACTATGTCTGTCTTGTTTGGAGTCTTCCCTATAATTGTCATCAGGGAGGTTTTTTTGTCGTTGGTCTGCAATGATTCCTTTATGTGTAAACTGTAAAGTATGAATATTAGGATCTGCTGACAATTGAGATGCTTGATATGGATCAAAATCAGCAACAAGCGATATTAATATGTCTGAATGCCCATATTTTGCTAATAATTCCTTTAATTTTTTTACATACCCTTTTCCAAATGCAGCACCCATGCTATGGGTAATGATTTTTATAGTTTCTTTCGGAATACCGTCAATACCTAAAACGGCTTGTAAAATAATATCATAATCTTCTACGGCTTGAAGCTCTCCCTGAAGCATTCTGGTTTCCACTTTTAGTCCCGTACCTCCATGGCGATACATTACATTGTTATCATCCAATTGCGCTTGAACTGAACTCGCAAAATCAACACTATATGTTTTATATGTTTTTCTCCAATAAGCAGCAGTTCCTTGCTGCGCTTTATTGGCTGTAAATCCATTAATAAAAATGATTAAATTACCATCAAAATCAATTTGGTTAATCGGATTCCCCGCGCAATAGACATATTGTCCGATCGGATAGTATTTCTCCAGTAGCGGATCCTGCGTGAACCATCGACCCCAATCGGGATTGTACATGCGCGCCCCGAAATCGACATAGGGAAGACTCAGAAATGCCTGCTCCTCCTTGCCGCTGAACCGATGACGGTTGTCGGAAATCGGAGCCGCAACCGCAGCCCATCGTTTGCCGAAGGGATAATAATCGTTCTGTTCGATCACTGAACCGTCGGCGGCGACAACCTGCCGCACGCTGCCCAGATGATCCGTCAGGAAATTGTGTACTTCCGACCTCCTGCCGTTGTTCGTGCCGACGATCCAGCCGTCGTTGAACGAGGCGCTCTTGAATGCGTTTATGGCTCCATCATTCGTCGAATATATCAAAGAACTAATATAGAGTGTCTGTTGACTATCATAATCCTCGTGCCCGCTTGCAGTTCCATCCGTAAGATATTTAAGAAATGGGAATAACGGGCTCAACAGAATACCCGTGTAGGCAAGTTAGGAAGATTATATGTAATATCAAAATAGAATAATAGAATCATGGAGCCATCCGGCTCCATGATTCTATTAGTTTATCTCTTCAACTCGATTTATTTCAAGCCTCAAAGGGTATAAAATTCCCTAAGCAGATGTTAATATATCATTATCGTCCTTTCGTATAATTTTTCATTAATGTCTATATATTCTTCCTGCAAAAAATACGTGTCAAAAGGCACTTTTTTTATTCTTATTTGCAACAAATCTTTAATAGTTTCTTTGAAAGCTGAATTTCCTTTCAATGCGAAATAGAAAGAGATAGGTGTCAACCCCAACAGATTGGGAGAAAGATAATCTGGTATATCGTTATATGCGGGAGAGTCACATAAAGGTATTGATAACAATATTTCATAGTTATCCGACGTCGTTTTCATAATTTGAAATATCGCTAAACACATCGGTAACCATACACTTTTATCTGTAGGCATGGAATTTATCTCGTCGATATGAATATCGTCGACTTGTGTTTCTTTACTTATCTTGTTTGAGGCCCAATTATTGAGTTCTGCAATAATGTCATTCAATCGTCCATCCATTTTCCTGTAAATAATTTCGTTCTTCTTGTGTAAGTTCTCGTTGACCATGTTTCCACGATCCGTCTTTATTTAAGGCTGCTCCATCATCAAAATGGACATGATCCTGTTCGCCCTTTATTTTTCCTTTGTCAAATCGCTTGATGTTTTTATTTCCTTTATTCTTATTCTTTAGTGATCTATTTAGTTGATTGATACTTTTTGTAGAAGATTTTGACGATTCTACCTTTTCTTTACCCCTATTATATCCTTGCGATACATTCTTAGCAGAATTTCCCATCAGGGTGACACCGAGCGTTTTTGCCCCTAATCCTACTAATGCCGTGGTTTTTCCTACTGCTGCGAGTGGGACTGTAACTTCTGCGGATGCACCGGCCGTCGCCATGGTTGTACTGGCAGCTAACGATCCTACGGCCGTTCCGGTAATCATCATTCCCTCTCCTGACTCTGACAACGTAACACCTGCAACGCCAGCAAAGAGATCTGTTGTTTGCAAAGCATTGTTGTAGTCTACAGCGTCGGTCGGAGTGTAGCTGTCTCGCAGTCCAGTTGTGCCCGGAATGATATTGGTAACAAAACCAACGGCATATCCTACGACAGCATCTTTGATCGATTGCCCTTTTTTGTCGCTGAACCGGATAGGATTCCCCGCACAGTAACAGTATTGTCCGATCGGATAGTATTTCTCCAGTAGCGGATCCTGCGTGAACCATCGACCCCAATCGGGATTGTACATGCGCGCCCCGA
>ERZ857827.866-NODE-866-length-37332-cov-3.803203_pt1 | contig 37332 bp, 35 predicted proteins | sample MGYA00519761_ERZ857827 | MGnify/ENA primary metagenome ERZ857827 (study PRJEB31778, sample SAMEA3449370) | human gut metagenome | biome: human gut; feature: human-associated habitat; material: faeces | place: United Kingdom | collected 2010/2012 ... | reverse complement strand
CTGTTGCACCCAGAATGGACTGATCCGGGGTGATATATTTCCAGTCATATTCAACGCCCAGACACTTTTCAATGACTGCATATACATCGATAGACTTCGGCTTTTTTAGGCGCTCAGGATCAAACTGGAATAGAAGCTTCTCAGCTTCGGATTCCAGTTGACGTGCAGAATAATTGTAATGGATCACGTTTATTTCTTACCTCGCTCCTGCTCCTCAAGCATTTCAATGACTTTTTGCCATATTTCGATGGACTTATCGCTGTCACGTGCCATACGAAGCGCAACACGGACGCCGTAGACGCTTTTGATATACTCCGGCAGATCAGGAGACACAGTGTTTTCCTTTTCACCTGCGGCCAAATCGAACATGGTGTTGGTTTCATCTTCAGACAGGCACAAAATACGGGATAATTCATATAGTTTATCTTTATCAGGGGGATAACGATGCCCCTTTTCGATATCACTCATGTACGCTGGTACAATTCCTAATTCGGCCGCCAGCCCACGCAGTGTCAATCCACGGGATTTTCGCTTTTCAGCGATAAATTCTCCGAACTTGCCATTCATAGCACTTCCTCCTTGATAGAAATAAGCGTGTTCGCTGATTTCTAACACTATTATATGCGGTGACCTAAAGAAAGTCAAGTGCGTTTTCTAAATTTTCGTGTCGATTAGGTACTATGATTTTTTGACAAAATGTTATATACTTAGATATGAAATCTAAATTTTAGATATTTGGTTTATTGAAGGAAGGAGTTAGGCATGGCTGTATCCTACAAAAAGCTTTGGAAGCTGTTGATTGACAGAGATATGACGAAAACAATGTTGCGTAAAGAAGCTGGAATTACCACAGCAGCCCTTGCAAAGCTCGGGAAAAATGAAAATGTTAATACCGAGGTGCTTGTGAAAATATGCAGTGTTTTGAAGTGTGACATCTCTGACATTATGGAACTTACAGATGAAAGGACTAAGGAATAATGGATAAATCGAATTTTGGGCAGATCGTATCGTTTTTGTTCGGCATTGCCAACGACTGCCTGGTAGATACTTATGATGTGGGTGATTACAGAAAGATTATTCTGCCAATGATGGTGATCCGCCGTTTTGATGCAGTTTTGGAACCTACAAAAGAAAAAGTTCTGAAAATGAAAGCACAGTTGGATGCTGCTGGTATTACTGAGCAGGACGAAGCTCTGTGCAGTGTGGCAGGAGAAGCTTTTTGCAATAGCTCCCCTTATACATTGTCCGACTTGAAATCCCGCACAAATCAGCAACAATTAAAAGCTGACTTTATCTTGTATTTGAATGGTTTTTCTCAGAACGTGCAGGATATTATCAAACGCTTTGAGTTTAGAAATCAGATTGATAAACTCTCAGAGCATGATATTTTGGGCTTGCTCATAAGTAAGTTTACCGATTCTACCGTTAACCTCTCAAACCGTCCTGTGTACGATGCACAGGGCAATATTGTACAGCCTGCACTGGATAACCATACCATGGGAACGGTGTTTGAAGAGGTAATCCGTAAATTCAACGAAGAAACCAATATTACTGATGCCGGACGCCATTTTACCCCCCGTGACATTGTAGAATTGATTACCGATTTGGCGTTTGTGCCGGTAAAGGATAAAATTCAAAGTATGCAATACTCCGACAAGCAGAATGCTCGTGATGAAAGTGACCGTGCGGCCCATGAAGCTGTATTGAACAGTATGCAAAGCGGGCTTGAACTTTTCAGAGAAGTTCAGAACAATCCTTCTTTCAGAAAGTGGTTGTTTGATAGCGCATTTAATTCCACATACCAGACAAATAGCCAGCAGCATCCATAAAAATCTACGAATTCTCTATGTGAAAAAGCCGCCAGAAGCATCATTCCTTGGATGTGCCTCTGGCGGCTTTGCTTATCAATCGAAATCTAACTGTGGAGCCTCCGTTACGGTTCGCAGGTATTCTTCCGGATCGCCATTCAAAATCAATTCCGCATAAGACAGCGGATTGTTGTAGATGAGCCAGTCCAGTTCAGACCGCTGGAAACGGTTATTCGCCACCTCATCCTCAACGGCAGTACAGTTAATGGAAATCATGCTGCCGTTAGAATATTTTAGCTCCACACAGGCGGTGTCGATATTAAACTCACAGGAAATCAGTTTTTTCATGGGAATACCTCCAAAATTTGATGTTCTGGAAGTAATGTAAGCGTGGGTTTGTGGTGTGATATCCTTAACTATGGGAAACTCCGCACTCCCATTTGGATACGGTTTTGTCGCTGACGCAGAGCTTTTCAGCCAGCTCCAGCTGGGTCATGCCTTTCATTTGACGTTGGGAGCGGATCACCGCTCCTGTTTTGATGGGATCCATTTTGTCCACCTCCTCTGTCATCATAGCCGAAAGCGACGCTTGGCACAATCAACGTTTCGTAGATAAGCGGGAAAATGTGGAAGAATGTTTCTTGACAGCGGCTTTTTTCTGCGTCTATACTGGGCGCTGGAAAAAGCGCCGGACGCGCTTTTACGGCAAAGGAGGACACGAAAATGCTTTTGGAAAAAAACGATAAACTGCTGTTCATCGGCGACTCCATTTCGGATTACGACCGCGCCAGGCCGGTAGGCGAGGGGCTGTTCAAAGCGTGGGGCAGCAGCTATGTGGCCGACGTGGGCTCGCTTCTGTGCTGCATGTACCCGGAACTGAACCTGCGCATTGTCAATATGGGCATCAGCGGCAATCAGATCCGGGATCTGGATCGCCGCTGGCAGACGGACGTGCTGGATCTGAAGCCGGATTTCGTCAGCGTATTGATCGGCATCAACGACGTTTGGCGGCAGTTCGACAGTCCACAGATGCCGGAGCAGCATGTGCCCACGGACGAATACGAGGCCACCTACCGCAAGCTGATCGAAGAGACGCTGCCCAAAGTTAAGGGCATGATCCTGATGATGCCCTACATGATGGAGCCTAACCGCAAGGATCCCATGCGGGCCCGGATGGACGAATACGGCGAGATCGTCCGCAGACTGGCGGAGGAATACAAGCTGGTCTTTGTAGACCTGCAGGCAGGCTGGGATCGGCTGTTTGAGTACATGCATCCCTGCAATATCGCATGGGACCGCATCCATCCCAATCAGGTCGGCTGCATGTACATCGCCAAGCAGTTCCTGAAGGCCATCGGCGCGGACCAGGCGTGAAAAGTCCGGCTATGAGATCGTTGATTGGCTGATCGGAAGGGAGAGGGGCAAAGATGAAAACGATCGAGTTACAGAAAATGACAAGGGAACTTTGTCATGAACTGTATAAGGGCTGGAGCAACGATGCGTCCATCTATACGGATATGTCCCTTTTCAAGCCGTATTCCTATGAGAAAGCGGCGGTTGACCGGTATTTTGACTCGAAAAACGAACCCTCGCGCATTCTGTTTGCCATCATGCTGGAGAATAGACCCATCGGAGAACTGCAGCTGAAGCGGATAGACCGGGAGAAAGCAGAATGCACCTTGAGCATTCATCTGCAGAACGACGCTGTGAAAGGAAAAGGATACGGAACGCAGGCCGAGCGCATGGCGGTCCAATATGCCTTTGACGAGCTGGGAATGGTCGCAGTCAATGCGGATGCTGTCAGGAAGAATATCCGAAGCCAGCACGTTCTGGAAAAGGTGGGCTTTCGCCTGATCGCCGAAGATGATCTTTTCAAATACTACCGTATGGAGCGGTAAAGACGGCTTGCCGGACAGCGCTATACGGAGCTTCTTGAAAGAATGTACGAGCCCCCTTCGGACACAGAAAAGCCCGAAGGGGGCTCTTTTATCCCCAAACAAAAACCCCCCGCGTTTCATTCGTGTGCCGAACGAAACGCGGGGCGAGGAAAAACAGAACTTACTTGTTCACGCTGTCCTTCAGAGCCTTACCGGCCTTGAAAGCGGGAGCCTTGGAAGCGGCGATCTCCACAGCCTCGCCAGTGCGGGGGTTGCGGGCGGTACGGGCGGCGCGGTTCACCACTTCGAAGCTGCCGAAGCCTACAATCTGCACCTTTTCACCGGCGGTCAGGGACTCGGTCACGGTCTCGGTGAAGGCGGCCAGCACCTTCTCGGCGTCCTTCTTGGACAGAGCAGCTTTCTCAGCGATCGCATTTACCAGTTCAGCTTTATTCATCGTAATATCCTCCTTACATAGTTGGGGTAGCAGAATGGGAGTATAGCAAAACAAAATGCGGCTGTCAATGCCTGAACGCCTGTGTTAACAAAGATTCAGCCATTTTTTACGTATTTTGAGAGATATTGGGGCATGTTTTTACTTATTTTACGGCAAAAAGCCCGTTTTTGGGGCATGGCATTTTGTGAAAGGCTCCTTCGGCAGGAGTTGAAGCGTCGGATGTCGTATTCCTTTTCTGTAAGGGAAGAGAAAAATACGCCCGCTTTTTTGTCCGGGCGGTGAATGCTGATTCGGAGGAAGCCATATGGAAAAAGAAAAGAAAGTCCGGGAGGCGCTTTCGCTAGAAAGAGCGCTGATGGAACGGCTGAGCCAGTCGGAAATTCGGAATTGGCTGAAAAAATACGCCATGCCCTATCAGGAGCTGATGTCCTGCTACCGCTGCGCGCTGATGGAGGTAGAGACGAAGTTCAACGTGCTGGACGAGGAGCTTTCCCTGCTGTACGACCGCAACCCCATCGAAAGCATCAAGTCCCGCATCAAGTCGCCGGAAAGCATCGTGGATAAGGCCGTGCGCAAGGGCATTCCCATGACGGTGGAGAGCATCGAGAAAAACCTGCGGGATATTGCGGGCCTGCGGGTCATCTGTGCCTTCCCCAGCGATATTTACATGCTGGCCGATGCGCTGCTTCGGCAGGACGATGTGACGCTGATCGAGCGAAAGGATTATATTCAGAACCCCAAGGATAACGGCTACCGCAGCCTGCATCTGATTATCGAGATTCCGATTTTTCTGCATAATCAGACCCGCCGGATGAAGGTGGAGGTGCAGCTGCGCACCATCGCCATGGACTGGTGGGCCAGTTTGGAGCACAAGATTCGCTATAAGAAGGATCTGACGAACGACGAGGCCATCTTCGCCGAGCTGCGGGAGTGCGCGGAAGTGAGCGCCCGGCTGGATCAGCGGATGCAAGGTATTCACGAAAAAGCGGAAAACGGGAAAAACTCTGTTTTGTAAGCGAATTCTGATTTTGAATTGACAGACCGGAAAGGCTATGGTAAGATATTTTCGGCATTATTAACGTTAACAATTCTGGGATTCAGAGAAAAGGAGGGAAGGCGTTGACGGGACAAGTCTTTGATCTGGAAGAATTTGCCGTGTACGACGGCCCCGGCATTCGCTATGCCGTGTTTCTCAAGGGCTGCCCGCTGCGCTGCCACTGGTGCCATAATCCCGAGGGGCTTTCCGCCGCGCCGCAGATCATGGTTTCCCAGATGTGCGTCCATTGCGGAGCCTGCCGAAAGGTCTGCCCCTCGCCGGAGCGCTGCACGGGCTGCGGCGCATGCGTCGGCGTTTGCCCGGTCGGCGCGCGGCGGCTGTGCGGACGGGCAATGACGGCGGAGGCAGTGGCGGAAAAGATTCGGCCCAGCCTGCCGGTTTTGCAGCTCAATGGGGGAGGCGTGACCTTCACCGGCGGGGAAGTACTGATGCAGCCGGATTTCGTGCTGGCGGTACGCGCCCTTCTGCCGGAAGCCCATGCAGCCATCGAGACCAGCGGCTATGCCCAGCCGGAGGTTTTTCAGCGGGTAGCGAAAGCCATGGATCTGGTCATCATGGATGTCAAGCTGGCGGATCCGGCGCTGCACCGCCGGTGGACAGGGGTGGACAATGGGCCGATTCTGCGGAATCTGGACTGGCTGAAGAAAAGCGGTATCCCCTTCTGGATCCGGATTCCGCTGATCCCCACCGTGAACGACACCGAGGAAAACATGCGCCGGACAGCGGCGCTGCTTCAGGGCGCTGCCCGGCTGGAACGGGTGGAGCTGCTTCCCTATCACAAAACCGCCGGCGCGAAATATGCGGCGGCAGGGATGAACTACGATCCCGGCTTTCCCACCGGGCAGGAACCCCAAATTCATCTGGAATCCTTTCAGGAGGCGAAAATACCATGCGTCGTGAACTGACCCCTCAGCGCTGGGAGGAAATTTCCCGGCAGATTCAAGACCCCGCCCTTCCGCTGGACGAACGGGCCGCTCTGCGGCTTCGGCTCTTTTTGGAGGAAGAGGACGCCGCGCCGGTGGATTCGCCCATTCCGCTGGCACGTTCCATCATCCGTTTCCCGGATATCTACGCCCCCGGCGAGGCCGAACGGCTGCGTCAGGGCTGCCATATTCATGAGCAGGGCCGGGTCTGCAACCTGAGCTCCGACTGGGAGGGCGTACTCCGGGGCGGCCTGCTGGCCCGCCGGGGTGCATCCCACGCGCAGGACGTCTGCGTGGACGCGGTGCTGGCCTTTGCCGACCGGCTGGAGGATCCCGCCCTGTCCCGCGCCGTCCGGAAGGGCGCGAAAACCTACCGGGAGGCGCTGTGCCTGCTGCGGCTTTTGCATTTCGTGCTCTGGGCCAGCAATACCTATCACAATACGCTGGGCCGGTTCGACCAGTACATGTACCCCTACTATCAGGCGGATAAGCAAGCCGGAACGCTGACCGATGAAGAAGCCCTGCATCTGACGAAGGAATTCTTCCTGTCCTGCAACCGGGATAACGATCTTTACACCGGCATGCAGCTGGGGGACAACGGTCAGAGCCTGATGCTGGGCGGCTGCGACCGGGAGGGCCGCTGCGCCGTGAACGAGCTGACCCTTCTCTGCCTGCGGGCGGCGCTGGAAAACCGGCAGATCGACCCCAAGATCAACCTGCGGGTTGATCGGAACACGCCCCTTTCCCTGTACGAAAAGGGAACCGAGCTGACCCGTCAGGGTCTGGGCTTCCCTCAGTATGCCAACGACGACGTGGTCATTCCCGCGATGATCGCCATGGGTTATGCGCCGGAGGACGCCAGAGACTATACCGTCGCGGCCTGCTGGGAGTTCATCATTCCCGGCAAGGGGATGGATATTCCCAATATCGGCGCGGTTTCGCTGGCGGACGTGGTCAGCCGGATGGTGCGGGAAAAGCTGGTTTCCTGCCACACGTATGAGGAATTCTTCGCGCAGGTGAAGCAGGAGCTTTTCCGGCGGGCTGACGAGCTGGAAGCCTCTTTGAAGCCGCTGTGGGTAGAGCCCGCGCCCTACCAGTCCCTGCTCATGAGCGACTGGCGGCAGGATATTTCGCTGGGCGCAAAGTACAACAATTACGGCATTCACGGCACCGGCTTCGCGACTGCGGTAGACCAGCTGGCCGTGGTGAAGAAGCTGATCTTTGAAGAAAAGTCCGTGACAAAGGAAGTCCTGCTGGCCGCCTTGGCGGATGACTTCGCGTCGGAGCCTGTCCTGCGGCGGACGCTGCTGGACGCGCCCAAGCTGGGCCGGGACGAAAGCTGCATTCCGCTGGCGGACGCGCTGCTGAGCGCCTTTGCCGATTCCTGGCAGGGCCGCCGGAACGAGCGGGGCGGCGTCTTCCGCGCCGGGACGGGCAGCGCCATGTATTACCTCTGGCATGGCCGGGAACTTCCCGCTACCTGCGATGGCCGCAGGGCGGGCGAGCCGCTGTCGGCCAACTTCACGCCGTCGCTGACCTGCGGCAGTTCTCTGCCCCTGAGCGCCGTCCGCGCCATGGCCCGTCCGGGCCTGAACCGCGTCATGAACGGCGGCCCCCTGACGCTGGAGCTGCACGATTCCCTTTTCCGCACGCCGGAGGGAACGCAGAAGACCGCGCAGCTGGTGCGCACCTTTATTCAGCTGGGCGGCCATCAGCTGCAGCTGAACGCCGTTTCGCCCGAAACGCTTCAGGACGCCATGCTTCATCCCGAAGCCCATCGGAACCTGATCGTCCGGGTCTGGGGCTGGAGCGGCCGCTTCGTGGAACTGGATCGGGAGTATCAGGATCAGATTTTACATCGGGTCTGCTACCGGCAGGAATAAGTTTTTTTGAAAATCGGCGAACGCCCCGTTCGTGCCTTTCGGCGCGGATGGGGTGTTTGTTCTTTTTCCATGCAAACGCCGCCTGCATTTTTCTTCCTTTCCTGAGCCATACTACCAGCGCGAAGGAACCAAACAGTCAAAGGGGAAGCAGGACGGATGCAGACGATTTTTTCCCGGAATCTGGAGAAAAACCTGAAGACGCTTCAGGAACGGCTCCATCTGGACGTAAACGACGATGTGGTGGTAAGGCGCTTCAGCGCGCTGGGGCAGGAGTGTGCCCTTGTGTATGTGGAGGGGCTTTCCGATGGGGAGCAGATGGCGCAGCATATCCTTCGGCCCATGATGAACAGCCCTCTGTCCCTGACGGGCCGAAGCGCCGCCGAGCAGGCGCTGCAGAACGTGCTCACCGTGCCGGAGGCGGAAAGCGGGCCGGAAATTTCGCGGGCGTTGGATGATCTGCTCCGGGGCCTGTGCCTTTTATTGATCGACGGATGCGATCAGGCTTTGCGGATCGACCTGCGCTCCTATTCCCGCCGCGCCCTTTCCACCCCTCAGAATGAAACGGTGGTGGTGGGGCCAAACGACGCCTTCAACGAAACCCTGCGGGACAATCTGACCATTCTGCACCGGCGGCTCCCATCGCCGGATTTTGTTTGCAGCATCCGGAAAGTCGGCACGGAAACGCCGGGGCAGGTCGCGCTGTGCTATCTGGACGGCGTGTGTCCTGCGGAAACGGTGGAGGAGCTTCAGCGGCGGCTGGACGGCGTGGGGCTGGATTATGTTCTGTCCGCCGGAACGCTGGAGCAGCTGATTGAGGACGATCCCTACGCACCCCTGCCCCAGATGGTGGGCACGGAGCGGCCCGACCGGGTGGTCAGCTTCCTGATGGAGGGACAGGCCGTTTTGCTGCTGGACGGAAGCCCCCGGGCGCTGGCCCTTCCCGTCAGCCTGTGGCACCTGTTCCACGCGCCGGACGACAGCTATATGCGCTGGCAGTACGGTACCTTCATGCGGCTTCTGCGCTTGCTGGGGGCGCTGGTGACGCTGCTGCTGCCCGCAGTGTTCGTCAGTCTGGTGGTGTATCATCCCATCACCATCCCCATGACGCTGCTGACCAGCATCATGCAAAGCCGCACCAACGTGCCCATCAATCTGTTTGAGGAAACCCTCCTGATGGTGGCGGTGTTCGCCCTGATCAACGAATCGGCCATCCGCATCCCCGGCATGATGGGTTCCTCGCTGGGACTGGTCAGTACGCTGATTCTGGGCACGGCGGCGGTGGACGCGGGGCTGGTCAGCCCATTGCTGATCATCGTGGTGGCGCTCTCCGGGCTGGGAAGCTACGCCATGCCCAACTATCCGCTGTCCTTCGCCTTTCGGATGGGGCAGGTGGTGCTGCTGCTGGCGGCGGGCATTACGGGGATTTCCGGCCTGTGTTATGCCGTAGTGATGCTGTTGTGCTGGGTGGCGGCCATGGAGAGCCTGGGCCAGCCCTTTCTGGCCCCGGGAAGCCCCCGTCGTACCCATAACCCCGATTTGCTGCTTCGCGCCCCCACCTTCCGACAGCGCCTGCGCACCTATTTGAGCAACCCGGAGGAAATGAAGCGGGCCTATGGCCGGATGCGCCGCTTTGACGGGAGGAATAAAGAATGATCGCATGGATCCGCCGGGCACGTCAGACCCGGACGCAGGTAGACGGCCCCAGCGCCATGCAGCGGGAGCGGGACGCGGGGCTTCGGCTGGCCTTCCGGGTGCTGGGGGCCATGCAGCTGACCACACAGCTGCTTTTGTGGACCATTCAGTCCGGCTACGACCATCTGCGGCAGACCACATGGCAGGCGGCGGTCTTTCTGACCGTGCCCACGCTGCTGTTGTGGCTTCTGTGGCGGCGGGCCTGCCGTGGCGGGCTGGAGGGCGGCAGGCGCTACTGGGCGCTTCTGCTGCTGCCCAACCTGTGCCTGGACGCATACCTGTGTATGCTGGCCTCCAATTCGCTGATTTCCGATCTGATCCCGGCGAAAACGCCGCTGGCGTGGCCGCTGGTGGTGACGTTTTTCCCGGTGGTATCCAGCTGGCTGAGCCGGGACAAGGGCGCGGCCTACGGGGCGTATACGATGCGCTGGCTGCTGGCGGCGCTGGTGCTTTGCTCCACGGTCTTCTCCGGCGGCGACGTGAGCCTGGAGCGACTTCATCCCCTGCTGGGGGACGGTCTGGGCAAGACGCTGCTGTTCGCCGCGCCGGGCATGGGGGCCGTGTGGGGTGTGGCGCTGCTGGAGCTGTTCCCCCTCCGCCGGGGAAGCCCGGAGCCGGACCGCCGGGAGAAAAGGAGGGATTGGCTGCTCATCGCCCTGCCGCTTTTTTGCTGCGTGCTGTGGGCCCTGTGGCTGAGCATGCTGGAGCCATGGCAGCCGGAGGAATGCTGGGACGCGGGGCGAAAGCTGGCGGGGCTGAATCAATACGGCTCCAATATTCTGATCTACGGGCTGGGCATTCTGTTCTGGATGCTGATGCTGCCCGTTTCCCTGCTGGGGACGACCACGGCGGGCAAACTGCTTTTGGCGCGGGCTTTTCCGAAGATCCCCAAGGGCCTGTGGCCGCCTGCTCTGCTGCTGCCGGGGCTGGCGCTGCTGGCTGTTTCGCCCTCCGCCATTTTGGACGGCGTACCGTGGATTTTGCCGCTGCGCTACGGGCTTTCGCTGGCCGCTGCCTGCGCCCTTTGCCTGTGCCGGCCCCGAAAGGAGAAAACATGAAAAGAATCTGGCTGGCGGCTCTAATCCTGAGCCTTTGCCTTGGCTGTCTGACGGGCTGCGACGTGATCTCCGTGATGGAGCGGCAGACCTACGCCCTGTGCTTTGCCGTGGACGCGGCGGAGGACGGCGGCCTTGTGCTGAGCGTGCAGACCCCGGTCAACGGCAGCGGCGACGATACCTCCGCCACCCCGGAGTACTCGGTGTTCACCGCCACAGGCCCCACCTTTGAGGACGCCATGGCCGTGCTGACCGCCACCACGCCCTGCACCGTGAATTTCTGCCAGCTGAAATTGTGCGTCTTCGGCTACGAGCTGGCTTCCCGGGAGCGGCTGCAGCCGCTTCTGCACAAGATCACCACCATCTCCACCATGCGGCCCAACGCCATGGTCGCCGTGGCGCTGGGCCGGGGCGAGGAGGTGCTGCACGCCATTAAGCCGGATTTCGGGATGCGGCTGAGCACCTATCTGGATATTTTTATGGACCGGCTGGAAAAAGCCAAGCTGCTGCCCCGGCATACGGTGACCTGCCTTCTGCGGGATCTGGATACGGAAATGATGGATCCCATCATTGCGGTGTGCGCCGTCAATCCGGCCCTGCAGGAAGAAGCCCAGCCGCAGGAAGGCGACGAAGAACAGCAGACGCAGGAAAGTCAGACGGTTTTTGCCCGGGGCAATATCGAGGACGAGGCCTTCTCCGTGCCCGGGGCGCTGGCCGGGCGGATGCCCCGCACCGGCAGCAATCCGGTGGAATATACCGGCAGCGCCGCCATTGGGGAGGACCGGGTCAGCGGCCTTCTGGATGCGGAGACCACCCAGACCGTGCTGCGGCTGGCCAAAGCCGCCCGGCTGGAGGTGGGCTGGGACGGGGAGCGCACCCAGCTGCGCGTCTGCCTTGGCAGGCGCACCCGCATGGACGGGGCCCTCAGCGACGAACGCATACAAAAAGCAGTGGAGACCCTGCAGGGGTTCCACTGCGACGCGCTGGGCTTTGGCGGGGCCAGCGCCCGGTGCTTTGCTTGTAATGAAGAGTGGGAAAAATGGGACATTCGCCAGCGCTATCCCACGGCGGAAATTTTGATTATGCGTTCAGAGTGACGGAATGGGGCAGCGCTACGTTGTCCGGCTTGGGCACATGATATTCCGCGCCCTCGTTGTAATACACCCTGTCCGGGGGCGCTTCCAGCTCCTCCGGGTGTTTCAGATAGTACTTCATGGACGCAAACAGCCGGGCGTACACCGCGCCGCCGCAGATGCGCTCATCCACGGTCATGCCCATGGGCAGGGTGCACTTGCGGAAGACCTTCCCGGAAGCGTCCACCGCGTGGGAACGCTCGGGGCAGCCCAGCGACAGGAACATGGTGGTATCGCCGAAATTGTAGATATGGTGATACACCCGCGTCATGCCGATGGAGGCCATGTTGGTCACAAACAGGCTGGTATGGAAGGGCAGCGCATCCATCAGCGCCTTGGGGAACAGATCGTGGTGGTCCAGAAAATTGGCGACATGCACCACCAGATTGGGCAGAAGCGGCACCTTCAGCAGGGCGGAGGCCAGCTTGATGGCAGCGCTGTCATCGTCCGTCCGGCGGCCTTCTTCAATGGTCTGCTTCACGCGGGTGCTGACCTCGAAGATGGTATCGCTGGGGTCGAATTTCACCTTGACGGCGTTTTCCTCGGGCTGTCCGTCTTCCGTAGGCCGCAGGACGACGAAGCTCACCGCCAGCTCGGTACGGTTGTAGAATTTGCGGTTCATGATGAACCGGTTGGCCTCCGGCACCTGAGAAATCGCCCGCACAAAGGCGGCGATGATCAGTTCCATGAAGGTGATTTTAACGCCCTCGCGGCTTTTCTGGCTCATGTAGCGGATCAGCGGCTCGTATTCCGCGTCGTAGGCCAGAAAGACCTGCGCGTCGCAGCGCCAGGGCATCAGGTACGGGGTGATCTGGACGATGGGGTCAAGGTGCTTGACTCTTTTTCCTTCGGGACGGCGTCCAAACATAGGCATGCTTCCTTTCTTTCGCCGGTGTTTTCGCTTCGTCCGCGCCCCGTCCCATCGGAAAAGGCAGCATGGGAATCATAGCAGTATAAAAGAAGCCCGTCAGGATACGGCCGCTGGACTGAAAGCAAGGCTATTGTATCCTGAAAGGGCTTTTGCGTCAAGGAAAAACGGAAATCTCAGGGTGTTGAAAAATGATCGGCCCCAATCGTTTTACTTCTTTATTTCTTCCTCATACATCGCCTGCATCTGCGCAAGCAGGCCGTCTACGATGCGCAGCTTTTCATCGTTGGCTCCGTTGTCCGGCTGATATTCGATGCCCTGACCAATGCGGACGGTGCGGGTCTTTCTGGAGGCATACACGGGAATGAAAATCGCTTTTTTCTTTGTTTTGGCATAATACAGCGGCGCGATCATGGCAAAGCCGGTAAAGAGCCTGCCCACGCCTTCCGATGCGTAGCCCCGTTCGCCCACGGCATGACCCGTGTCGTTTTCCGGGAAAAGAAGGATGTTGTCCCCGGCCTGCATCGCGTCGATGGTCTCCCGGAAGGTGCCGATCAGCTTGCGCGGGTCGTTCCGGTACACGGGAATGGCTTCCAGACTGTCAAACACCCACAGAAGCAGCGGCGTAATCATGCGCAGCAGGGGCCGCTTCCAGCTTTCGGGCAGCCATTTCTGCCGCATCATCGTGCCCTGATACATATGCTCGATGATGACCTCCCGGTTCATCATTTCGGCAATGGCCCAGGGTCGGAAGGCAACGGGAATATACAGGTTCGCCACCACCGGGCCGTAGAGCTCGCCGTGGTTGCACACCAGCACCATGGTTCCGTCCTCCAGCCCCCGCAGGTTCTCCTTGCCGACCACCTTGTGATAGTACAGGGGCCGGAGCAGCGCAATGATGATCTTCACGCCGAAGCGGTTCTTGTGGCGCTTCACCACTACGTTTTCCAGCTGCTCCCGAAGGGCCGGGTTGCTGCCGCCCTCTTCCTTCAGGGTCAGCCAGCGGGCCAGCTTGGCAAAGTGACGGTTGTTCATGGGAAAGCGCAGCACGCAGACGATGGCAATCGCCAGAAGCAGCAGCGGCGGCACGATCATCCAGCGGTGCAGCGCCATGGAAAGGCTTTCGAGGGTCAGCGTCTGGGGCAGAAAACGGGGCAAACAAAGAAACGTGACCATCCCCAGCGCGGCCATCTGCCCCAGCAGCAGGGCCATTTCCGTGCCGACGGAACGGATGCGGGCATAGCCGTTCATCCGGCCCTCCAGCCCGAATTGGGCAACGTTCGCCATGCTGCTTTCCAGATGGCGCAGCGCCGTCAGGCTCACGCCCAGCCCGCCGCCGCACAGACACAAAGCCAGATAGCTTAGCGCCAGGCTGGTGGCAGGCAGCTTCAGCTGCCGGTCGAACAGGATCAGGCCGTATGCCCAGAGAAACAGCCCGGCCAGCAGCGTCTGCACCGAACCTTCCCGCTTCAGCGCCCGCAGGAATGCGTCCGCGGCAGCATGGGTGGCCAGCGTACAGGCGCAGGCCAGAGCCATGCACAGAATCAGCTCGTCCACCGTCAGACCGATGAACAGATAGGCCAGCACCAGCGTCAGCTGCAGCGCCATCAGAATGAAAATCTGCAGCTTGCGGTAGGCGTTGAAGGCGTTCAACTGGTTCAGCCCGGCGTTTAGTTCCTGCAGCGCTTCGGGCGAGGGCGCTTCTTCCAGCTCGTCCAGCGCAATGCTTTCCCGATTGCGCCAATGGCTGAGGCCTTCGATAAGCGCGCCCAGCCCGTAGCCGCACAAAAGAAGCGCCGCGTCGTTCACGGGCAGGCAGACAAGCAGCGGCCACGCCGTCAGCCCCAGCAAAAGCAGATGGCACAGCAGGCACAGCCCCCAGAATGCCCGGCGGCTGACCGTTTCCCGAAGTCGGCGGCCCCACAGGCGGCGGCACAGGTTTTCCCGCAGGGCGGCAGTCGCTACGGCGGCAAACAGCGCCCACAGCGCCGCAGAGGACAGCGCCATGGGATAGACGGCGATCATCCCCAGCGTTCCCAGCAGCATCAATACGGTCAGCGCCAGACAGATCCGGCGCATCCTGCGGGTCAGAAACGCCCGGTCCCGGCCCCACAGCAGCCGCCACAGCATCGCCGATACCTGGCTGTTGAGAAACAGCGCGCAGCCTAGCACCGGCAGAGACGTTAACGCGCTGGAAAGAACGGAAGAGAATAAAAACTGATAGATGATCTGCGGCGACATCATGACCGGCATGCTCCGGCGGGCCGCCGTGGCGGGGGAATGGGCGGATTCGTTCAAGGCCTGCAGGGGAAGTCCTCCTCTCGTTTGGGGCAAAAGAAAACAGGAATGATGACACCTATTGTAGCATAGCCTTTCCCGGAAAGGCAAGAAGCCCCGAAACGCGGCTGCGGGAAAAGGCATATTCGCGCCCTGCGCCGCATACCTTGATACAAAGTTTAGGAGGAATGAAGGATGGAGCGCAAACAGGACGGCGGGGCGCAGACCCCGGAGATTCTCAGAGAAGAGCTGCCCATGCAGCGTTTTGAGGGGCAAAAGACCAGTCAGGCGGTGGTGGAGGGCGAAGTAGCGCTTCCCGGCGGCCTGCGGGAGGAAACCCGCATCTTATGCTCCGAGGCCATGGCCGTGCTGGAACAGACGGACGTGCAGTCCGGCCGGGTGGACGCGGAGGGCAAGGTCACGTTTCATGTGCTGTACACCCAGGGCGATCCCACCCTGGTCAGCGCGCTGGAAGCGTCGGCGGAGTTTACCCACAGCGTGGATTTTCCCGGCGCGGAGGACGGCATGACCGCCGCGCTCAGCCTGAGCGTGGAGCATGTGGAGGCCAGCGCGCAGGGCGGACGGCTGCACCTGATGGCGATTCTCAAGGCGCAGACCCGGCTTTTTTCGGACGAACCCCTTTCCGTGGTGACGGGCGTTCAGGGAGCCGAGGGATTGATGCTGAAGACGGAAACGCTTTCCTGCCTGAGTGCGGCGGCGTCCGGTGCAAGGGAGGTGCTGGTGCGGGAGGAATGCGAGCTGGCGGACGTGCTGCAAATTGCGGATACCCTGTACGCCACGGCGTTCGCCGCCGTGCAGGACGTGATGGGCGGCGAGGAAAAAGCCACCGTTTCCGGCAATATTCTTTTGGAAGTCGTTCATCGCAGCAGCATGCCCTCCCGCCCCGTGGTAGTCACCCGGCATACGCTGCCCTTTGAGGAGACCGTGCCCCTTCTGGGCGAGAACGGCGACAGCCTGTGCTGCGAAGCCGTGGTCAAGGACGTGGCCGTGCTTTCGCAGGAGGGCTCCGGCGAGGGCGAACGCACCCTTCGGGCGGAGGTGCTGCTGGGCCTGACCGTGCGGGCCACCGTCAGCCGGGACGTCTGCCTGATGCTGGATGCCTACACCACCCAGGGCGATCTGCTGGAGCCGGTAACACAGCCGGTGCGGCGGGCCCTTCGGCACCATCAGCTGCACACGGCGGAAAGCGGCAAAATGACGCTGCTGCTGGACGGTCAGCCCCCGGCCCGCACTCCGCTCCGCGCCAGCCTGCGGCCTATCGTGACGGACGTGAGCCGTTCCGGCGGCAAGCTGAACGTAGAGGGCATGATGGAAGTCACCCTTCTGTACATGACGGATGACAGCGACGCGCCCCAGAGCTATCAGACGGAAGAACCCTTCCGCATGAGCTTTACCTGCGAGCTGTGCTGTCAGGACAGCCTGCAGCTGACCCCTTCCAATATCGAGCTGGCAGGCATCACCAGCGACCGGGTGGAGATCAAGTACATTCTGCATCTGAGCTGCTACGACGTGCTGCTGGGCGACGAGCCGCTGGTAACGGACGTGACGGAGCAGCCTGCGCAGCCCGCCGAGCCGGGAATCCTGCTCTGCTTCAGTCAGGCCGGGGAGGATGTGTGGGACATTGCCAAGCGCTACCGCGTCAGCTGCGACAGCCTGAAACGCATGAACCCCGACCTTCAGGACGGGGTGGCGGGCCAGCAGGTCATCCTCTGGCACCGGCAGGAATAAAAGGAAAGAAAAGAAAAAGTTGATCCGGCAGCGCCGCACGATTTTCCGTGCGGCGCTGTTTGCGGGTGCTGACGGCCAGCCTTTTGGGTTTTCGCCCCTCTGAGCGGCTTCTGCCCAAAGGGGAGAGCGGCTGCTTTCTCTCCCGTCCATTTTTTCATACGAAAACGCTGATGCACCTTCCAAATCCATCGAAGATGCACCAGCGTTTTTTGTATGCGTTGACTCGCTCGCTGTGTCTACTTCTTTGCTTTTCGTTTGCCCGTGTAGGTCACGACGATCCGCTGGATGCAGATGAACAAAAGCAGCAGGGCGCCGGTAGCGATTTTTCCCCACCAGGAGAGAAGATTGCCGTTAAAGGTAATCAGCGCCGGAATAATGGATTTCAGCAGTACGCCGAACAGCGTGCCGATCATGTATCCCACGCCGCCGGTCAGCAGCGTGCCGCCGATGACCGCGCAGGTGATGACCTCCAGCTCGCCGCCCTGAAGGGCCAAATTCCAGCCGCTTTTCACATACAGGGCGTAGGCCACGCCCGCCAGCACGGAGCAGAAGCCGTTGAAGCCGTAAACCAGAATCTTGGTTTTTGCCACGGGCAAGCCCATCAATTTGGCGGACTGTTCGTTTCCGCCGATCGCGTATACGTTCCGGCCGAAGCGGGTTTTCTGCAGAAGCACAATGCCTACCACGATCATGATCAGGAACAGGAGCAGATTGAAATTGATAAAGCAGATCGGCTTGATCTTCACCCACTCGCCGTCCTTCAGGTGCATGAAATACACCTTCCATTGGGCCAGCGCGTCCATCATGGGGTGGGAAATGTTGATGGATTCCCGGCTGATCAGGGAGCAAACGCCCCGGGCCAGGAACATGCCCGTCAGCGTGGTGATGAAGGGCGGCACGTTCAGATAGTGGATGGTCGCGCCCATCAACAGCCCCAGACCAACGCCGACCACCATGGCGGCCAGAATGCAGACCAGAGGGTGAAGACCCAGCACCGTATTGCCGTAGGCAATGAACATGCCCGTCAGCGACGCTACCGCGCCCACGCTCAAGTCAATGCCGCCGGTGATCAGCACCATCGTCATGCCCACGGCGGAGATGCCGTAATAGGCATTGTCGATGAACATGTTCACAAAGGTGCGCAGGGTGGTGAAGCCCTTGGAGCCGTAGGCGACTGCGCCGAAGAGATAGATGATCAGGAAAATGCCGATGGTGGCGTATACCATGATATACTTGGGGTTCGCCGCTTTGCTCAGCAGGCTTTGCTTTTTCATCGTCTGTTTCTTAAGCATATTCAGGCGTCTCCCTTCACGGCTGCGGACATGCGGTCCTGACGGTTTTTGGCGCGCTTGGCGAACCATTCGCGGGCAGGCTCCGACTGAAGCACGATGACCACTGCGATAATCAGGGCCTTGAAGGCCATGGTGGCCTCGGATACGATGCCGAAATAATAGACGAAGGTGACGATGGTGCGGATGATGATCGAACCGATGACCGTGCCCGCCAGACTGAATTTGCCGCCGGACATATTGGTGCCGCCGATGACCACTGCCAGAATGGCGTCCATTTCATAGTTCAGGCCGGCGTTGTTGGAATCGTTGCTCATGATGCGGCTGGAGTAGATCAGACCCGCAATGCCGCTGAGAAGGCCGGTCAGGGCGAAGACGATCAGGATCACCGCCTTGGCGTTGATGCCGGACAGACGGCTGGCGCTGGGGTTGATGCCCACGGATTCCACCATGGTGCCGAACGCGGTTTTCCGCGTGAACAGCGCTACGGCGGCCACCACAATGGCGGATATTACGATGGGCATCGGCAGGCAGAACAAACTGCCCTGACCAATGAACCGGAAGGGCGTGTACAGCGTGGTAAACTGCTTGCCGTTGGTCAGAATCTGAGCCACGCCCCGGCCCGCCACCATCAGAATCAGGGTGGCGATAATGGGCTGCATGCCCACATTGGCGATCATCACGCCGTTAAACAGGCCCATCAGCGTGCAGACCGCCAGCGGCACCAGCAGCACCAGCACGAAGGGGTAAATGGTGTAGTCGCCGGGGGTCGGATAGGCGCTGACGTCCCACCGCAGGAATTTCAGCGCAATCGCGCCGGAAACCGCCACCAGTGCGCCTACGCTCAGATCGGTGCCGCCCAGAGCGATGACCAGCGTCATTCCCATGGCGATAATGGTGATTTCCGCCGAGCGGTTCAGAATATCGATCAGACTGCCGTACAGCATGCCCGTGGTGGGCTGGTAGCTGATGGAGAAAAACTCCGGCCGTATGATAAAGCATACCAGCAGAATCAGCAACTCGGCAATCACCGCCCAGGTGATCTTGGAGCGCATCAGATCGGAAAGACTGAATTTTTTCTTTTTCATACCGCTTCTTCCCCTTCCTTCGCGCCTCCGGCGATGATGTTGAGAATGGTCTGCTGGGTGCAGCTTTCGCCGTCCACCTCGCCTACCTTTTCCCGGTCGCACATGACCACGATCCGGTTGGAGCAGCGGATGATCTCATCCAGCTCGGAGCTGATGAAGATCACGGACACGCCCTCGCCGCACATTTCCAGCATCAGCCGCTGAATTTCGGCCTTTGCGCCCACGTCGATGCCCCGGGTGGGTTCGTCCAGAATCAGCACCTCCGGGTCGGTCGCCATCCAGCGGGCCAGAATGACTTTCTGCTGGTTGCCGCCTGAAAGCTCGCCTACCTTTTTTTCGGCGTTCGGGGTGGCAATGCCCAGAAGCTTGATGTATTTTTCCGCCAGCTCGCTTTGCTCCTGGTGGGACATGGGATGCATGAAACCCTTGCGCGCCTGCACCGCCAGCATGATATTCTCGCGGATGCTCAAATCGCCGATAATGCCGTCCCGCTTGCGGTCCTCGGGGCAGAAGGCAATCCGCTTGGCGATGGCGTCGCAGGGCTCCCGGAAGCTGACCGGCTGCCCGTCCATGGTGATTTCTCCCGTAGTCGGATGGCCGATGCCGAAGAACATTTCAGCCGTTTCGGTGCGGCCGCTGCCCAAAAGCCCCGCAAAGCCCATCAGCTCGCCTTTTTTCAGGTTCAGGGAAACACTGCTGATAACGCCCGGAGCGCCGATCCGGCTGGCCGTCAGCGTATAGGGCGCGTCATCCGCCACTTCCGCCCGCTTCAGGTTGAAGATCACGTCCATGTCCTTGCCGATCATCTGCGTTACCAGCTCCAGCTTGCTGATCTCGCTGGCCTGGAAGGTACCGATCAGATGACCGTTGCGCAGGATGGTCAGCCGGTCGGAAACGGCGAACACCTGATCCAGAAAATGGGTGATGAAGATGATCCCCATGCCGTCGGCCTTCAGCTCCCGCATGACCTCGAAAAGCAGCTGTACCTCGTTTTCATCCAGCGACGAGGTGGGCTCGTCCAGAATGAGGATTTTCGCCTGAATATCCACAGCCCGGGCGATGGAAACCATCTGCTGTATCGCCGTGGAGTAATAGGACAGCGGACGGGTAACGTCGATATCCAGATGAAAGCGGGACATCAGCGCCGCCGCCCGACGGTTCAGCTCCTTCCAGTCGATCTGATGGCGCTTCATGGGCTGACGGCCCACGAAAATATTTTCCGCAACGGAAAGGTTCTGACACAGATTGACCTCCTGAAACACCGTGGAGATGCCCATTTTAATGGCATCCTGAGGACTGGTGGGAACGATTTCCTCACCGTCCAGCAAAATTTTGCCAGCGTCCATATGATGAACGCCGGTCAGACATTTGATCAGCGTGGATTTTCCTGCGCCGTTTTCACCCAGCAGCGCGTGAATTTCGCCCTTGTTCAGGGTAAAATCCACTTTATCCAACGCCTTTACGCCGGGGAACTGAATTTCGATCCCCTTCATTTCCAAAATGGCTTCCTGCGGCAAGAAAATTCCTCCCTTGGATGGAATTACAGGGCGGTCAGACGTATCTGCCGCCCTGTAACGGAGGGAACCCTATTCCCACAGCCAAAGGGCTCCGACCTTTATCGCCCCGCAGCCCGAAGGTTCGGCGGGGTCAGGACACAGGGGCCGAACCCCCTGTGCCCTTGGTGAATCATCAATACTTGCGCTCGCTGATCACGTCTTCCGCCTTGATGGAGGTGACGGTGCCCAGGTCGATGCCGCCTACGCAGTCGAACACGCCCTCAGCGGGATGGATGACTTCGCGGCCGAAGGTTTCGCCGTTCTCCAGGCCTTCGATGGTGGGAACCACGAAAGCGGAGTACAGGGGGTTGCACTCGACGGTGCAGTTCATTTCACCGGCAACGATCGAGTCGAAAGCGGCCTTCACGGAGTCGCAGCCCACGATGATCACGTCCTTGCCGGGCACCAGACCGGCAGCCTTGATGGCGTCGATAGCGCCCAGACCCATGTCGTCGTTCTGAGCGATCAGCACGTCGATCTTCTCCACGGACTTCAGCCAGCTCTCCATCAGAGCCTGACCTTCAGCTCGGGTGAAATTGCCGCTGTTCTGCGCAACGACCTTCATGTTGGGGTAATCCTTCAGAGCGGCCAGATTGCCTTCGGTACGGCCAACCTGCGCGTCCGCGCCGGTGGTGCCTTCCATGATGGCAACGCAGATTTCTTCTTCGCCGCGGCCCAGCGTCTTGAGGTATTCGCCGGCCCAGGCTACCTGACGGCGGCCTTCTTCAACGAAGTCACCGCCGAAAGCAGCGGCGTACTCGATCTTGTCGGCGCAGTCGGGCATACGGTCGATCAGGATCAGGGGGATTTCCGCCTCGTTGACTTCCTTGAGAACCTCGTCCCAGCCGGTGGAAACCACGCCGGTGAACAGGATGTAGTCCACGCCCTGGGTGATGAAGTTGCGCAGGGCCTTCACCTGATTTTCCTGCTTCTGCTGAGCGTCGTCGTAGACCAGCTCCCAGCCTTCATGATTCTTGATGGCGTTGCAGATGTCGTCGGTGTTGGCGGTACGCCAGTCGGATTCCTGGCCGATCTGAGAGAAAGCGATGGTCAGCGCGGAAGCGCTGGACAGGCTCAGCACCAGAACCAGAGCCAGAACGACAGAGAACAGTTTCTTCATGAGATTCTTCCTCCTTCACTTTTGGGTTTTTCACCCGTTGATTCTTTTTTACCACAGGACGCGGCTGAAAAAAAGGAAGGGAATTTGGAAGTTGGTTGGGAATTTTCAGCGTGATGGGATTTGCTCAAAATAGAACGGCGCAAACGGGAAATTTTTCCGAAAAACGGAGGTTATTTTCCGGCTCCCTCGTTTCGCTGCCCCTTTCGGTAGTCCCGGGGCGATACGCCCACCTGCTTTTTGAATTGATAGCTGAAATAATGGGGGTCGTTATAGCCCACCGCATCGGAGATTTCCGAGGTGCGCAGATCGGTGGAAGCCAGCAGCTCCCGGGCTTTGGCTACCCGCTGGGCCGTCAGGTATTCGGTAAAGGTGATGCCCATTTCCTGAGAAAAAACGGTGCAGAAATGGTTGTTGCTCAGGGCCACATGGGAGGCCACGTCCCGCAGGGTGATGTTGGGGTCCGCATAGTGGCGGGCAATATAATCCTGCGCCTGATGGATGACGCTGCGATACCGGGCGCTGCCGTTCCGATCCCGGAAGCGAATCGCCTGTTCCAGAATGCCCCGGCAAAGTGCCATGGCGTTCTCCGGGGAAAGCTGCTGGTTTTCGACCCGGAACGCGCTGGGGATGACCTCCTGAGGTACGCCGCCGTTTTCCTGAATCACCTTGGAGGCAGCCTTCACCGCCTCTACAAAGAAATAATGAATCATGATAATGGACTGGGAGGCGCTTTCTCCGGCCGTGCGCTCATAGGCGCTGAGGATGGAGCCTACTTCCTCTGCTGACGCGCAGCGAAGCTGGTCGGTCAGATCAAAGCTGTCCATCCGTTCCACGGACAGGCCGCTTAAATCGGTGCTGGAATAATCCTGCGTGCTCATGATGCGGTGCGCGCCGTCCCGGGCCGCTTCGCCCCGGAGCCGTTCCAGAATGACCTGAGCGCTGAAGAGGGATTTGGGCACTTCCTTCAGAACGGCCACATCGTCGCCGATGGCGATCAGGATCGACAGGTTCAGATTGCGCTCCACCTCGTACTGCACCGCCTGAGCCAGACCGTAGGCCCGTTCCTCCAGATCCTGAGCGCTGTCCCCCAGCACCAGAAATACAAAGCCGCCCCAACCCCGGCAGAGCTGCACCGTCCCGCCGCTGCCTTCCGTCAGCTGTTCCAGCACCGTCTGCACCGGCAGCAGCGCCGTCTCGTTTTCTTCTTCCTTCCTGAAACCCAGCAGCATGACCAGATAGCGATTGGCCAGCAGATTGACCTGCAGCGTCCGGGCGCTTTTGAGGATGCGCTCGTCGTTGGCGCCGCCGTAAAGCTCCACCAGCAGCTTTTCCATCTGAAAACGGCTGGTGGAAGCCGCCTGCTGCCGGTAGGCCGACAGATCCGCCTGATGGCGCTGCTCTTCCCGAATCTGCCGGGCAATCCGCTGAAGGACGTCCAGCAGATCCCGGCTGCTGACAGGCTTCAGCAGATATTCCTTCACGTTGAGCGAGATGGCCTCCCGGGCATAGGAAAAATCGTCGTATCCGCTGAGAATGACGGTATGAACCCAGGGCATGGAGCGGGATACCTGACGGCACAGCTCCAGCCCGTCCATAAAGGGCATGCGGATATCCGTAATCAGAATATCCGGCTTCACATCCTGAAGCATGTTCAGGGCGATTTCCCCGTCGGGCGCTTCTCCCGCCAGTACGAATTCCGTCTGCTCCCAAGGAAAATTGGTGCGGATTCCCTCCCGTACGACGATTTCATCATCCACCAGAAACACCTTAAACATGGCCCGTCCTCCTGACCGGCACCCGGAAGGAAACCACGGTTCCCCCTGCCGGATCGCTTTCAATGTGCAGCCCGTCCGGCTGATTGTAGTACAGCTTGATGCGCTTGTTGACGTTGAACAGCCCATAACCGGCGCTGTCCTGCCCGTCGCCTTCCAGCCCCCGGCGCACCTGTTCCAGATGCTCCGGCGTCATCCCCGCGCCGTCGTCCTTCACGCTGAAATGAAGCCATTCGTTTTCCTCCCACACGGAAATGCGGACCGTTCCCTTTCCCCGGCGGTTTTTGATGCCGTGGTACAGGGCGTTTTCCACCAGAGGCTGCAAAAGCAGCTTCAAAACCTCCTGAGGATACAATTCCTCTGGAATATCGATTACATAATTGAGAATGTCCCGGTAACGCACCTTGAGAATGGTCAGGTAGCCGGTCAAATGGCGCACCTCATCGGCCAGCGTGATCCAGTCCTTCCCCTGACTTAACGAGATGCGGAAAAAATCAGACAGCGCCCGGGTGATGGCGATGACCTCATTGGACTCGTCCGACTCCGCCAGCCAGATAATCGCGTCCAGCGTATTATAAAGAAAATGCGGGTTGATCTGCGACTGAAGGGCGCGAAGTTCGCTCTTTTTCAGGTTTTCCTGCTCCCGGCGGTTTTCGTCGATCAAATCCTGAAGACGGCCCGCCATCGTATTCAGGCTTTCCGTCAGGTCGTGCAGCTCCTTCACCTGCGTTTCCGGGGCGCGTGCGTCCAAATCGCCTCCCGCCAGCGCCCCGGCGAAGGTTTCCAGCTGAGCGATGGGTTTATGAATGGCCTGAGCCAGCGAACGCTGGGCCTGAACGGCAAACAGCAGCGTCAGCCCCAGTAAAAGCAGCAGCGCCGCCACGACCGCCGTCAGCGTATGGTTCAGATACCGGCTGGTCAGAGCGGCGGCGCTGATTTCCGCGTCCGCGTATTCCTCCAGCATTTCTCCCACCAGCGCGGAAACGTTGCGCACCTCCTCCCAGAGCGCTTCGCTCTGGGCCACGGGCTGCTCGGTTCGCATCAGCTCGCCGATACTGTCCACATACTGCCGCAGCGTATGCATGCTGCGCCGCGCCACCAGCAGCTCCTTCTGGCTGTCCTGCTGGGCGGAACGGGCCAGCGCGTCGATTTCCTCCTGAATGGAGTCCATCAGGGCGTATTGGCTGCCTTCCTCAAAGGTGATGTGGCCCGCCACGATATACCAAACCTCCCGGGGAATCTCCTGCCGAACGATGGGCTTCAGGGCGGATACTCGCTCCACCCGCTGAATGACCCCGTGATAGCTGCGGGAATAGACCGCCATCATGCTGACGCTGACCAGCGCGGGAATGACCAAAAGGCCGATGAGAATCAAAAAAGAGATTTTCAGCCGCTGAATAATGCTGCTGTTATTGTTCAAACGAGACAGCGCGCGTTCCATAAACTTCTGCATTTCAGTATCCTCTTGGAAGAAGCGAGTCCAAATCGCTGTCAAACTCCGAAAAAACCCGTTCCTGCGGATGCGTCACCCTTGGAATTTCCTCCCCGGCGGCCAGCCGTTTGCTTAGCTCCATGATCGTATCCCCGATCATGGGGGTGCATTCCACCACGCAGTTGATCTGCCCCTTGCGAAGCGCGTCTATGGCGGCCTGCTCGCCGTCTACGGAAATGATCACGATGTCTTTTCCCGGCTGAAGCCCCGCCTCCTCGATGGCGGTAATCGCCCCCAGCGCCATGGCGTCGTTATGGGCGTACAGCACGTCGATCCGTTCGCAGGTTTCCAGCAGCTCCTTCATGCATTCCCGGCCCTTTGTGCGCAGAAAATCCCCGGAAACGCTTTGAATGATCTGCAATTCCGGATGCCCCTCGAGCGCCGCCCGGAAGCCCTCGCCCCGCTGGCACATCGGCGTGGAATCGATGGTGCCGGACAGCTCCACGATGCGCACGTCCGTCTGGCCTTTCATTTTTTGCAGCAGAAATTCTCCCGCGCTGACGCCCTCCTGAAAAAAATCCGACCCGATAAAGCCTGCGTACAGGCTTTCGTCCTCAGTACGGATCATGCGGTCGGTCAGCAATACGGGGATCCCCGCCGCCTTCGCCTCCCGGAGCACATTGTCCCAGCCCGTCTCCACCTTGGGCGAGAAGGCGATCACGTCCACCTGATAGGCGATAAAGGAACGGATGTGCTTGATCTGCTCCGCCTGCTTCTGATTCGCGTCCAGATACATCAGCGCCACGCCGGCTTTTTCCGCGGCCTCCTGAATGGAACGGGTATTGCCCAGCCGCCAGGCGCTTTCCGCGCCCAACTGTGAAAAGCCCAACAGCAGCGCGGGCGAAGCGGACGCTGGCGCATCGTCGGGCCGGGAAGCGGTACAGCCGCACAAAACCATCGGTATCAGTAGAAGCACAGCCGCCAGACGAAACGTTTTTTTCATGGCCGGGATCAACGTCCTTTCCTGAGGTCCTTTTTGGAAAAAGCAAACCGATTTATCTTTTTTGCGCGTGGAATTTGCTTTTATTATAACGAATCTCCGCCGCCTGCGCAAGAAAATTTCGCGCTAAGGTTAAATTTGAACATTACCATCCCCAAAAGACTGCAAGAAGAAAGGGGGCAAAGGGCGCGGCATTCGCCGATGGAACGCCTCCTATGACCGTCTTTCCATTTTCATGTCTGTCCTTTGACAAAACCTTCTCATGAAATTCCGATATTTTGCTTTGCAAATCCCATAAAGTGTGGTATCGTAAGAAAGTATGGGGTATTTAGCCTCGGGAAAAGAGCGGTCTCATGACCAGAATTGATCGCAAACAGCTTGTCTATGATTTCGTTGTAGAGGGGATCTGCAATGGAAGTCTCCCTGCAAATTCTGCCATTGTAGAGCAGGAACTGTCCACCAAGTTAAACGTAAGCCGAACGCCTGTGCGGGAAGCGCTTCGGCAATTGGAACAGGATGGGCTGGTTACGCATTTTTCTTCTCAGGGTACTTTTGTAAAAGAAGTAACAGAGCAGGATATTACAGAAATTTACGAGCTGCGTATTTTATTCGAAACATGCGGGATGGAAAAAGCAGTGGTGAAGATGAGCGACGCGATGCTGGATGATCTGGAACGAATGCTTCGTGCCGCAAACGTTCGAAAAGAACAGAACACGCCGGACTGGTATGAAGATTTTTATGCAGCCGACGCTATGCTGCACCGCAGTATTTTATCCTTTTGCCAGAATACACGCATGATTCAGTACTATAACGTCTTGAACATGCAAATTGAACGTTTGCGTCGTTGGGGTTTTAATACCCCGGGGCGGCCAGGGCATTCTCTGGAAGAACACCTGGAAATTCTGAACGCCGTTCGAACCAGAGATGCCGCTTTGGCAAAAGAGGCTCTTTCCCATCACCTGAAAAATGTTTATGAGGCGGCTATCGGAGCCTATAGAATGTCGAGGATGTAAGCAAATGCCCGGCTTTCCGTTCGGAAAACCGGGCATTTGCTTTTAGAAAGGATCAGCCTTTTACAGAATCCGTTTTTGGGCCTGTAGCTTTGAAAACCAACCGTCTATAATAAGAATTTGGCGAATCAAAACGGCCTTCCAGAATATCGTGTTCTGTAAATGATGCCGTCAGAATTTCCCTGGCTCCGTGCCGATCATAATCATAAATGATATGAATTTGACCATTTTCTTCTTGGCAGCCGTCTGGATAAGATACATCGTTTCGAACATCTAGCAGCAGTCCGCCAAACCAGCTTTTTCCATCGTCCTCTGAAAGCTGCGCCATGAGATTGTTTCGCGTTTTATATCCTTTCCAATCTCCTTGCGGATAACGCCAGTTGCTATGGTTTACCATCAACAACCGGCCTGATTTTAGACGGCGTACGAAAAAGCGAGAATTAGGGAACCGCTGATTAATCACAGATATTTCATTACAATTGACAAATCTGTACGCGAAAGCAGCCTTTCCAGAGCCTTTTCGGGATTCGGATTCCCTGTAATCCGCTCCTAGAGGCCCAAATGGGCATAATACCCCCTTATCAGGCGATCTCAAGTTTTTGGAGAGACCGTCCTGCACGTGCCAGCATGTAGAGATTGGAACTGAGGAACAACGCATGACGTCGCCCTCTTGCGCGCATTCAATAGCGCGAATTCCCAGATGGTGCTGTCCTTTTGTTAAACCGGCAGCGGTCATTTTGACTGTTACCGCAGGCCCCAGCACTTTTCCCATCGTATGCCAGACGGGAACAATACCGTAAGTAGCTCCTTTTAATCCAAAAGCGTCTTCTGCATCCGCGATATTCGTGGTGGACAACTTTTCAAACCGTTCACGATAGAGCAGGTTAAACGATGCCACAAAGGATCCCTTCCTTAGTCGTTTTGTTGATTGCATTCACATTGCATACAATTGGCATACAAAGAATAGCGCAACAGGGGGAAAAAGCCAAGCATAAAATGCAGAAAAAAGTCTTTTTTCTTCCGAAATTTTGGCTGTCCTTATGCCAATGCTATTACCGAGGACTACTACACTGCCGTCAAAACCTTTGATACTTTGCCTCCGGTTTTCACCATTCACATTTTCAGGCTGCAAAACCCACTTACTCCGGCTTTTGACAAAATGCTGTTTTTCTTAATGCTCCGCTGAACGGTCCTGTTTGCGAAACTTCCGCCGGATGTGGTATAATAAACAATCTTTTCACCGTTGCATAAGGCAAAACGGGAAATGGGGGAGCGAAACCGATGAGCAAGTGGGAAGAAAAGCTGCGGGACTGGATCATGCGGCACGTGCTGTGGCTGGCATGGGCGGCGGCGCTGGCACTGGGGGTCTTTCTGCGCTGGTCCTATCTGCCCAATCTGACGGCGGATCTGGAATTTTTGAATTCCGCGTGGTACGACGCCATCCGGGAGGGCGGTATGAAGGCCGCGCTGACTCCGGAGCTTCAGTATAATTACAGCCCGCTGCACCTGTATCTGTGGCGGCTGGAAAGCCTGCTGCTACCCGGCCTTTCCGCTTATACCGCGCTAAAGGGGTGCAGCCTTTTGTTTGAAGCACTGAACCTGATCGTGGCCTATGCCCTGCTCAGAACCGTCCTGCCGAAGGAAAAACGGGAATGGGGCTGTTTTCTGGGCTGCGCGCTCGTCTGGCTCAGCCCGGTGATGCTGTGGAACGTGGCGGGCTGGGGGCAGACGGACATTTTCTATACGCTCTTCGCCCTGCTGGCCGTCCTGCTGCTTTTGAAGGACCAGCCCCAATGGGGACTGGTCTGTCTGGGCGTTTCGCTGGCGTGGAAGCTGCAGGCGGTGTTCCTGCTGCCCCTGTTCCTGATCGCCTATTTTGCGGGCCGGAAGCGGTTCTCCCTTTTCTGGTTTCTGGCGGTGCCCGGCGTGCTGCTTCTGAGCAGCCTGCCCATGGCGCTGATCGGCGAAAGCCCGCTGTTCGCCGTCCAAATTTATCTGGGACAGACGGGCATGTACAGCAAAATTACCTATAATTGCCCCAATCTGTACGCCATTCTGGGCGAGGCGCTGCAGCAGAAGCAGGCCACGCTGGGGTTGTTTTCCCGGACAGGGCTTTGCCTGTGCATAGCGGCACTGGGCGTGGCGGCGGTGTGGATCCTCCGCAGCCGCCGGGAAGTATCCGGGCAGGACGCCGTACTGCTGGGCGCGTGGTGCGTGCTGTGCTGCGTGTTCTTCCTGCCCCGGATGCATGAGCGCTATGCCATCGTGGGCGAATTGCTGCTGATCTGGGCCGTGTGCCGGAACCGCCCGGAAAACTGGTGCTGCGTGGTGCTGAACGCACTGGCTACCCTGAGCGCCTATTCGGAGTACATGTTCCGCAGGCCGTTCTTTCCCCTGCAGCTGGGCGGAGTAATGAACCTGGCGGTGCTGCTGTATCTGAGCTTCGTTTTGTTTCAGCGCCCGATGACCAGTGAAAAGGAGCTTGCGCTATGACGAATGCAACCGGGAAAACGAAAGGCCGCGTGGCATTTCTGGATTTTCTGCGGATTCTGGCGGCGTTTTTCGTGATTGTCAACCATACCAACAGCGGTGTTTTTTTGGAGCGCACGCCTGCGGAGCTGCAATGGCATCTGAGCCTGCTCTGGTACTATACCAGCAAGACGGCTGTGCCCATTTTTATGATGATTTCCGGCGCATGTCTGCTGGGCAAGCGGGACAGCTATGGGAAGATTGGGCGGCGCATCCTGCGGACGGTGCTGGCACTGGTGCTGGCGTCCTATCTGTATTTCCTGATGAAAGCATGGGTGTATTTCGGCCTGTGGCCCCGGGCGGTGAACTTCGGCGCACTGTTTGGCCAGATCTGGCGGGGAGAAATCACCAACGGCTTCTGGTATCTGCCGCTGTATCTGGGCCTCCTGCTGACCCTGCCGCTGTGGCAGAGGATGGCTTCCGCCATGGAAAAGCGGGATTATGAGTACCTGATGGCCCTGACCTTTACTGTGGGCGCGGCATGGCCGCTTCTGAGCCATTATGTACCCGCACTGAACATGCCGAAATACTTCGGCCAGATGATCCCTTGCTCCTATCTGGGCCTGTTCTTTGCGGGGAAGTATTTCGTAAAATACCGGGAACCCCGCCGGAATTCCGTCCTGATTTCCGCCCTTTCGCTGGTACTTTCGCTGGCAGTCTGCTGGGCGCTGACCCGGCTGGAATTCGACCGGGTGGAGCCCGGGCAGCAGTACTGGTTCATGGACGAGCGGACGACCCCCGCGCTGCCGGTGATCACCGCGTCGCTTTCGCTGTTCTGGCTGGCGCGCTGCGCCTTTGGCGCCCGCCGGAGCGGAAGGCTGCTGGCGGAGCTGGGCGGCTGCGCCTTCGGCATTTATCTGTTACAGGATCTGGTGATCGCTGAAAGTAAAAAACGTGTCTTCATGCCCCTGTGCGAGAAATTGCCCGCATTCGGCGCGGCGCTTTGCTGGGAGGTCATCGTGTTCGCCGCCGCGCTGGCGGGCGCGTGGATCCTTAGGCGCATTCCGGGCGTGAAACGCATCTTGTAATAGCGGTGAATCGTGGTATACTGAAAGCTGCATTTTCGCGGCGCGGGAGCAAACGCCTTTTCGTTTGACTGCCGCCGAAAATGACAGGAATGAATCGGCACAAAATGGGAAACCTTTTTTTGAAAGATTTTGGGCCTGTTCCTTCAGCAAGCAACAAGGAGTCTGAAAGATGCTGCGCAACAATGTGGTTACGGTGGATCTGGGAAAGATCCGCCAGAATTACCTTTTGCAAAAGAGCCTGCTGCCGAGAAATACGGAAATCATGCCGGTCGTCAAGGCCGACGCCTACGGTCACGGCATGACGCAGGTGGCGACCGCCCTGCACTCCATGGGCGCGAAGCACTTCGCCACGGCGCTGGCGGAGGAAGGCGTGGAGCTGCGGGAGGCCGGTATTTCCGGCGAAATCCTGGTGCTGGGGCCCGCCATGGAGGAAGCAGCGGAGGAATGCGTCCGCCACGAGCTGACGCAGACGGTCTTTACCCCGGAAATGGTGGAAACGCTGGAAAAAGAAGCCGAGAAGCAGCAGCGGGACGCGCTGATCCATATCAAGCTGGATACCGGCATGGGGCGGATCGGCCTGCGGACCTTTCAGGAGGCGGAAAAGCTGGCGGAGGCGCTGACCCATGCGCCTCATGTGAAGGCCACCGGCATCTATACCCATTTCTGTCTGGCGGACGAGCAGCTGGAAAACGGCGGCATCAACGTCTTTACCCGGCAGCAGCTGGCCCGGTTCCGGGAACTGCGCTCCTGCTTTGACCCGGCCATTCCGGCTCATGTGTCCAACAGCGCCATGGGGCTGCTGATGCCCGAAGGAAACTTCGCCATGGTGCGGCAGGGAATCTCCCTTTACGGCTATCCGCCCGTTCCCACGGAGCTGCCCTTTGAACCGGCGCTGAGCTGGGATACGGAGGTTTCCTGCATCAAGACCATTCACGCGGGCGATCCGGTGGGCTACGGCTGCACCTTTGTGGCCGAGAAGGATACCCGGGTGGCCACCGTGGCCGTGGGCTACGGCGACGGCTATCACCGGGCGGTCGGCGGCAGGGGCTTCATGCTGGTGGACGGCAGACGCTGCCCCATTCTGGGCCGTGTCTGCATGGATCAGACCATGATCGATGTGACGGATGTGCCCGGCGTGAAGCTGGGCGACCGGGTCACGCTGATCGGCGAGCAGCAGGGCCAGCGCATCACGGCGGAAGAACTGGCGGAGTGGGCCGGAACCATCGGCTACGAGGTGTTGCTGAGCATCACCCGGCGCGTTCATCGGATCTGGCTGCACGCCTGAACAAAGGATCTTTTTTAGACAGGATAGAGAAAGGGTCATAAGAAAAACGAGAGAAACCCCGGCTGCTTTGGCCGGGAAGGAAAGGACGGAAGAATATGGCGGCGAAACAACCCAAGGTGGAACCGGTCAAAAAGCCCTATCTGAAAGGCTCCTTCTGCGGAAAGGACGCATGGAAAACCGTGCCGAAGCGCTTTGCAGGCATGCTGATGATCTGCTTCGTTTATGCGATCGCGTCCATGATTATGAACTTTGACAGCCTGGCAGGCCGGATCATTGTAGGCGTGCTCATTGTGGGTATCGCGCTGTACTACGTATTTGCCAAGGGCGTGGAGCAGGGCACCGGCGATGTGGGCTACGGCGAAATGATGTACGCCCGCCAGCAGGAGGGCAAGACCATTGCCAAGCTGGACAGCGACCGCTGCTATCATCCGCTGAAGGGCTTCTTCGAGGCCTTGCTGGGCGCGCTGCCCTACGTGCTGGTGGCGCTGGTGTTCGCCGTGCTGACCAAGCCCACGGTCTATTCGCTGGGCGGTCTGCCCTCGTGGACGCAGGAAATGATGCTGCAGGATGAATTCGGCGACGCGCTGCGCTACTATCAGGAGACCCACGGCATGACGGCGCTGGAGATTTTGCGGATCATCGTCCGGATCATGTGCATGCCCATGATGAGCGTGGCAACCTATCTGGGCACGGACGCGGCGCTGCTGGCCGAACGCCTGAGCCCGCTGTTCCTGCTGCTGCCCGCCGCCGCTTACGGCATTGGCTATCTGCAGGGCCCGGCGCAGCGCGAGCGCATCAATACCGGCATCAAAATCGGCGTAAGCAAGAAGCAGCGCAAGCAGCAGCGGGAAAAGAAAGCCCGCAAAAAGGCCGGCGCCAAAACGCCGGAAAGGCTGATCTGACCCATGAGAATCATTGCGGGAAGCGCCCGGGGAACGCCCCTGCTGGCTCCCCGGGGGATGGATACCCGGCCCACGCAGGATAAGGTGAAGGAATCTCTGTTCAACATGCTGCAGGGCGCATGGGAAGGCGGCGCGGCGCTGGATCTTTTCGCGGGAAGCGGCGCGTTGGGGCTCGAAGCCGTCAGCCGGGGCGCGGAGCTTGCGGTGTTGGTGGATCAGTCTAAAGAAGCGGCTCAATGCATCCGGCGCAATATCGAAAAGCTGCGCTGTCAGGCTAAGGTGGAGCTGCTCAACTGCGACTGGAAGCAGGCGGTCTCCAAGCTGGCCCGGGAGGGCCGCCGCTTTGAACTGGTGTTTCTGGATCCCCCCTATCGGATGGACGATCTGGGCCCGCTGTGCGGCGAGCTGGCAGCTGCCGGGCTTCTGGCCTCCGAGGCGATCATCGTCTGGGAGCGCCGCACCGGTACGGAAAAAACGCTGCCTTCGGCCTTTGCGCTCTTCAAACAGCGCGCCTACGGAGACACGGAAATGCTGCTATACCGTTACGAGGGCTACGCGAAGGGGGAAAACGTGTGAAGGGACGCTGCGTTTATCCGGGCAGCTTTGATCCGCCCACGAAGGGGCATCTGGATCTGATCGAGCGGGGAGCGAACCTTTTTCCCGAGCTGATCGTGGCCGTGCTTCAGAACCCGGCGAAGAAGAACGCTTTCACCGTGGAGGAACGGGTCGAAATGCTGCGCCGCGCCTGCGCCCATCTGCCCAACGTGCGGGTGGATGCTTTCGGCGGCCTGCTGGTGGACTATCTGCGTCAGGCCGGGGCCGAGACCGTCCTGCGGGGCGTGCGCACGGTCAGCGACTTTGAAACGGAATTCCAGATGGCGCAGATCAACCGCCGCCTGTCCCCGCAGGTGGAGACGGTGCTATTGCCCGCCAGCCCGGAGGAGGGCTTTGTCAGTTCCAGCGCTGTGCGGGAAATCGCCCATTTCGGCGGAGACATTGCGCCCTTTGTGCCTGCGGAAATTCTGGAGCATATCAAGGCCGGTCTGAGCCAAGACTGACCATGGGAGGAAAGCAAAATGCAGTCGGACGATATTTCGATTTTTAAACAAAACATGAGCGCGCTGGAGCAGCTGATCCTGCAGGCCAAGCGGATTCCGCTGAGCGCCATGTGCATGGTGGATAAGGACAAAATGAGCCATCTTCTGGAAGCGCTGACAAAAGGAATGCCCACGGTTTTTGTGGAGTGCCAGGGCGTGATAGCAAACCAGAAATCCATTGTGGATGAGGCGGAAGCCCGGGCCGGGCAGATCAAGCAGGCTGCCACGAATCAGGCCAGCAAGCTTTTGAACGACGCACAGGCGCAGGCCCAGAAGAACGTGGCCGCAGCCAACCAGCAGGCGCAGGAAACGGTGAATAAGGCCGGTCAGCAGGCCAACGCCATGCTGCAGGAGGCGCAGGAACGGGCGCAGAACATGGTGCAGGACGCGGAACGCCGCGCCGCCCAGTTGGTCAGCCAGCAGGAGATCACCGCCCGGGCCAATATGGAGGCCGAGGAGCTGAAACAGTCCACCAAGGAAGAGATCGAGCGGCTCTATCACGATGTTTATCAGCATATTGACGAGGTGCTGGCCCAGCTGGACCGTACCATCAGCGAAAAGCTGACCGACATCCGCATGACCCGTCAGCAGATTGACCAAAGCATCCGGTAAGGCGGGAAACCCCCGCCTTTTCCCCTTCTTTTGGCATGTGTGGTTCGCCCGCTTTCGGCCACAATAGTGGTAGCAAACTGCCGCCGGGAGGGACCGCCATGACCAGAACCCAAGCTTCCCTGAGCGTTATCGCCGTGACTCTGGCAACGGTGACGACGCTTTTTCTTTTGCCCTATACGCCCAAAATCCCGGTGAAGACCGCCACGATCCAACGGGGAAACTGGACGAAGACCACGCTGGCGGAGGGCGTGGTGCAGTACAGACAGCAGCAGCCCGCCGTGTGCCTGCAAGGGGGCGTGCTGCGCCAGATCTGCGCCGGGGAGGGCGAGACCGTCCGGAAGGGACAGCTGCTGTTCGCGCTGGATACCCGTCAGGAAGAAGCCGCGCTGGAACGTCTGGCCGCAGGACGGCATGCCATGGAGGAAGCCGTGTCGGCCTTCGGACAGGAGGCCGCCTTATGGAAGCTTTCGGAGCGGCTGGAGATGGAAAGTCAGGAGGCGGCGCTGAAGCAGTCTATTGCCCTGAAGCAGATTCGGGCGGAGCAGGACGGCGTGATGGGGCCGGTGTACCGGCAGGAAGGGGAGCTTCTGAAGGCCGGAGATGTGCTGGCCGTGGTGCACAGCACGGAAAAAAACGTGGCGGCCGTATGCCGCAGTTCTGTTGTTTCCAGAATCGGAACGGGGGCGGAAGCCGCGATTCTGGATTCTGCCGGGCAGTTCGTGGGTCAGGCCAGCCTGACGGCCATCGGCGTACCGGAAACGGATACATCCACCGGGCAGAGCGTTCAGCGGTTGGTATTCGAGCCTGAAACGACGCTGACGGCGGAACCGGGGCAGCGCTGCGTGGTGGAGCTGGTGCAGGAAAGCCGCCGGAACGTTCCGCTGGTTCCGCCGGAAGCAGTGGACGGAGACGGCTGTCTGTGGCTGGTGGAAAACGGCACGGTGAGCCGCTATCCGCTGGAGGAGCCGGACTGCGCCGGGCAGATGGTGCAGGTGCCGGAGGAACTGCTGGGCAAAAGCGCGGCGCTGGACCCGGAGGAAAGCCGCCTGACGCCCGGGTGCCCGGTGAAGGAGGTGCCCGCCTCTTGAAATGGAGGGAGCAGTGGCGGTTCAGCTTCCGCAATCTTTTTGCCGCGCCGATGCGCTCCCTGCTGACGGTGCTGGGCATGTCCATTGGGATCGGAGCCATTCTGGCGGTGCTGACGCTGGGAACGGCGGGACGCGATCAGGTTCGGGCGGAGATGACCCGTTTGGGCATCGACCGGGTATGGCTGACTGCCGCCCGGTCGGAAGAACCGCTGATGCGCGGCGACGGCGCGCTGCTGGAACGGGAGCTGGGGGTCAGCGCCGCAGAGCAGCGGGTTCTTCCCGTCAAAATCGCCGCGGGGGAAAGGGAAAGCGAGACGGCGCTGGTGGGCTGCAGCCCCGTCTGCCTGCAAATGACCGGCGCGGCTATTATGGAAGGAACCGCCCTTTCCGCGCAGGAATGGCGGCAGGGCGGAAGCAGCATCCTTCTGGGAGAGGCGCTGGCCGCCGAGCTGAACTGCGGCCCGGGCGCGTTGGTTTCAGCCGGGGGAATGCCGCTTCGGTGCGCAGGCGTGATCCGGCTGGAAGAACGGGCTTCCGAGCTGGACTGGAACCGCGCCGCCTTTGTCCCGCTGGAAACCCTTGCGGACAGCGCCGGGGCCAAGCTCAGCCAGATCACGCTGCTGGCCGGAGAATCCCTCCAGCCCACCGAGCTGGCCCGGGAAGCCCGGCAGCTTCTGGCGCGCCGCCGGGGGATTGAAACCGAAGCGCTGACCCTGCAGGCCCAGAGCGAGGCGGCTGAAAGCGTGATCGCCGTTTTTGTGGAGGTACTCCAATGGGTGGCGTTTATCTGTACGCTGGTGGGAGGTATCGGCGTGATGAATATCCTGCTGGTCAGCGTCCGGGAGCGCCGCCGGGAGATCGGCGTGATGATGGCGCTGGGCGCGGAGCCGGGGCTGGTCTGCCGTCTGTTTTTAAGGGAAGCGCTGATCTACGCGGCTGTCAGCGGCGTTCTGGGCCTTCTGACCGGCATCTGGCTCATTCAGGCGGCGGCGGGTGCCATCGGGCTGCACCCGGTGCTGATGGCGGGAGACTGCGCGGCTGTTTTCGCCTGTGCGCTGGCGGTAGGTCTCCTTTCCGGCGTAGTTCCCGCCTCCCGGGCCGCCCGGCTGAAGCCGGTGGAAGCTCTTCGAAATGAATAAGTAAATATGGCGGCATTTTCGCCAGCCTGTACATCATACACAAACCGCAGGGTGAATCTTAGTAAAAATAGTCAATTACATTCCGGCCGGATTTTCGCTATAATACAGGTACATCATTGATGATACGCCATGTCCTCGTAGGGCGTACCGATGAACCATGTAAGGAGGAAACAAGAATGGCAAGTTTGTCTTTGAACCACATTTACAAAGTATATTCCGGCAATGTGACGGCTGTCAGCGATTTCTGCCTGGAGATCGAAGATAAGGAATTTATCGTTCTGGTCGGACCTTCCGGCTGCGGTAAGTCCACCACCCTGCGTATGGTGGCCGGTCTGGAAGAAATCTCCAGCGGCGAACTCTACATCGGCGATAAGCTGGTCAACGACGTCGCTCCCAAGGATCGCGACATCGCCATGGTGTTCCAGAACTACGCTCTGTATCCCCACATGACCGTGTTTGACAACATGGCGTTTGGCCTGAAGCTGCGCAAGACCCCCAAGGCTGAGATCAAGCAGCGCGTGGAAGAAGCCGCCCGTATCCTGGACATCGCTCACCTGCTGAACCGTAAGCCGAAGGCTCTGTCCGGCGGCCAGCGTCAGCGTGTTG
>ERZ857827.863-NODE-863-length-37396-cov-6.287057_pt1 | contig 37396 bp, 29 predicted proteins | sample MGYA00519761_ERZ857827 | MGnify/ENA primary metagenome ERZ857827 (study PRJEB31778, sample SAMEA3449370) | human gut metagenome | biome: human gut; feature: human-associated habitat; material: faeces | place: United Kingdom | collected 2010/2012 ... | reverse complement strand
TGGAGACGGGGCTGTACTATCTGCGGAGCAGGTATTATAACCCGAGATGGGGACGGTTTGTTAATGCTGATGCAAATATCGGGCACTCTCAAGGAATCATCAGTCATAATATTATGGCCTATTGTTGCAATCGTCCGATTAATAATTTTGATCCTGACGGAAAGTGGTTGCTGTTTGCATCCATGTGTGCATTGTTGGGAGGAATTTTGTATGTTGATCATAAGATTGCGAACATGCCTGGCCTTACAGAAGAAGAAAAGCTAGTTGCTCGAGCACATCCCATTGAAGCAGCAATTGCTAAAAAAGCATCTGATGTTGCAGGCGAACTTACCAATACGTATTGGGGGAAGAATGCAACAAATTATGATGCTACGACTGCAAATGCATTTAAGCATGCCGTTTGGAATGCGCTAATGACTCGTGATTTGGGTTCGTCAATGGCATATGATTTTGCTACGGCACATGAATATTCTTCTTATGGTGACATGAGCCCATATCAAATGTGGTATGATGCAAGCATCGTCATCACCATACATGATGGTACTGTGATGGATTTGATCAACAATGAACGTGGTCGCACGGTTGGCCAAAGTGTGCCATTCTATTATTCTAACGATCAAGTTGCACAGGCTGTCATTGCAGATATGTTAGCGAATCCGGAGGCTTATTGTGTTCTCGTAGACAACTACTGTATGACGCCGATCCAATAACATAGAAAGGGAATGTGCGTATGTATCGGAAGGCTCGCCTGATTATCTGTTTGGTAGTTTTTCTTATCATGGTTCTTCTGTACCATGTGATGATGGATAATAAATCTACAGATGTGTGCGCGATGTGCAAGAATAGCCTTGATAAAAGCTATAATGAGGTAGTAGCTCTCATTCATACACATCAAGGGGAGTTTCTGAACAAGGGAAACGATGAATTCAAATCGTTTGCAGCCCTTTTCGATGAATTGATTTCTGTTGATTTGCGTGGTCCGAGTGATGCGGTTTTTTCGTTCCGCGCGCCTCATCCTGAGGTTACTTTACAGCTGATATATCGTTCGGATGATCACCTCTTGTTGCAATCCGACATTTCTCTAACAGAGGACACTAACGAATTGCGAATCGACAATTTGGGAATCAGACAGTCAGGCTATATCTTTGCCAAAAGAATCAGACAAGGCTGGTTCTATTATGAGGCATTCCTTCCGACCTAATAGCATCTGTTGTTTTATGGCGGAGCTTCTTCGGAAGCTCCGCTTTTGGTGTAAATCCCATATCTCCATGGGAATATCAGTCTAAATTAGGGAAAGGAATGGATGTGGACTGGTCAAAACCCAAAAAGGAAAAGAGAATTATAATCTCAAAGCGGTGCAGGACTTTGAAGATGCGGGGGTTAATCATGTTCGTACGATGTGTTTCTGGTCAGGCGCGTGGGCAACAACACCGACGTGTCCATCCGGGAGAAAAAGAACCTGACCGGCATCTCCTACGACGTGGACGAAACGGATGTGGTCACCCGCATCATGCCCACTGGCGAGGACGCGGACGGGAACATTCTGTATCTGCCGGAGCTCTACATCGACAGTCCGAATCTGAATGCCTACACCCACCCGAAATGGATTCACCTACCAGTATCGGAAGCCAAGGAAGTCACGGACGGCGACGAGCCGAAAAGCAAGGCGCAGTGCTACGCCGAAATGCGCAAGGCCGCGCAGGATGAATATGCCAAGGGCTGTGATCTGCCTACGATCACATTGAAGGTGGATTTCGTGAACTGCTCGGATGCGGAGGAGTACAGGCAATACGCCGCGCTTACCGATATCTTTCTGGGCGATTCAGTGCGGGTGATTGCCCGGCGCATCGGCGTGGAAGTATCCATGCGCATGACGCAGTACACCTATGATTGCCTGACAAAGAAATACACTTTCGTGACGCTGGGCACGGCGGCGGATACGCTGGAAGGCAGCATGGTCTCCGCCCGGCAGTTAGCATCCGGCTCCATTACCGGCACGAAGCTGGCGCTGAATTCGGTGGGTAGCGGGCAGCTGCAATCCGGGTCTGTGGGCAGTTTGCAGGTGAAGATGGCCGCAATTCAGACTGCGCATATCCAGGACGCCGCTATCAGCAAAGCCAAAATTGGAGAAGCCGCTATCGGAACCGCTCAGATTGAGAACGCCGCCATTGTCCGGGCGAAGATCGCCCAGGCTGCAATTGGCTCGGCGCAGATCGACGACGCTGCCATTACCCGCGCCAAAATCGGGGAAGCGGCCATCGGCGCAGCGCAGATTGAGGATGGCGTGATCACTTCCGCCAAGATCGGCGCAGGCGAGATCCAGGAAGCCAACATTCAGGATGGCGCGATTACCCGAGCCAAGATTGTGGACGGCGCAATCCGGAACGCGCACATTGAAAACGGCGCAATTGACACGGCCAAGATCGCGGACGCAGTCATTACCAACGCCAAAATCGACGGTGCGGCCATTGGCACGGCAAACATCCAGGATGGCGCGATTGTGCGGGCCAAAATCCTGGACGGTGAAATTGTCACCGCCAAGATTGCAGACCTGGCTGTAACCGGGGCGAAGATCGCAGACCTCGCTGTTACGACCGCCAAGATTGCGCAGGCTGCGATCACCAACGCACAGATTGCTAACGCAGCTGTCGGTACAGCCCAGATCGCCCTGGGCGCGATTACCTCCGCCCTGATTGCCCAGGGCGCGATTGGCACCGCTCAAATTGAGGACGGCAGCATTACAAACGCCAAGATTGTGGATCTTACTGCTAACAAGATCAACGCGGGTACGCTTTCCGTAGAGCGCCTGATCATCCGGGGCTCTGACCAGTCTCTGATCTATGCCATCAACAACATGGGCGAGCTGGTGTCTGCCCAGGTGGATACGATCGACGGTTATGTGCTGACAGAGCGCACCATCACAGCGGACAAGATTGTCGCGCACAGCATCACGGCAAATGAGCTGGCTGCGCAGACGATCACTGCCAATGAAATCCTGGCCGGAACGATCACGGGCAATGAAATCGCCGCAGCCTCCATAGCGGGCAGCAATATCAAGGCCGGGACGCTGACTGCTTCTCATGTAACAGCGGACTTTGGCGAAGCCCTCGACTTATCCAGCAATCAGAGCGTGGTAATCAGCGTAGAGAAAGCCCTGGAGGATATGTCTGTTGGCGGCAGGAACTATGTGCTCAATTCCGATTCCGAATCCACGAGCACAACAGACTTGCTTGCTCGATATGTGCTGTCAGAACCCATGGCAGAGAATGAGCAGTACACACTCTCCCTGTCCCTCTCCAAAGGGAGTCACTCCCAGATCACTATCCGCACCTCTGATGGGGACCAGCTGCTGTCTACTATCCAACTGGGTGATGAGCGCCCGCAGACAGTTATTACATCTTTCAAGGCTGTCTACGCCAGCGGGAAAACGCCGGAGGATCAGCTTGATTATGGCGATCTGCTCATTTACCGGGAACCGGCTGATGAAGTTGATTCGGATGCTGCAACGATCCACTGGGTCAAGCTGGAGAAGGGCTCCATGGCCACCGACTATACTGCTGCGCCGGAAGACAGCGACGCAAAGCTGGATCAGAAGCTGTCCTCCGTCCGGTCGCAGATCAGCGCGGAAGGCGACCGTATCCGCCAGGAGGTACAGGCAAACTACGCGCTGGCCAGCGATATGTCCCAGGTGAAGTCTCAGGTCGGTACGCTCACGGAGCAGTCCGAAAACAACTTTACCTGGGCTGTAACGCGCATCAATCAGATGCAAAAGGACATGGAAAGCGCCCAGGAGGCTACAGAGGAACAGTTAGCGGTTTTCAGAACCTACATGTCCTTTGGGGAGGAAGGCCTGATCATTGGCAAAACCGGGAACCCGTTCACATTTCGCGTGGTTAACGACCGTCTGACCTTCCTGATGAACGATACCGAAGTAGCATACCTGAGCAATAACAAGCTCTATGTCACGCAGGCGGAGATCATCAGCAAACTCATCATTGGCCGTTTCGCCTTTGAGCCGCAGGCGAATGGGAACCTGTCTCTTATCTACAACGGATAACGCCGGGAAAGGAGCCATCATGGCGACTACGTTAGCTTATATTGCGTCTCTCTGTACGCGCAAATATACCTCTTCCGCCAATGCCAAGAACGATGTGGCCTGTCAGGAATTCTACGATTCCAGCTACAACTATGTCGGTATCATCAGCTTTCCCGGGTTGAATCTGGTGAACAAGGTGATTACCGAAATCTGGCTGGATATCGACGCGGAAAAGGCTGAATACGGTGTGAAGAACACCAAGACCGTTTACCTGCGGAAGGCCAACTACCAGGATGATATTGCCTCCGGCGTCACAGGCGGACAATATGTTGGGGATGAACTGGGCACCTTTGAGGGGGCCTTCTACGGAAACTATAACGGCTATCATATCACCGGGCCGCTGTTTGACGCCATGGCGGCATACATCTCTGCCGGGAACAACAGCTTCACCATTTATAACCCCTTAGCCACCGCGTCGCCCCATGGGTATTCCTATAATTACATGCAGTGGGCAAGCGTCGTCATAACCATTACGTTTGAGGACGTTATCAGCCTGCCGACAGTATCATCTTCTTCTGCCAGCCTGGGCAGTGCGCTTACGATTTCTACCAACCGTTCAAACAACGCCGCGACGCATACCCTTTCTTATCGCTTTGGCAATGCCAGCGGCTTGATTGGCTCAGACGTTGGGGACGCCGTTTCCTGGACGTCGCCGTTATCCCTGGCAAGCGAAATTCCAAGTGCCACCAGCGGCGTCTGTACGATCATCTGCAACAGCTTTATCAATGGGAAAATGACGGGAAGTCGAACATGCACGGTAACGCTGACTGTCCCATCAACCGTTGTGCCATCTATTGCCTCCGTCATCCTGCAGGATACCAACGAGACTGTAGCAGCCAAAATCGGAGCCTATGTGAAATCCCTGAGCACCCTGTCGGTGGCCATTACGGCAGAGGGCGTCTACGGCAGCAGCATTTCTTCCTACCGCACTACGCTGGATGGCGCTACCTATACGGCTGCGTCCTTTACAGCCGGCAAGAAGCTGTCAGCAGCCGGGAATATGATGCTGGCAGTCTCTGTGACGGATAGCCGCGGCCGGACTGCGACGTATACCTCCACCATTCAGGTGCTGGACTATGCGGTTCCCTCCATCCGGCAGTTTTCCGTAGAGCGCTGCAACGCGGATGGATCCTCTGCACAGGTGGATGGTAAGAAGGCACGGTTCTCTTTCCAGGGAAGTGTTTCCCCGCTAAACAACAAGAACAGCGTTTCCTGCGTTGTGTACTACAAGCTGAAAAACGCGGAAGCCTGGACGCAGGCATATGCAGTAAATGCTGCCAGTTATACGCTGGCCGTAAGCAACCAGATGCTAAGCCAGACCTATGACGCACTGAGCAGCTATGACGTCAAGATCCGGCTGGCGGACCATTTTCAGGAAGCGGAGCAGGCAGTCAGCATTGGCACCAAGGGCGTGATTCTGGATTTTCTGGCGGACGGCACGGGCATTGGTATTGGAAAAGCAGCCGAAATTCCCGGAGCCATTGAATGCGGATGGCCGCTGAAGCTCTCCGAGCCACTATCCATTGCCTATGGCGGCACAGGGGCGGCTTCTGCGGAAAACGCCCTTGCAGCGCTGGGCGGGGTAAAAAAGGCTGGCGATACCATGACGGGGAACCTGCGTATCTCAGAAAGCCTGTACCCGTCCTTATGCTTGCTTCCAACCTATAACGGAACCAGCAGCCGCACAGTGCTGGAAGGCAGTTATGAGGGGGCTGCTTCTCTGGCCGCCTGGGAAGACGCAGCAGGCGATAACCGGCGCATGCTCGAAATCCGCACCAAAGCACTGCAGGCCAGCCTGGACTGGGCGATCGTCCTGCGGGCCTGCGAGGCAGGCGTCTGGAACAACTACCGCGTCTTTCATTCCGGGATGCCCAGCGGGGTGCCCGTGGCCAACGGCGGCACAGGCGCTGCGAATGCTGCTGATGCAAGAAAAAACTTGGGCGCCAATAACGCGGGAAACCTTACCACAGGGACGCTCCCGGCTGCAAGACTGCCCTTCAAGTTCGCCTACGGCTCTACTACCATCAACGGCAGCAGCGCTGCCTATGTGGACTACTCGGCAGCCGGCTTTACGTCCGTGCCTGTAGTACTGATTACCTACGCTACGACTTCCGGTAACTGGTCGGGCGATAACGGAGCGATCAAGGTCTACAACAAAACGACCACTTCGTGCCAGGTAATCGTAGGCGGCAACTTCAATACCAGTCGTGCTGTAGACTGGTTTGCCTTTGGCACATGAGCATAAAAGAAAGAACATTTGGAGATCAGCCCGCTTCCATCCTGGAGGCGGGTTTTTCTATCCCTATTTTTAAGGAGGAACTGATAATGCGTAACTTTTCCATTGACATCATTTGGGCGAAGAGTCAAATGGCCATCGCGGCGATTGGCGGCTGGCTGGGGTACTTTCTGGGAGGCATGGACGGACTGATGATTGCGCTGATCATTTTCATGGTGCTGGACTACATCACGGGCCTGATGTGCGCGGTGAGCGACAAGAAACTTTCCAGCGCCGTGGGCTTCAAGGGCATCTGTAAAAAGGTGCTGATCCTGATGCTGGTGGGCGTGGCCAATGTGGTGGACATTCATATTGTGGGCACCGGCTCCGCGCTGCGCAGCGCTGTGATTTGCTTCTACCTCTCCAACGAGGGCCTATCCCTGCTGGAGAACGCGGCCCATATTGGCCTGCCCATTCCCGACAAGATGAAGGATGTGCTGGCGCAGCTGCATGGGCGCGAGGATAAGAGCAGCACCGATGTGAGTGACGGCGAATAACCGTTTTCCATTGTATTAAGGAGGAAAACATGGCAGAAAGAAAAGATACGCCATTTACCGGCGAGCACTTTGCGGCATGGTGCGAAAAGATGGTGGGCCAGCCCTACTGGTACGGCGGGTGCGTTTACAAGTGTACCCAAAGCCTGCTTAACCGCAAGGCAAAGCAATACCCTTCCCATTACACGTCCAGCCGCATGAAGCGATACAAGGATGACATTGCGCAGAAAAAGGTCTGTGCCGACTGTATTGGCGGCGCGAAAGGATATGCCTGGACAAATGGCGGGCAGGGGGTACTGGAAGCCATTGGCACGGACAAAGGCATTTCCAACAAGTCTGGTGCAAACAGCTGCCCGGACAAGGGGGCCAACTCCATGTTTGCCTGGGCGAAGTCCAAGGGCATGGAATGGGGCACGATTGACACGCTGCCGGAGATTATCGGTCTGGCGCTGCAAACGGACGGGCATGTGGGCTACTACGTCGGCAACGGCTATGCTGTTGAATGGCGCGGTTTCAACTACTCGATTCATTTTTCACTTTACACGTCTGTGACTCGCATGAACTCGCCAGAAAGTCGCGTGAAAGTTCCATTATGTAAAAACTTTTAGAACACAAAGCCGGAATATGAGTTTTTGAATATTTCCTTGTAAAAAACGTAGGTTTATGCTATACTCATTTTGTTCTGTGCATTTTTGTGTATTTAGTAGGTGCAAAGGACTCGGATTAAGAAACGGAGGAACGGTATGGAATTCAGTTACAATAAATTATGGAAACTGTTAATAGATAAAGGCATGAGGAAGAAAGACTTGATTAAAGCTACCAACATGACTTCATCAACGATGGCTAAGCTCGGTAAGAATCAGGCAGTCAGCATGGAGGTACTGGGGAGAATATGCGAAGCGCTTGATTGCAACATCGGTGACATAGTAGATGTCATTAAGGAGAAACGAGTTAATGAAGAACAGCAAGCAATCTCATTATAGGCTTTGAAAGGAGGAGCATGCAGTGATCCGATTCTGCTTTGGCGTGTTGCTCCAAATACTGCAACTATGCTCGCCACGTAAGACCACGCAGAAATTCCTTTGTGGGACAATGTTTCTTGCTGTCAATCATTATTATGATATTCGAGAAGAAGATACTATTGTTGGGCATTTAAAGGATTGTACGAGAGAAATCTCTCCTGATGTGACTAAAGAGATCGACAACGTAAATCCTGCTGCCATTTGTGCATGTTTTGAAAACGAGATCATACCTCGTTTAAGCCCGGATGAGGTCAAGCTGGCGATTGGATCTTTAGCCTATATAGTTGCTCATGCGGAGAATATCAATGAAGGCGTACCGATAGGCGCTCTTAAAAAAACGGTAAAAAGCGACTATCTGAACATTGGGAAAGTCGAGCCTGCTGTATTCTTTACTGATTTATTTATTTTTGCCGTCAAGGCAATTGAGAATTCTGCAGGGAAGCTGTATATCGGGAGCATCACAAAAGATTACCTCCGTTGTCTACCGATTTCCATTTCTACAATAGAACTTGTTGTGGCGAAAAAGGATTATAACCCGATTCTTTCATCAACGATAAGGAGCAGAAATTTCGATAAAGCTTTTGAGGAAGTTGCTTCTTCCAAACTTGGACTGGCCAATCCCAATGATCTACGCTTTTTCAGGTTGAGGTCTGAGGACTATGAATTTGACGATGTTCGATTGCGGCGGTTTCTAACCGATAATATTGGCAGGTACCTATACTCTCGTGCTCAAATTGAAAGATTCTATAAGGAGGACAATGAAGAAAATATCAGCTTGGAAGCAGCGCAGTATATCCGGGACCATCTGTCTGGAAATGAGTTTGGTGCCATTATGGTGTATTCCTTCCTTGAAGAAATACTGGATGCTCCGAAACTTCTAAGCCGTATTGAACTGGGTACCGGGATGGGTGTTTCAGACGGTATCCATCTGAAACGCATTGAAGGTCAACTCCAATACCAACTCGTGTATGGAGCATCCGATATTCAAGGCGACCTACAGGGTGCCATTGATGCTGCACTGTTAAGGGTAGCCGATATAAAAAGGAATAAGCCGAGTCCTTTTCAGATCATTGACAACACGTCTTTTGAAACAACGGTCGAAGGGACTGAGATGGCTAATGGAATAAGGAGAATCCTTTTACCTCACAAGAAAGATGATGATCCTCCTGCCACAGCATTTGGACTCTTCCTTGGCTATACGCTGAAAATGAACGAGGCCGACTATTCCCTTCCGGTGAAACAATTCAAAAAAAAGATGGCTGAGTGTATGGAACATGACATTGCTGGCCATGCTGCATATATCAAAGCGCAACTGGAAAAAATGGGCTTGCAACATCACTCGTATTATGTTTACGTCCTTCCCCTGAATGATGCTAATGTAGATAAGCACCAAATCATCAGTAGGTTGATTGGAGGTGGCGTGTGATGAGTGAAAGCATAAAGACCATCGGCCAACTTCTGTACGATGGGATTGATGAAAATGAGTACCTGAATGAGATTTACGATTCTATTCTGTTCAACTACACCGCAGGTCTTTTCAAACTGGATGTCGCGAGAAAGGATATAGATTTAGCTCATGCTTTGCGCTTCTCAGATATTCTGTCGAAGTCTGTAGATGTTGAACGAGGGGATAAGCACAGAATATGGGCGCAGGAAATCGTAGCCCTGCTTATGGCTATTACTGCTCCGAATTCGGAGGATAGTGGTATGATACAACAGTATTTGGGATCAGTGCTTTATTCCTCCGGTAACTATCAGGGATTGTCCATCAAGGCGAAGAATTACCAAAGTATCGATCCCCTTGACAGGCTGTACAACGGCTATAAACGCGAATAATCTCATGCTCAGGCCCTGTATACATTTTATAGGTTGAGCTGTAATAGTAGCCGATATCGAAATCCTCTGGTGCGGGTTTGATCGGCTCGTCCAGCACGTGAATGTCCTGAATGTGGTCAACCCGGGGGGTCAGGATGGTATTGCGTTCATCTTCATGGGCAACAAGATAGTATCGATCATTGCTCCAGATCATCGCATACGGAGAAACCGTGTACACGTGCCCGTTCCGATGAGGTACTGGTTCCATATCAGGTACGGAATAATCAATCATCTGGTATTGGATTTTGCGCTTTGCAACAATGGCACGATAGATGTCATCAGCCACATACATGTTTCGGCCTACTGCGTTTTTTATGGAAATTAGGCTTTCTGTCTCGCACACGAGACCTTCACGGTCAGAAATGCTGGCCAATGCTGCCAGGCGTTCAATAATGTGCTTACTCCGTTCTGCGTTGATAAACTGGGAAGCGGCAACAGCATCGATCAAGATTTTCAACTCCACAGTATCGAAGTCTCTTTCTACGACCTGGTAACGAGCCAGTGCACCTTGTCTGTGTATTTTCTGAATATCATGTCCGGCTGAGATCAAAGCGTCAACATCTGAATCAATTGTCCGGCGATCAGGCGCCGAAATGCCCTTGCTCTCCAGCATGCACATGATGTCCTTGGAAGAGACGGTATGTTCGGCGTCGGTGCAATCATAAAGGTATCTGAGAATATGCAGCAAACGGCTTTGACTGTCCATAGATTCACCCTCCTCGGCGTACAATTCGCCGGGGTCATATTACACAAAATGGCCATCAATTAGATTATAGCTGATTTTCGAAGGGATTGCAAGGAACTTCGGCAAGAATTTGCCTATGTTTGAAATTTGTGATTGCGCTTTTAACGGTTTTGTGGTAGCATATAAGGTGGTATGTGTAAATTGGGATATTTGTTCCCTTCCTTGCACAAACCCCAGTACAAACAACGAATTCAGGGCAGAGGTGAACCGTAATGGGAGAACTGAGAGAAGACCGGCGAAGCCATTTCTTTACGTGGCTTTCCAGGTCTGTTTCGCCTGCCCAATTATCAGAACTATACCAGGCGTTTTCTGATTTGGAAGATATCCTGGCTTCTCATAGATACTATCATCGTCTCTCCCGCTCTTTAGTGGAAACGACGGACGCTGCAGCTATTGATACCTTGTATGATGATCTAAGCGCGAATAAGCAGTTCATGCGTTCATACAGATCCGGCGTGAAACTGTCTCTGCTACGTCACTATGCCCGCTATTGTCGGGAGAACAAAACCGATAGTGTGCCCGTGCAGCCGAAAGAAGAAGTGTCTCCTGGTGACAGCCTCATCGACAGGCTGAAGAAAGATGGTATTTCTTATGTCGATAACCGTCAGAAGAATGGTGCTTTATGGATCGCTCAAACATCAGGCACTGACGCACTGATCAAAGACTTTAAAGCTCTGGGTATGCAGTTTAGCTACTCAACGTCGAAGCAACAGTGGTGGACTCGCGATTACTCGCCAGCAACCGTAATGAATAAAGAAACCGTAGATCCTGCAACGATAAAAGCCAATCAGCAAGCTTTCATCGTATGGTTAAAGCGCCAGGATTACGATGCGGTGGATCAGTTTTCTATTTACGGTACAGCGCGGAAGATCCATACCATGCTGCTGTCTGACGGAATAGCTGGAGGCCTGTTTGGCATTCGGGATTTCGAGCGTGTTCGTTCTTGCTCAATAGCAGTGCGAAAGAAAAACGAATTCCTCCGGGGTGATCGTGAAGAGCGAGGCCTGTGGACCCAAGCACTTGACTGCTACCTTCAATTTGCCGAGGAAGGATTGACCCCTGCCGTCCAAATTCCTGCCGCAGAGAAATCAGTCTCTGAACGTGTTGAACCCGCTATCCCTCAGCCAGAGGGTAAACAGGCCACAGAAGAGCAGCCTCGTCAGGAACAGCCAATCAGCGTTCAGACCAGTGAAGAAGGCCTTCGTGGTTGGCTCGTCGAACGACATCCGCAGGAGAATGCCGACTCAATCGTTGCAGCCGTCCGTGCGGCGGAGCAGTTCGCGCAACGCACACACATGCGTGGAAACAGGCTGCTTGGTATCGCTCCTTCGTCTGTCAAAGCGTATGTTAACCATCTCATCGTCAGCAGGGCCTTTTCCAACACTGACCCGCGCGGCTATCGTGAATTCAAACACGCGGCACCGCTGCTGACAGAATATGCCGGCTCGATATCTGTGCCTGAACAAACAGCACCGGCGATACAAGCCCCTGTCGGGACGCCTATGCCTGTGTCTGCTAAAACAAAAGCAGAAACGGCAACTGACATGGAGCCTGCATTGGCTGAGATGTTGCAGGATGAACAATTCACCGATTTGCGAAAGGCTCTATCTGACAGAGGCATTCGCACCTTGGACGATTTCAAACGTCTCAATCTCTGGGTCTTTATGAACCAGAACGGTTTGTACAGCATTGGTCAGCGACAAACCGTGTACTCGGCGATCCGTCGCGCATTGGAATCCGGCAGCAGTGTTGAAATCCAGACGCAATGGAAGCTTGTTACCTCGCAAAATGAATATACCGGCGCTTCCCCGGCAGAAGCGCTTATGGCGTATTGCCGCGCCATGGCGACGAAGTACCCGCTGCGTTTCCGCAATCTCATAGGGATGCGGATGCCCGGAACGGGTGACATTCCCCTGATGAGCAGCAGCGCCCAAAAAGACGATCCTTGCCTGGGATATCCGAAAGCCTACATTGACAGTAAGGTAGATGCGGATAAAGCAAAGCTGTTCGGGAAGTGGATTGCCTCGTCTTGCCGAGACACTGATTCGCCTCTTTCTGTCACCTGCATTGCTCCTACCTCGAATAGCAGAGCGGAGGTCACAGATAATCCGGCACAAACCAAAGCGGTTGAGCCTCCAAATGCTCAGACTGCAAAAGAGGAAACGGTTTCTCTTGATGCGTTCAGAACATTCCTCATGGAGGTTCAGCACTTAGCCGAAAGAACCGCCGGAAACTACTGGACGTCTATCCGAATGATCGAAGAGTACCTCAAGCGCAACCATCTCGGCTACTCGTTACTTAAAACGAACGCCGATCAAGCACAGCAGATTTCTGATCTGCTGATGTCGCGGCGCGATTTCGCGCGGATAAACGACGAGCGCCATCACCAGTATAGTGCTGCGTTGTACCAGTTCATTCTGTTTTTGCGCCATGAAGGAGGAGTATCATCTTCCGGAACCCCCAATCCAACTCCCGCCAAGCCGCCTATCGAACCGTCAAGGCCGCCTAAGCCAGCGGAGCCTTCTCCGCTGCAGAAGCGAGTGGAAAAGCTGGTGCTTGACGCTGACCTGGATGGCATGACGCTTGACCGGCTGTACACGCAGATTCCGGATGTAACCATGGTTGCGTTGAAACAAATCAGGGATGCTTCACCCAAACTGGTGGATATGAACAACAAGCTTATCCATGTGGATGCTTTTGTCGATTGGGATGAGGCCGCCGAAAAGCTGCACGATATTCTGGAGAAGCTCTTTACAAAGAATAACGGCTATGTCTCCAACACCCAGCTTTGGGATTACGCCAAGGCAGAGATGCACATGTTCCTCAATGACAATGACATCTCCGATATGTGGAGTCTCTACTATATTGCCCGGCACATGTTTGAAAAGACGAACTGGCATGGTGTTCACTACGTCTTTTCATCAAGCGGCCATATTTCCCTGGCTGGAGAGAAAGTGCTTTCCTCCAACCTGGATGTCATCCGGAAATACGCCCGAGAGAATAACGGATTCTTCCGCTACGATGATCTGGTGGAATACCTGGAATCGGTCGGTATCAAAACCGGGAACCTGCGCGGGCAAATGCGTATCGGCGGGCAGCCCATCTTCTTCTACTACAACTATGAAGAGATCATCTCTGCCGAGAGTATGGGAATCGATGAAGCCTGGCTAAATCAGGTGGAGCAGGCATTAAAACGACTCTTTGCGGATGCGGGCGACCATATCGTGCTGCGGGCGATCAATCCGATCTGGTTTGAGCAGCTTCCCACTCTGCCGGGTTATCGCCCATGGACAAGGCTGCTCTTGCAGTATGTCCTGACGTTCTACGGTAAGCGTGTCGGCGCAAAGACCATCGGTTCTGAGCTCAACCAGAATTACTACCAGCTTCACGCCATGCTGGTGACGCAAAACAGCGTCGTACAGACATTTGCGGACGCAGTGGTGGCCTACCTGGTGGACAGCGAAATCGAACAGCGTCAGTTTGAGGCGGAAGAATTGCGTGGCGTGTTGCTGAAAGGCGGACTGATTACCGGGAACGAGCTGATTTGGCACGTACCGAAGGCCATCGGCAGTGATCCGAGGTTCGCTTGGGATATGTCGGGGCAGAATGTGAAAGTGCAGGTGTGATGGATGGCTAACGCAAGCTTTACTCGAGATGAAGTTATCCTTGCGCTGGACGTACTGTATTCTACAAAAGACGGTCGAATTAACAAGAATAGTGAAGCTATTGCTAAGCTTTGTAAAACGCTACATGAGCTTCCAATTATCTCGGAAGCGGATAGACCCGCGATTTTTCGGACAGAAAGCGGCGTGAGCAATCAGCTCATGCTATTCAAACGAAGCTACAAAACGGGTATCAAGGATCCGAATCTTGGAATCATCTTTTTGCAGATTGCAGGAGAGTTCGAAAACAGGAAAGACGAACTTCATCGGATTGCTGAAGCAATAAGACGCAATACTTCTTGCTTTGATAGCACCTTTGGCAATCAAGCAGAAAGCGATGGTTTTCCTGAAGGTTCCCTATTGGGCCACTTGCATCGTATTGTCGAAACCCGTGACAGTACGAAGTATACACCAGGAAAACGCTGTGAAGTGTGCCAAATCGAGACGGATGATATCTATCCAGATTGCCCCAGCCTGATGCGACTGCATCTGACGATACCAGTCACAGCCCTGAATGGGAAGAAGCGCTACGGTGCTGCTGATTTCATCACTGTGTGCCCCAACTGCCATGCGGCGCTGCACCGGCGCAGACCGTGGCTGACGAAAGAAGACTGCGGAGAGCTTCTCCGCTGACCAAACAAAAAGCAGAAAGGAGGGAAATGCCATGTACGGTTATGAGTGGACGGAGGAGTATGGCATTTTCCGCCTGACCATCGACGCGCGGATGCAGAAGGAAATCCGTCCTGTTTTCCACGAGGAGCTGGACTTTTTCGGCATGGACGCCTATTGGGATTATCCAAAGGATACCGACGCACCGCTGCTGTGGGCGGAGGGCATCCGCCGCTACGTCATGAACGGAGTCTGCGTCGCTGAAGCGCAGGGTGGCGGGTTCTATACCAAACCTGTCATCAACCGGCTGACGGAAGAGCGCCTGCAGCTCCATCCCATTGACACGGACAGACTATACGAGGTGAACAAAGCGCTGATGCTCTCTTTGGAGCAAAAGGCCGTCACCTTCATTCAGGAACAGCACGAACACTATGCCTCGGAGGGCTTTGCCTTTGTCTGCGCTTTTTCTGGCGGAAAGGATTCACTTGTTCTGCTGGATCTCTGCGCCAAGGCGCTGGCTCCCGAGGATTTTTATGTCGTGTTTAGCAATACCGGCATGGAGCTTTCCGATACCTTGAAGGCAGTAGAACTAGCAAAGAAGCATTGGCCGCAGTTAAGGTTTGAAGAGGCAAAATGTCATATGGAACCAACTGAGAGTTGGGATGAATTTGGCCCTCCTGGCAGAAGAATGCGTTGGTGTTGTACAGTACATAAATCTGTACCAACCATCCTCAAGCTACGAGAATTGATTGGTAAGCATAATGCAAAAGCAGTTGTATACGATGGAGTGAGAGCAGAAGAAAGTGCGAGGAGAGCAAAATACAACGATGTTAGCGAAGGAGCTAAAAACATTAGCCAAGTTAATGTTAGTCCTATTCACAAATGGAATACGGCTGAGCTCTATTGCTATATACTCAAAAACTCGATTCTTCTGAACGCTGCTTACAGGTTAGGACTCTTCCGAGTTGGATGTATGGTTTGTCCTCTTTCGTCCGACTGGTGGGATGGGATAGCAAATACATATTACTCGAATGAAATGCGTCCATTGCTTCAGAGAGTTGAACAATATGCTGCAAACTCAAAGCCGGCAAAGGAAGTAAGAAAATATATAGAAGATGGTGGTTGGAAAGCTCGTATGGGAGGCAGAGGTCTTCCAAACGGAGGTAATCGGGTAACCGAACAGATTCAAGGAAACGCGATATCCTTTACAATTACTACTGCGAGACAGCACTGGCTTGATGTGGTTCCTATTTTGGGGGCTATAACGGAGCTAACGGATAACAAAGGAGTGCAAAAAATCGCAGGTGTTAATTATGAGTTTATTGTAAGCGAAGAACCCGGGACGCTAAAGGTCTCATATCGGCCTTTTCGCGCAATGGATAGGTTTACGATTAGTCATCTCAGAGGCATTGCATATAAGTGCGCTTATTGTGAAGGATGTAAAGCGTGCATGGTTCAGTGCCCTACTGGTGCTTTCGTAATACAACCAGATGGAAAGATACATATCCGTCAATCGTTATGTGTTCATTGCCACAACTGCTTAACTTTCTGCGAAAAAAGCTGCTTAGTAGCTAAATCTTTGAGCGTAACAGGCGGAGGAGGAAATGGTATGGACATGAAGGGCATGAATCCCTATCAGCACTTTGGTTTGAGACAAGCTTGGTTGGAGCATTTCATGAATGAAGGTGTGGAGTGTTTTGGGCAAGCCGTTCTTGGAAATCGTCAGTACGACGCCTTGAAAGTATGGCTAAAAGAAAGTGAACTCATTGCGACAAACAGTGACAAGTCACTTTATATAACTGATTTAGGGAAAAAACTAACCGCATTTGGACCATACAATCCGTTTACATGGGCAATTATATGGGCAAATCTTGCCTATAATTCTGTAATTACCAAGTGGTATTGCCTAAATGCTGAGATTGGTGCCACCTACGAAAAAGGTGACCTCGTCCTAATGATTGGCGAAGATTATACAAAGTCCTCCCGTGATAATGCTATTACGGCTCTGACAGAAATGCTGCGTCAATCACCGATTGGTTCGGCTTTACAGCAGGGTGTTCCAATTGAACTAACTAAGAGCACGTATTCTTATCTCCGTGCTGGCTGGGAAATGCCCCACGCCGTAGCCCTGCTCTACACCCTCTACCTCTATGCTGAGCATACCGGCCGTCGCTCCTTTACCTTTAGCGAGTTGGTCAGCGCGAAGAACAACCCGGACGCCACCGGGATGTCACCGTCAGACATCTACGGTATCGATGTGAAGGCCTTCCGGGAGCAGGTACAGGGACTGGCCATCAGCTTCCCCAAGTATATCCGCGTGTCGTTCATCTCCAACCTGGATAACATCATTCTGGAGGACTTCAGTTCTCTGGACATCCTCGACCTGGCCGAAGAATAATAACGAAGGGAGCCGCTACCATGCCCGTGCAGAAGTATTCAAATTACCTGGAAGTCAATCCGCTGTTCGAGTCTGTCGTGGACATCGATGCCGATCAGCGCAACCCTCATCTTTGGCAGGAATACATTGTCGGCCAGGATATGCAGAACCTGGTGGAATTCCTGTGCCAGTCGCTGGGCAATGAAGCGCCCGACCTGCGACGTTCATTCTGGATGCATGGCTCCTATGGCACTGGCAAGAGCTACGCGGCTATCTTTGTCAAGCACCTGCTGGAGGAAAAGCCCGAGGTCGTGGATGCCTTTATGGCCAGCCATCAGTTGCTGTCCTCCTATCGAACCCGCTTCATGAAATGCAGGAGGAACGGAGATTACCTCGTCATCTGGAAAACCGGCTGCACCGGTATCCGTTCCGGCGATATGATGCTGCTGGAAGCGGAAAAGGCTGTGCGCGAGGCGCTCATCGCCAAGTTTGGCGACAAGGCCGATTTGGGCAGCGGCTCCCTGCTGAACGCTGTTAAAGCCAAGCTGAATGATGATTCGATTAACTGGGAGTACGTTCTGGAAAGCACGACCCTTGGCGACGATTATTCCACCGTGGACGAGCTTCGTGCGAAGGTAAACAGCGGCGATCTGAAAGCCCTGCAGCGCACCGCGACCGTGATCCGCAGCCGCGGCTGGGGACTGGTGGACAATCTGGAGACCTTCAAGGGCTGGATCACCGAAGTCATCGATGCCAACGGTCTGGCTAAATCTGGTATCTTCTTCATCTGGGACGAGTTCACCGAATATGTGAACCATTCAGATGACCATACTGTGATGCAGCAGATCTCCGAGTTCTGCAAAGTGAAGCCCTTCTTCATGCTCTATGTTGTGCACCGCTCCGACGAGATGGTCGACAGCATGGGCAAAGACCGCTATCAGATGATCACCAACCGCTTCCATACGGCGGAATTCCATATCAGCGCCGACGCTTCCTATGATCTGATCGCCGGCTCCTTTGGTCCGCGCCCTGGCATGGATGAGCATTGGAAGGAAGAACGCAAGGCGGTCGTGAAGGAAATCAAGCCCTTCCTGCCGGACATGGCCGGGCTGGATGACAAGATTTCCGAATCCATCGAATTGCTGTGCCCGATGCATCCGATGACCATCAAGCTGCTGGCCCGCGTGGCAGAAAGCTATGCGGCGGCGCAGCGTACCCTTTTCCGGTTTATGAAGGATCAGTCTGTGCCGGATCAGGGTTTCATCGGCTATATCAACACCTATGGTCCCTTCGATCAGGCCAAGTGGCTGACGCCGGAATGGCTGTGGGATTATTTCTTCACCCGTGAAAGCGATTTCAGCGACAAGGATACCAAAGCCGCTGAATTCATCCGTCACTTTGAGGAGAGCCGCCATCTGGTGGAGAGCGACGAGAACACCTTCCGTGTTTTCAAGGTCGCTATGCTGCTGCTGGCCATCATGTCCTCCACCAAAGGCGTGTACGGCGGCGTCAAGTCCCAGGGTGGTATTTCCGCTACAGCAGAATGCCTGAAGAGCTGCCTGGCCGGTACGATGACCGCCCAGATGGTCGATGATAAGCTTCAGATTCTGGAAGACGATAAGCTGCTCAACCGGGATGAACACGGTGGTGTGACTCGCCTGCAGCTGCCGTTTAAAGCGACCAGTGGGGACGAGTTTAATACCCGTCTTGCTGCAAACGACAAAAAGTACAGCCGCTATCAGATGTTCACAAGAGACGGAATTTTCTCCTCCGCCTTTGAAAAACGCGCGCTGGATGAAAACGAACCGGCCAGCAAGCGTATCAAAGTAGCCGTCTGTTGTGCGGAAACGCTCTCTATCAAGAACCGTCTGGATGAGATTCAGAAGGAGCTGGACAAGGCTCCCCATAAGCTGGGTCTCCTGCTGGTTACAGTTAAGGATGACACCCAGGCTCTGTCCATTCAGGGCGAACTGGAACGGCTGGCCCGGGACGGCGATGAGCGACTGATCATCGCACTGATCCGCACCGCTTACACTGATGACAAGCGCAAAGAGTGGCTCACCCGCCTGACGAGGATGGAGCTGGCTTCTGAGGCTGGTCAGACTGCCTCTGCCAACGGATTCAAAATCGAAATGGAGCAGAACGTGGCAACCTGGGTCAATCAGGCTGTCGCCGGTAGCAAAATCACTGCGTGGCACGGCACACAGGTTTTCAGCAACCAGTTTGGCATGGCGCAGCTGCGCAAAACCATCACGACCAATGTGCTGGGATTGCTGTTCCCTTATGCCCCGGAAACCATCGTTGTAACGGGTACAGCATATAAGGGCTGCAACGATCCGGCTCCACTGGTGGGCATTACCCGTTCCACCAACAATTCCCAGATGAAATCCGTGCTAACCGGTATGCAGATGGCTGGTATCATGGATGCCGCCACGATTCATGATCTGGCTCAGAAGGATGGCAGCAAAGGCGCAAAGGCAATGGCCGCTGTCGCTCGACTGGTGGAGGATCAGATGACCTCCGGCCAGCGTGTCAATCTGTCGAATCTTTGGGATGAACTTCAGAAGAAGCCTTTCGGCTATTATGATACCATCGCATGCGGCGTGCTTCTGGGCTATGTATTTTCCTTCTACAAGGACAGCGCCTATAGCTGGACGGATAACGCCCAGAGCACCCATGTTCTTGGTGAAAGCACCCTGAAAACCATGGTGCTGAATATGTGCAAGGGAAAGATGACCACCGATTATCTGTCGGCTGGCTCCATTACCTTCCAGAACTTCCGCGATTATGCGAAGGTGTTCTTTGGCCTGCAGGATGTTCAGGTTGCCAACGAAACCGAATGCTGGCGCAACATCCGCGAAGCCATTACCAAGAGCGGTTCACCCCTGTGGACGCTTAAGTATCTGGATGACGAAGCTTATATCAACCCCAACTATCATGAAACGACGGTCAAAGTGGTTGATGCCCTACAGCAGTTTGTGATGCAGGAGACAGACCGCGAATCGACCATGAGCGAAGTGCTGACGCTGGTTCATGGCAAGGTAAAGAATATCATTCAGAAGGCTTTCCACGATAAGGCAACGCTGGCTGCCGCCTTCCGTCGCTTCCTCTTTGATGCCTCGCCCGAGCTGAAGGACATAGCTGAAAAGCTGAATCTGCAGCCTGAACCGCTGAACGATAAACTGCACCAGGTCATGCAGGCCGCTATCTATACCTGGACCGAAGATCAGGTGAAGGAGAAGCTCTCTGGCGTTGTGCAGGAGTATGTCTACCTGGATGTTTTGAACGGTGTCATCGGTAAGGACTGCCATGACATCACGGAAGCTCGGAAAGAGCTCACCAACATCTTCAGGTTCTTCCGCATCTCGATGGAGGCCGTGGAGAAGCTGAACCTTCCCTGGTATCCGGCTCTTTCTATTCTGCGTAAGGTTGCCCGCGAAGGCATAGCTCAGGAAACGCCGGAGGAACAGACGCAGGAAATCGATGTTCTGCGTCAATATGGCAAAGAGGCCATGAGCGCTCTGCGCGATGCGAAGCCCGTCCTCAGCCAGATCCTTGAAAGCCGAGGGCTGGAAACCACAAAAGACGAACTTGAGAGCATCTATCAGGGCTTAAAGGATATGACCTATGATACAACGATAGGTCAGTTTGAAAATGCCCTCAAGACACAGACTGCCCGGATCAGCATGGCGCGCAATCGCGTACTGCTCCTGAACAAATGGACAACCCTGACCGGAGAAGAAAGCGTCAAGTCCTGGTGCGTAACACACAAAGCGCCCATCCTTTGGATCGTGCCCAAGGAGCACGTGAAAGCGATTGAGACCGTGATCGAAGTGCAGCAGAACGTTCGAATCATGGATCAGAAAGTCGTCAGCGCCCTGCAAATGCTGGATACGTTGGATGTGGGTTTAATGACCGACGACCAGAAGATCGAAGCCGCTTTGATCAATACCATCGGTACGGAGTATAAGGAAATCTGGCAGGCGGAACGTGATTCGTTGATTTCGAAGGCACGTATGAAGAACGGCGCAGATATGAGCACATGGGGTCTCACAGAGCTCATTGCCTTCCAGCGTATGCTGAAGGAAGCGCAACAGGAAAAAGCCAAGAAAGAAAAGCTTGCCGCAACCAAGACATCTGTCCAGAATATGGCGGAGACGAAACTGCGTTCAAGAATTGCCGCTTTCCTCGACCAGCATCCGGAGTTCTGTGACAGCTTTATGGAGTGAGGTGATCAAGCGTGACAATCCAGGAAGTGATTGCGAAGCTTCAGGCGGATAAGCAAAACCGTGTACCCTCACGGTTCCATTGCCGTGCCATCATGGTGCGCACAATTGATCAGTATTGCCGCTTGCTGGAGGAACTCAAAAAGCTCGGCGACACCAGCGTTGTTCCTATTGATACTCTATTCTCGGGAGCAGACGTGATGCCCAGCTATGAGAGCCTGACTGATAAATCCTGGCAGGATAAGTGGCTCATTCTCCCGGGTGTCAGTGAATACCTGCGCCTTTTCCATGCAAACGAAGAAACGGCTCAGCGTTTCGGTTCTCTCTGGCATTATCAGTGGGATGCCGCTACATATGGCAGAATTCTGATCCCTCTGTGGGGATGCGATACCTTGTGGTATGACAGCGCACTCAGGCTTTGCGACGACGAGCGTCAGAAAGAGTTTGTGTATGACTGCTCTGGCATCGGCAATGCGCAGAAAATGAGCATCCAGGTGCTTTCCGGAGAATTTGAGCAATACATGTCGGAACTTCAAACCAGCCACGGCTACGCTTCTTATGGACTGAAGGAATGGTTCAGTTTTTGGTATGAGCCAAATCCCGACATCGTGGACCATCTGATCCTGACAAAACGCATCCGGAGTGTAAAGCCCACCGATGGCGATATTAGTATTCATGTAGTGCGCGACACGCTCAGTTTCATAACGGAGAACCTGCTTGGCGGAACAGCACTGAAAGCGGATATTTGCCCGAAAGAAGCGCAGGAGTGCTTATTCCCTTATGCCCTGAAAGGCGCATCAGTGGACAGTGCCATTCTGGCCGCGCTTAACGCACATACATTTTCGGCGCTTGATGCGATGGGAAAATGGCAAGCGATGTCGAAGGGGCAAAAACAGCTTGTCTTCCTGTGGTACACCCTGCATCCGGATGATACTTACCTCAGTTTCTGCGTAGGCATGTCTAAAGATATTGACGATTTGCCCACACAGATCCTTACCGCAGTATTCCCTGTCCGCATCAGCCATCCTGATTGGGTTGCTGAGTCTCAGGCGTATATCGCGGCTTTGTCAATCGATAAGACAGATGCGTATTTTGCTCAACTCGATGGCATGTCCTCCTATGAGGAACGGCTGGATTATCTGACTGACCGCACTGCTCGAGAGCGTATCTATATTCTCCACCTCGTCGGTCAGTGGATGCGGACCGATATTGATACCGTCCTGCAAAGCCAAAAGCTCAAGGATACTTATCCAGTGCTGGCGGCCTATTTGAGCGATGCTTACCCCGATGAATCGTTGAAGTTGTACTTCGGCAAGTATAAAACATACAAGCTCTCGAATACTCTGCCCATCGATGAGGATACCTATTTCTCTGGGATGGATGCAGACGCATATGAATACCGCTATCCGGTACTGTCTGAAGAAATCGTTGATGGTGGAACCTTTATACTGTGGATTGACGCTCTTGGTGCTGAATGGCTTCCTCTGCTCAAGTGGGCTTTAGAAACCTCTGGCGAGGGGAGCGTTGCTTCCGTACAGGTGACTCAGGCGCTGCTTCCTTCAGAAACGCGCTTCAACGAATTATGGAACCAAATGGAAGTTCCGTATGAAAAGTACGACAAACTGGATAAGCTGGCGCACAAGGGCGTTATCGATGATAGAGATTATTACGCATGTGTCGAAGAACAGTTCCATTTCGTGAGCGATATTGTTACCAAGGTTGATAAACTGCTAAAGCAGTATTCAAGAGTTCTCATTACAGGCGATCACGGCACAAGCCGTCTGGCGGCGCGCTTCTTCCATACACGTGAAGCTATGCCGCTACCTTCTCATGCTGAAGTCGGAAGTCATGGACGTTTTTGCCGCATCTCCGGTGATCAGCCAGCAATAATGACAACGCAAAAAGCAGCCAAGGATTCTGATGGAAATCACTATATTGTGTTTTCCAATTATGACCATTATCCGCAGTCCGGTTATGCCGCCGGTGCAGACGATGATGATCCGGTGTATGGTGAGATACATGGTGGTGCTTCCCCGGAAGAAATGCTGGTCCCGGTATTCACCGTTAACAGCAAACATGAGATGCCTCTGACCGCGAAGTGGCTGATGCCAGGGAATTCAGTGAAAATCTCAAACAAGCGCGCAAAGTGCCGTGTCCAGTTTTCAAAACCTGTTTCGTTGGTACAGGCGAAAATAGGTGATTTGGACGCGGAATGCTCAACCGGCATGGTTCCCTCTAAAGACTGGGTCGTGACTTTTACTGGACTGAAAGTCAATAAGCCCACTCAGTTCACGATTTCATTGCTGGCAGATGGCACATTGATCGGTATTGATCCTGTAGAAATTAAACCAGCTCTTGGGGGTGACGATCCGTTTTGAGGAAAGCAAAGGTTTGTGCCGATTGCGGTAAACCCATCAGTAAGGATGAGATAGCGCTATCCAGAAAACTGATTGACCCTGATACGGAAGAGTTTTACTGTCTTGCTTGCATGGCCGAGAACTTTGGATGCAACGAAGAAGATTTGAAGATTAAAATCCAGGAGTTCAAAGAGCAAGGCTGTACTCTGTTCCTGTAGTGGAGGATAAGAAGATGCTTGAAGAAAAAGTCCGTGAAGTATTCGCCGACATGGTCGTTTTGAAGGATCCGCAGCGCAGCGAGTATTTTTCTAACCTCAGCATTCCGTCTTATATGCGGGACTGGCTCGTCATGAAATTCTCCGATGATGAAGGAGTTATTGATTATGACAGTGTCAGACGCTATATCAAACGGTACATACCGAGCCGCGAGGATTTTGAACAGTATAAGTTCCAAATGGTGAACGGTGAATCTGTTCAGTTTCTGGCGCGTGTTCGTGTATCTGTCGATGTTAAGTCGGGCAAAACAGTATTTGAGCTGCCAGACTTCGGTGGCGCACGCGGTGGTGCTTCCGGCGTCGTAGCTTTCGACGTAGTGGAAGAGTGGCAGGAAACGCTGCTCCGGGAGAGCGAGAACTGGGGTATCGTAACCCTGTGCTGGACAATGGAAGGTACAGCGTCCAAGCCCAAAGGCGTCATCTCGATGGTGGGTTACAAGCCCTTCTGCCCCTACACCGTAGATCTCGATTTCTATCGAGAAGCAAGACAACAGTTTGATATCCATGAATGGATTGACGTGATCATCAACGCTGTCGACTATAATCCTGACGGATACACTGATGAGGAGGGAAATGTCAGCGAATCCAAAAAGCTCTTCTTTCTCCGCCGTCTGCTGCCTTTTGTCGAAAAGCGCGTCAATCTGATCGAACTGGCACCCAAAGGCACTGGTAAAAGCTATGTATTCGAGAAGATAAGTAAGCGAGGCTGGCTGATCAGCGGCGGTACCGTGTCGAGAGCTTCTCTGATTTATGACAATGCCAGAAAAACGGGTGGACTGCTGACGAGGTTTGATTATGTCGGCTTCGATGAAGTCCAGTCTATTACCTTTGAAAACCCTGGGCAAATTCAGCAGGCTCTGAAGCACTATATGGAGTTTGGTGAGATCAAAGGCTTCGATGCTATGCTGACCGCTGATGCTGGTGTTATTGTTCTTGGAAACATCAACGCAGAAAGATTTGACATTAACAAGAATATGGTGGAGCACATCAGCGAGGTCTTCGGAGAGTCTGCAACACTTGACCGTTTCCATGGCTTTATTCCCGGATGGGAGATTCCTCGCCTGACAACAGGCCTTATTGCTAAGGGATGGGCAATCAATACGGAGTATTTTGCCGAAGTCATGCATGCCCTTCGCGACGATTTGAGCTACGCCTCCGTCGTCGATGCAATGCTTGAAATCCCTTCAAAGGCAGACAAGAGGCATACTACGGCCATAAAGCGTATCTGTACTGCATTCCTCAAATTGCTCTTCCCTCATGTGCAGTCACCGGATGACATTGACCGAGAAGACTTCATCAAGTACTGTTTGCAGCCAGCGATGGAGATGCGTGGTGTGATATATAAGCAGCTGTGCATCATTGATCCGAAGGAATACTCTGTTGCCAGCAAAGCAATACCAGAGATTACCTGCAAATAAGCCATAAATGGAGGGGCTATGATTTACGCAGATCACGCTGCAACTACGGCTCTGAGCCCTGCAGCATATGAAGCTATGTTGCCGTGGCTCCAGGACAAGTATGGCAATCCATCCACCCTCTACAGCCTTGCCCGGGACCCGCGCAAGGCTGTTGCGCATTCCAGGGAAGTGATTGCCGCAGCTATCAATGCAGAACCAAGTGAGATATTTTTTACCTCTGGCGGCACAGAGGCTGACAACTGGGCGCTGAAAGGAACTATGTTCCAGTATGATCGCAGAAAAGGCTTGATTACGAGCGTCATTGAGCATCATGCTGTATTGAACAGCTGCGTTGCACTGGAGCGGATGGGGTATGCTATCGACACTCTTCCGGTAGATCAGATGGGCATTGTACAAGCGGAAGCCTTGCAATCCGCTTTGACTGATGACATCCTTTTGGTGTCCATTATGCTTGCCAACAATGAAATCGGCACCATTGAGCCTGTGGCGAAACTGGCAGAAATTGCACATCAAGGCGGCGTTTTGTTCCATACGGATGCGGTGCAGGCAATTGGACACATTCCAGTGGATGTGAAGGCGCTGCAGGTGGATATGCTGTCTGCATCGGCCCATAAGTTCAACGGCCCTAAAGGGATCGGCTACCTTTATATCCGCAAAGGTGTTCACCTTGTTCCTTTACTGGACGGAGGTGGGCAGGAGCGCGGTATGCGCGCCGGCACGGAGAATGTTGCTGGAATCGTTGGCATGGCCACTGCATTACAGGAACATATAGAGCATTTACAGCAGGAGGCCGATTATCTGAATGTGCTTTCCAGCAGGCTGATCGATCAGCTGAAATCAAAGGGCCTTGACTTCCGCATGAACGGAAGCCACAACAGAATCCCAGGTAGCTTAAGCCTGTCCTTCAAAGGTGCAGACGGAGAAATGCTATTGCATCGTCTTGACCTGATGGGTACTGCAGTTGCTACAGGCTCCGCTTGCGATTCCAAGGATACAGTGTTGTCTCATGTAATTCAGGCAATTGCAGCGCCACAAGAATACGCTCATGGGACGATTCGGATCACATTGGGAATGGACAATACTACTGAACAAGTGGACATGATTGCACAGCAGATTGCAACGATCCTGCATTAATGGGCCTCGGGATCAGTAAATCAGTACACGGTTGAAAAGGATGTACGCCATGAGAGTCATTTATGTAGAGCCGGACTTAGCACCGCGAATCGTTAATATCCCTCACACACTTCCTGAAATGCAGGCATTAGTCGGCGGAATGATTGAAATCGTGGAACCCTTCGATGATCCTGGCATAGTTCTTGTCTGCGACGAGTGTGGACGCAATGAGGGCAAGCCGGTAAACAGAATCATCAATGAGAGAATAGATATTTGCGGTAGTTTCTTCATTTGCGGGCATAACGATGAGGAACTATGCAGCATTCCGGAACCCATGATATTCAAGTATGTGTCAATGTTCCGATGTGATGACAAAGGTCGAACTGAAAAGGCATAACAAATGCAATGAAGCAAGTGGAGGCTGTCATGGGATTGATTGAAATACGGAAAGTAAGCATTACTGATCTTGCAACGGATAAGAGGATTTGACGGTATACAATTATTTGCATATGAGCATATAATACCAGCCATGGGGGGTAAGTTTTAATTATTTGCTGTAAGGTTTAATTATTCCGCGAATCAGTCCAGAGGGGGGTAAGTTGACTCAGCCCTGCACTCCAGATAAACAAAACTGAAAAGTGGAAAAAGGGAATTCACAGTGCCGCCAAATGGACTTGACTGAACTGCAAAAGCCCATGAAATATGGCCTTTTCCGGGCATTATGTGCCGGAGGAGGCCTATTTTCATTGTATCAAAGACAGCGTTTAGATAGACGAGGGCATATCGGGTACCAATACCAAAAAGCGCAAGAATTTCAATCGAATGATCGAGGATGCGCTGGCTGGAAAGATCGATCGCATCGTTACAAAGTCTGTCAGCCGCTTCGCCCGCAATACGGTGGATACGCTGACGACGATCCGTAAGCTGAAGGACAAGGGCGTGGGGGTATTCTTCGAGAAAGAGAATATCGACACGCTGGACAGCAAGGGAGAACTGCTGATCACCATCATGTCTTCTCTGGCGCAGGAGGAAAGCCGGTCTATCTCGGAGAACGTCACATGGGGCTGGCGAAAGCGAATCGCGGATGGAAAGGTGACAGTAGCTTATTCACATTTTCTTGGGTATGAAAAGGGCGAGGACGGAACGATGCAGATCGTGGAGGATGAGGCAAAAATCGTTCGTCAGATCTATGGCATGTTTCTGGACGGGAAGACGCCCTCCGGCATTGCTGCCCGTTTGTCGAGACAGGGAATCCCCTCGCCCGCAGGCAAGGAAAAGTGGCAGAGCAGCACGGTGAAGTCCATTTTGACAAATGAGAAGTACAAAGGAGATGCCTTGCTGCAAAAGACATTCACAGTAGATTTCCTTCAGAAGAAAAAGAAAGCGAATGAGGGAGAGGTCCCCCAGTACTATGTCGAGAACAGCCATCCAGCGATTGTCACGGAGGAAGTATTCGACCTTGTCCAGCACGAATTGAGGCGTCGTCAACAAAAGGGCAGACATACCAGCGCGTCCAGCATGTTTTCCAACCGAATTGTGTGTGGGGAATGCGGCGCTTATTACGGCAGCAAGGTCTGGCACAGTACAGATGCCTATCGTTCGCGTATATGGCGCTGCAACAGGAAATACGAGACGAAGGGTTCTCCGTGTCCTTCGCCGCATCTTCGGGAGGAGGAGCTGCAAAATGCTTTTTTGAAAGCGATCAACCAGGTGATCCAGAAGAAAGAGGAAATCATTGAAGCCTGCTCTCAGGCGCTGAGAACACTGAATGATACGAGTTCCCTTGACCATAAGGTGGCACGTCTGCAGGAAGAGCAGGACATTGTTTATGGGAAGATCGAAAGCCTGATTCATGAAAATGCGCAGGTGGCCCAGGATCAGAAGGAGTACAACCGGCGCATGGAAGCGCTGTATGCCCGGTGTGAGGAACTGAAAAGCAGCATGGCGAAGGTCAGAAGCCAGATCATGGACAGGGCTGGCCGCAGCCGGAATATCGAAGCGTATCTTCAGAGGATCAGCAGGACAGAGCCCCTGACGATATTTGATGAAAGCGTGTTCACGGGAACGGTGGACTGCGTGATCGCCCGCAAGGGACAGGGGAAAACTGAAAAGCAGCTGGTTTTCCGGTTCAAAGATGGAACGGAAATACTCATTACAATACATATCAGAACAATCCCTCTGTGATGCAGCCTGGCATCGCAGGGGGATTGCTGATATGATGGGAAATGATTTTGTTCTTAGTGATGGGCGGATAGTCTGTCGCTCAGCGTACGGCACTCATCGAGCAGGCAGCGCACCGGCTCCGGGAGCTTCCGGCCTTTTTTGCTGTCGAGGAAGTGGCGGAAGTAAGTGCATCTATCCGGAAAAGGAATGACCGCAATATCCTGCACTTTTCCAAAGATGCAGTAGGATACGCCGCAAAAAAGGATTCCTTCGTTGCTGCGAACGTGCTCAAGGCCCTGCTCAAAAGTACCCTGATAGATGTGATATCTTGGCGGATGTCCGAGATAGGCGGCGATCTGTGCCCGATCCTCGTCGGGAAGCGGTTGCATCGAGGAGATCAGGAAGGTCTGCTCTGACAGCGTTTCTGCAGTGATTTCTCCATGTTTTGCCAGTGGATTGTCCTGGTTCATAAGGAGGTTTGCCGGTTCTACGGCGACGGGAATCCTGCAAAGCGCAGGGTTCGTGTTGCCCACCGTATAGATCAGATCCAGCTCGTCCCGCAGAAGCCTGGCTTCCAACTCTTCCGGGTTGTATTCCTGAATCTCCAGCCGCATCTGGGGAAAGCGGTTTTAGGCATGATGCAGTCAGAACCGCTGTACGAATTCTAGCGTGATACCGTTGGGATCGCGGAAATATACCCATTTGATCTTTCCCGTATCCAGCACATCCATCCGAGGCTCTCCGTAAAAGCGGATGCCGTGCGCCTTCAGCTTTTCGACCTCTTCGTCTACGTTTTCCACGGTGAATGCCAAGTGCAGCTTGCCAATGCTGTTGGAAGGCAGATCGGCAACGCGACCTTCTGAAGGATGATCATAATCAAACATCTCGATCAGCCCGGCAGGTGTCTTAATCAGCACACAGCGATAGCCAGCCTTGCCTTCAACGCCCATACAAGCCAGCTCTTCGGGATCACAGCAGCGATCGCCAATGGGATTTAACAGCTGAAAACCCAATATGTCACAATAGAAGCGGACTGATTCCTCCAGATTCCGGACGGTAATGCCTACATGGTCAAATCCTTTAATCATAAAGGCTCCTTTCTGTCACATACTCGTAAAACCTACCATGATGCAGCCCAGGGTGATCAAGGCTACACCTAAGATGGAATGGCGCAGTTCCGCCTTGCTTTTCTGCTCATGCAGCACGGTGATGCCCAGAATGGTTTCGACAACCAAGCATAGCTGTGCCAGCGTATAAGCGATAGCGACGCCGTTCAGCTTGTTGGAGTAAATCAGCGAGAAATTGGCAAGGGAATAGAAGAGCCCCGTAAACAGCAGGCGCAGGGTGGTTTTATCGAACTTTTTCACAGATCTTTCGCTGATAAAGCCAAGCACCAGCGTGCCGGCCAGCATGCCGACCGACTGCGGTAGCACGGCGGGCAGCCCGTCGGCATTTACGTATTTGATCGCGCTGTTCCACAGAACAAAGCCAATCGCGGCGCACAGCACCACCAGCACGCCCCGTTTGTAATCTGTGCTCTTCTCCTTTTGATCTGAATAAGAAGTCATAATGCCGCCTACAATCACGATGGCGATGGACGAGAAGCCCAAGATCAGCTGGAAGGGCGTTACCCACTCGTGGAAGATCAGCACGGCTACCAGGGAGTTGAGAATCATTTCAAAGCTGATAGACAGGGCGAAGGCCTTCGAGGTCCCCAGCATCACGTAGGACTTATACTGCATCAGCTGGCCGACAGACCAGGCCAATCCGGATAAAATACAGCCAATAATCAGCGTCTGGCTCATCTCTGGCCGAACGAGCAGATAAATGATCGTACCGAAGATAAAGCATCCGCCTGCGGTACCAATGCTTTGCTGAATTGGCTTGCCGCCGATTTTGTTGACCAGGATCGGCATGACGCCCCAGATGATTGAGGGAAGTAGAGCAATGAGTATATTCATGGCAATCCCTTTCGCATCACGCAGCTTTGGTCAGTCCACCGAAGCACCGCCGTCCACATAAAGCACCTGGCCGGTGATATGGTCGGCATACTTGGAGCACAGGAATACCACGGAGTAAGCGATGTCCTCGGGCAGCTGCGCGCCACGGGCAAGAGGAATATAATTCTTCAGGTGCTCTTTCCAAGCTTCCTCGCGATCCTTGCCATTTTTCACATCATCATCCAAAATGTCCTCCCACATCTTGGTCAGTACGATCCCAGGTGCCACACAGTTGACGTTGATGTTGTAGTCCGCACCAGCAAAGGCGGCGGACTGGGTAATGTAGTTAATGGCAGCCTTGGTCCAGCCATAATGACCGAAGCCCATGCCATGCGGCATATCCCTACGGCCTGCGAAGGATGAGGTATTCACGATTTTGCCGTGGCCGTATTTGATCATCCTACGGATGGCTGCCTGCATTCCGTTATTCGGCCCCATCTGGTTGATGCTGATCACTCGCTTGATTTCCTCCTGTGAGCAATCCAGGAAGGGTGCGGTGCAATCAATGCCAGCATTATTGACAACGATATCGAGCCGACCTGTTTCCTGCTCGGCGAGTTCTAACACGGCATCGATAGAAGCAATATCGCGCACGTCACAAGTGGCGGCTTCCGCCTGGTAGCCTTCTGCGATCAAGGATTGCTTCACATGCTCGCAGTTGTCCTGCTGGATATCGGCCACATAGACCTTTGCGCCTGCATAGGCCAACTGGCGGGCGATCATTTCGCCAATGCCGCGCCCCGCACCGAAGATTACGGCAGTCTGGTTGCTCAAATCGATGGTCATTTTCATGTTTTTCCCTCCAATGATGTTTTTTCGTAGGTTGGTTTCATTATAACTGTTTTATATTGATAGTCAATTATCTATATCACCTAAAAAAAGAGATATTATCACGAAAATGTGACAATATCACAATAAGTTTATGAAAATAATTAGAAATGTGTAATCTCCCAATGCTTATAAAGGGCTGTTAATGGAATTACGGCGGGCCCTGCGCCAGCTCAAAGGCGTTGTACCATAGCGTTCAGAGAAGGCGCGCGCAAAATAGCCGCCATCCTGAAAGCCACATGCGGCGGCTATTTGGCTGATACTCTCTTCAGTGTCCAGTAGCAAGGCGGCGGCCCGCTGCAACCTATAGCCTTTTACATATTGAATGGGGCTGATACCCACCACCTGATGAAAGCACTGGATGCACTCATTCTTGCTGATCCATCCCGCCTTGGCAATGTCCTCCAAAGTGAGAGGCTCCGCATAATGCTCCCAGATATACAGCAGCATGGGCTTTACAAAAAGCGTTTTGTTTGCCGTGCCTTCAGTCAACTCATTTTCATATTCTATGATCCAGGGCTGGATGGAAGCTAATATCTGCCCGCATAACGCGGCTACTGTCAGTTCATAGCCATAAGCTTCCGTTCGGCAGGCTTCCAGCACCGCATCCGCGCGCTGCATGATCTCCTGCTGCCATGGGATACTCTTCCGCAGGATAATGCCATTAAAATTATTTACATTCAAAAACGGCTGGACATATTTTTCTGAAATGAGGCTGCCCGTTTCCGCAACGAGCCCCTTATCAAAAACGATGCTTTTGATTCTTCCTTTCAGCGTTCCGTCCGCCAAAATAGCATGAAGCATTGCGCTGTTAATAAACACGCCCATGCCTTCCTGAAGAATGCGTGTTTTCCCCCCTATCAGGCACTTGCAGCTTCCTTCCGCGACGATATTCAGTTCAAAGGCGCTGTGCCAATGCCAGGGGTCGCTTCGATTGCGCAGGCTGTATTCATAGCAGGCCAGGGGAAATTGGGGATTCAATTCTGAAATGAATTCCATTTTTGCTAAGCCGATTTCGGAATTGCTGTCTGAATAGATCATGAATACCTCCGTTCTCAAAAAGGTATGGGATGCTTCCATGCCTGCACACTCGTTTGTTTCAGATGCACTGCCTGGCGCATGGACAAAAACGCTGGAGGAGCAGCGCGCGGTTCACGCGCTTTTTCTCTCAAGCAGAAAGAAGCCGCTCACGCCGCAGTGGGTCAACAACGGGCCGTCCGCATAGACAACCAGCATGTCCATGTGTCCATGCGCAACTCATCAACGCCGAAATCCCGCAGGGAGCTCATATACACCCCATGCTATAAATCAATTTATTATAGCATATCGCACCAACTGAAGTCAAAGCATCTTCATTTTTGAGCATATAATGGGACGATATATGGTCACAGGCGTCCAAAAAGAAAGTGCAGGAGAATGCAAAAACGGTTATATCATTGTCAAGGCTATGGAGCAGGAATATGATGCGCAGTAAGCGTCTGATCGCTCTGCTGGCTGCGCTTATTCTCACAGGTGCTTCAACCAAAATGCAAAGAATGAGAGATGTGTCTTTCGCTGCAGACTTTTTAGCTTCTCCCATGCTTGCTTTTCTTCGACATAGCTCGCATCGAGCCGGACGGTATAGCGATGATTGCTCATCCTGCATCCTTCTCCTTTGCCCAGGGCAGTCCTTGAGCCATGAACTCATAGCCCCTGGCAGCAGCGTTCAGGTTGTCCGCGAAAACCATCGACTCCAGGCGTACTTGTCAAAGGCGCTTCATGAGGCAGCCTTCGCCGCCCAGCACATACAGCTTCATCATTCGTGGATCGTGGCCGTGGGCACGCAGCGCGTCAAAAAGCCCGGACACATAGATCGCCCTTCAAAGATCTACTTTCTTTCAAGAAGAAAATGGAGTCTATAACTGAGGAGTACAGGGACTTCGCAACACTTTGAGGAGTGTTTACAGGGGAAGCATATACACACCCCATGCACACCCTGAAACTTTCGAGCCAACAATCGTAACTTGTATCAATATATTGGTGCAGACACACGTAACCACGCAGTATTTGATACAATCTGCGTGGTTTTTCTTTTTGCCCATAGAAGCCCGGAAGTCTTGAGAAATCAAGGCCTCCGGGCTTTTGTTGTTTCTGTAAGGGGGTAAAATACACGCCGGGCAGGCGCGTTTTTCTGCCGTAAGGACGGATTTCCTCGTATTTTGCTTTACCCCCTGCCCCTATACAGGAAATAACAATTACGCATAGGCACTCACAGTCAGACAAAAACGCTCACTATCACAAACAATCACACGGCAGTAATGCATTGACTGATGCTCCCTGTTTATGGTGCTATATGGCCCTGTCTGCTATTATGATGAGAGAATATACTGGAGGTACTTTATGATTTATGTAACTGGCGATACTCATGGTGACTTTGATCGTATTGCGCATTTCTGCGCACGGATGAATACTAAGCCCTCAGACATAATGATCATTCTCGGAGACGCCGGAATTAACTTTTTTGGCGGTTGGCGCGATGCCTTGCTCATCCATCTGAGACAGACCGACAATGAATGCCTGAAATGCAGCGGCGGGATCAGCATCCCACAGCGTCTTGAACTGATCGGCGGTCATGCCGGACACTTTAGCGAAGTCCTCAAGGGCTTCACCGCCCGTGGCAGCGGCAACCTCCATTTTGACCAGAGCCTTCGAGAAAGCAGAACCGCCCATTTCGGCTTCGATGCCGACAGAGGACAGCGCCGTAGCAAAGCCCAGAATCTGAGATTCGGTCAGACCTACCTGTGTACCGGCAGCGGCCAGACGCATTGCCATCATCATGATGGAGGATTCAGTCGTTGCAAAGTTGTTGCCCAGCTGAACCAGTGTAGAGCCGAGGTTCCCAAACATGCTCTGATCCATGCCGGTGATGTTTGCAAACTTTGCCAGCGTGGAAGCCGCCTCGGATGCCACAATGTCGGTTGAGTTGCCCAGGTCGATCATCGTTCTGGCAAACTCAGTCAGATAATCCGTACCGATACCCAGCTGACCGGCGATGGCAACGACTTCTGCAATATCGTCCGCAGAGGTGGCGATCTCGGTCGACATGCCCTTGATCTCATCGGACAGGGCGGCAAACTCTTCTTCGGTAGCATTGACCGTTTTGCGGACGGAAGTGAATGCCGCCTCATAAGAAATGGACGCCTTGATCGCCGCAGAACCCAGCGCCAGAATTGGCGTGGTCATTACGGTGGTCAGAGTGCGTCCAACGGCTCCGGTGACCTTGCTGACCTTGTCACAGTATTTGCTGAAGGCATCCAGACTCTGTCCGGCTTCCGTCCAGGCAGACTGTGCAGTGCGAAGGTCTTTATTGGTTTGTTCGATTTCCTGCCGTACCTCGGCAAGAGCAGTTTTTGCTTTATTGAGAGCAGTTTCAGCATCAATGACAGCATCGGATGCCTGCTGGATCTTCTCTGGATCATGAGCATCCTGTGCCGCCTTCAGCTGTTCACGGGCACCGCGCAGAGCATTCTCATACTCGGTGACTGTGCTTTCCTGCAGGGTGAGCTTCTCACGGAGCATGGTCAGTTTGGCAGTCAAGCCGCCGACACTGGTGTCCATATCCTTGATGCCGACAGCAGCCAGCTTGAACTTGCTCTCTGCAAGGCTGATCTGCTTGCCGAAGGTGGTGATTGCCGTCCTGCTTTGCTCAATGGACTTTCCGGCGGCATCCCAGTTGGTCTGAGCCAGCGCAAGAGAACGGTTGCACTTGCTGATTTCAGACTCTGTCGTCTTTACGGCAGCACGAGCGCCATTCAGATTGATGTTCGCCTGAGATACAGCATCAGCTGCGTTCTGAGTGCTCTTTTTCAGAGCCGCATTCTGCCCAGTCAGCTTTTTCACTTCCGCACACTGGGCGCGGTATTCGACCTTCAGCTGATCGAGATTTGCCTTGGAAGCAATGGTAGCGGAGTCGGTTTCGCCCAGTGTTGCCGCAAAGGTGCGGTACTGCTGTGCAGCAAGTCCGACCTGCTCCTTGAGCGCCTGCTGTGCTGTTTTGGCATCCGTCAGCCGCTGGGCATAATCATTCTGGCGGTTATAGCACTCCTGCAGCTTGGTATTTGCGGCAGTCAGCGCCTTTTCATACTGTGAAACAGCATCCTTCTGAAGCTGAAGCCGGCGTTCCAGCGTGGAAAGCTGGGTTGCAAGCCCGGTTGCAGTCTTTTCAAAGCCCTCAATACCGGCAGCGGCGAGTCTGAACTTGCTCTCCGCTTCCTGAATCTGCCTATTGACAGATTTGATATTGCGGGTAAAGTTGTCCGTCTGAAGGGACAGCGACACAACAAGGTCGCGGAGGGTTTCACTCAAGATTTCTCACCTGCCTTATACAGTGGGCGTAAGGTTGCCCCAGATCTCGTCGATGAACGCGCGGCGGGGTTCTTTCTTTTTCTTCTCCTTGCGGGCATTCCATGCGCGGACACCGAGAAAGCCCAGCATGTCCATGCTGTCGATCTCGTTCATGCGCCAGTCACCCTCAAGAAGCGAGTTGTAGGTGTCCATGATAAAGTCGTGCAGCGTCAGGCCGGGGCCGTCATGTCCGTCTGCGCTGCCTTCGTAGGGAACTCATCAAGCACCCCGGTGGTCTGCGTCTGCACAGCCATGAGGGCCAGAGCAATATCATGCATCAGCCTGTCCACGGGATAGTAATCCAGCACCTCATCGGGAGTGAACTGGTTGCCGAACAGGATACAGAACCAGCGGATCATCACATCCATCGCTTCCGGGATGCTGATCTGATCGTCGGTCTGGATGGTTTCGCCCTTGAGAGCCGCCTGAGACAGAGCTACGATCTTGCCGTACACCCTGGCGGCGGGTTCCATCTCTCGAAGCGCGCGGCCGGTGATGAAGTCAACCGTGTACTTCTTGTTGTTCAGTGTGCAAGTGATCATGATTATTACCTCCGATCAGTAATCAACATCGTCCAGATACAAGGGAGTAAACTTTACAGGCTGGTTTTCCTTGATGCTGCACCGGATGATCTCGATATTTTCCTCATCTGTGCTTCCGGGAAAACCGATGCCCACAGCATAGGGATAGTCAATGCCAAAATGATCATAATAATCATTCATTGCCTTTTCAAAATCAGTCATCTCTTTTTCCTCGCTTTCATCATGTCCTGATAGACCTGATAGGTCTTGGGGAAATACTCCTTGATCGCTTTCAGCGACCCGGGGCTTGCTGCTTCGGCAGAAATGATTTCAGCAAATATCTCCTTGCTGTTGCCCTGCCGATACCAATAATCCAAACCATGACCTGCGCCAAGCGGGTATGCTACTCCAATACCCGCCCCTTCGAACATGTCAGAGATATCGCTGCGGTCACGGCGGTTGTATCTGCTGTTTGCTTCACTGATCAGAACACGGGCAGCCTGTTCGCGCGTCATATTAGGGTTCTGTCGCCGTATCCGGGAAAGATGACCTTCCAGCTCATCCTTCGCTGTTCTGCCGAGCAATCCGCCCGATGAACCGCCACGCAGGATTGGCTTTCCGTTCGCACCAATGCCCTGAAACAAATCTGAATATGCAGTGTAACTATTTCTGCCGCTGTCTCTGGCAATCAGATAGTCTGTCATGTGTCCGTACTCATGAAACAGAGTGGCATACGGAGCATGAATGATGTCTCCGCGGGCGACGGAGTCAATTCGAAGATGGACACTGTCATCCATCGGGGAATAATAGGCACCGCGCTCACCGCGGTACATATCCGTTGCACGAAATCTAGCAGCATAGTCGTCCCACATAGCCTGTATATGCACTGGTGAATTCTGAATGAATGCCAGCACAGCATTGGCATGCCTCGTTCCATACGCATTCTGGAGGAATGTT